>SWCD01004898.1_pt1 | contig 43140 bp, 39 predicted proteins | sample 4693011 | NCBI WGS metagenome assembly SWCD01 (sample SAMN10267278, study PRJNA491770) | bioreactor metagenome | isolation source: DHS bioreactor inoculated with marine | place: Japan: Omine Ridge, Nankai Trough
CCAGCATGGACGTGGCCCGTTCGTTATGGCGGACCTGAGACCGATATTTCGGCACCACATACGCCAGAACGACGTTGGGCTAAGGCGGGAGGTCGGGTTGGGCGGCTCGTAGCCGCCGTCATCGCAGCGAGGACCACGGCTCCTCGGCGGCGACATCTACTGCTTCGTAGCCGACCTCGGAGTAACTGGGACCAAGGACGACAACAAGCCGCGCCGGCTTCTCCGCATCGGCAGCGACGAAGCTGGCATGGACGGTATCGGCAGGAATGAACACAGCCTCGTTGGCCTTCAGCACCTGACTGGTTTTCTCAACCCACTGCTCGATCTCACCGTCGATGACGTAGATGGCCTCCTGCTGGTTGGGGTGCTTGTGGAAGCTGTGCCCCTTGCCGGGCTGGATGATCACATCGAGCATCGTCAATTCTGTGGCGTTCGGAGTCTGGGCAGGATGGACGATCCAGCCGAGTTCTCCCCAATCCAGGCTGTCCCACTTGACGGCGGCGGTGCGAATGAAGCTCATGTTGATACTCCTCTAGAAGGTGACGGCCTTGAAGGCTTCGGTCTGGGCTTTGAGCGCTTGTTCGGTGGGGAGCCGCTCCATGCTCGACGCCCCGTAGAAGCCGTTGACACCCTGGGCCCGCTGCAGCACGTATGCGGCGTCCTCGGGCATGGCGATGGGACCACCGTGGCAGAGAACGATGACATCATCACGCACGGCTCGCGCCGCGGCCGTCCACTCATCGATCAATTCAACACAATCGTCGAGAGTCTTGGCGGTCTCAGCACCAATACTGCCGCCGGTGGTGAGGCCCATATGGCACACGACGACATCGGCTCCGGCGTCAGTCATGGCCGCCGCGTTCTCGGCGCTGAACACGTAGGGGGTGGTCAGCAGATCGGCCTCGTGGGCGGTCCGGATCATGTCGACCTCGAGTTGATAGCTCATCCCGGTCTCTTCGAGGTTCTGTCTGAACACACCGTCGATCAGCCCAACCGTGGGGAAGTTCTGCACTCCCGCAAAACCCAGATCGATGAGTTGCCGCATGAATGACTCAGGCATGTAGAACGGGTCGGTCCCGTTGACGCCAGCCAGCACCGGGGTGTGCTTGACGACCGGCAGCACTTCCTTCGCCATATCGACGACGATCTCGTTGGCATTGCCGTAGGCCAGCAGGCCGGCCAGCGACCCCCGACCCGCCATGCGGTATCGGCCGGAGTTGTAGATGACGATGAGGTCGACGCCGCCCGCCTCCTCCCATTTGGCCGAGAGGCCCGTGCCGGCTCCGCCACCGACGATGGGCTCACGGCGCTCCACCATTGACCGGAACCGGGCGAGGATCTCCGAGCGACTCATTGCTGTACCTCCATTACTTCTGAGAATGCGACGAGCGTGGCCGCCACAAACTCGGGGTCGTTGACGTTCATTGGGATACGTCGGATCTCGACATTCGGTGCGAAGACACCCGTCTCGATCGCGGCGAAAAGCGCGGCATCGGCGGCAGGATCGTGAAACGGCTGCCCCGGGGCATCGATCAGCGAGACCCCACCCTCGGGGAGCAGGAAGCGGACCGGGCCGGTCATCGCATTGAGCTTCGCTGCGATGAACTCCCCGCACCGTCGGTTCTCCTCCGGCGTCGTCCGCATCAAGGTGGTCGCGCTGTTGTGCACATAGAGGTTCCGGTCGGCGAACTCTGCAGGCACTGTGTCCAGCGCTCCGAAGTTCACCATGTCGAGTGCGCCCACCGAGCCGACATACGGGATACCGGCCCTGGCGATGGCGTCCATTCGGCCGGGTCCGGCCGACATGATCCCGCCGACGATGTGATCAGCGACTTCGGTGGTTGTCATGTCGAGGACGGCAACCACCATTCCCGAGTCAACCAGCTTCTCCATCGACTGACCGCCGGTGCCGGTGGCGTGGAACACGAGCGGTTCGTAGGTGGCTTCGAGTGCTTCCACGAGGGAGGTGACCAGCGGTGTCGTCACCCCGAACATGGTGAGGCCAACCGCGGGCTTGTCGTCTACCGCCAACGGCACGGGCATCGATGCCATCCCGGCGATGGCATGAGCGGCATTGGCGAGCACCCGCCGTGAGATTCGGTTGACTCCGGCGATGTCGGTGACCGAGTACATCATCGTGATGTCGGTAGGGCCGACATAGTGGGCCACGTTGCCCGAGGCAACGGTTGAAACCATCAGCTTGGGGACGCCGACCGGTAGAGCGCGCATGGCAGCCGTAATGAGCGCGGTGCCGCCGGAGCCGCCGAGGCCGATGACGCCGTCGATGCCATCCGGGTCGAGGCTTGTCAGGTAGTTGGTCAATGCCAGCGACATGGCGTCGACAGCTTGACCGCGGTCATCGCCGCCAACTGCTTCGGGCCCGTCCGGGTGATGTGCCGCAAGATCGCCGGGGGTGACGTCAGCACCCGCTCCGTCGCTCAACGTCCCAACGTCGATGCCGACCACATCGCAGCCGGCTGCTCGGATCAGTCCGGCCACGTAGTCGAGCTCGGCTGCCTTGGTGTCGCGAGTCCCGATCACGAGTACTGGCATGCCTCATCCTTGCTGTCGACCTGACCGATTCCTCAGCGCAGTTATACCGGGCACTCTACGCGCGTGGAGTCGTCGTAAATCGTTGCCGGGGACCGGATCCCGCAGGTCCTCGTCGAGATCACCGGTCGCGGAGACCCTTGCCGTCCAGAATCTTGGCAGCGCACTTCTCGACCCGGGACACCCGGGTCGTGGCCTGCTTGGCGCCGGCGAAGTACATGTTGTACTCCCGCTGCCGACCGGGCGTGAGCGCCGCAAAGGCCGTCTTCAGCGCCGGGTCGTTGTCAAGCCGCTGCTGTAGCTCCTCGACGAGAACGAGCTCAGGGGCCGGACCAATGTCTAGTCCTGCCTCCTCGACATCGATGGCCTCATCGAGGTAGGTCCTGACGGTGTCGGCCAGTCGGGTCACGTCGTCCACTGAGGTGAACTCAATCCGCCGCGCGGACCGCGAGTTCGGCCCTTGCTCCACGAGCACCTTGTCCTGATCCGTCAGCAGGGCGCCCTTGAAGAACATGAGGGCGAGAAAGTCCTTCATCTCTTGAACGATGACGATGTTCTTGCCGTTGTGGCTGTAACAGGGCTTGCGCCACTTGATCGCCTCGGTGAGCCCACCGCTCAACAGAATCGGCCGCAGGGCGGCGATCTCTTCCTGCCACTGCTCCGACCGCTGGATGTATGAATCGACCTCTGGGTTCACAATTACTCCCGATACATTTCGGCTGAATCTATCCGAGTGCGCCGTCGCGTCAACCGGCAGTCAGCGAATCGACTTGATGGCCGGGTACAGATCAAGGTAGCGCCGGTAGGCAGTCTCGTACTCCGGTGTGACCTCCGGCGTCAGCTTGCGCTCGATACCCACCCAATCGTCGAGATCTGTTGGCTGCTTGTGCCCGGCCGCTACCGCCCCCAGGAGTGCATCGCCAAGCACAGCCCCTCCGCCGGCGGCGGGCACCTCCTGTGCAATACCGGCAACGTCGGAAACGATCTGCGGCCACAGGTCACCGGTAGTACCGCCGCCCACTGCAACCACTCTCTTGATCGGGGCGTTGGCCGCTCGCATCGCTTCGAGGTTGTGCCGGATCCCGTAGGCAACCCCCTCGAGGATCGCCCGGAACATCTCAGGACGGCCGTGCGCCAGGGACAACCCGGCGAACACGCCCCGCGCCTCAGGATCGTTGATCGGAGTCCGCTCCCCTGAGAAGTACGGCAGCACAATCAGGTCATTGCTGCCCGGAGGCACCGCCGCGGCTTCGTCGAACAACTGCGAATACTCAACACCGGGCGCCAGGTTGCGGCGAAACCAATCTGTCAGCAGGCCAGTCGTAGCCATTCCTGCCGCCACGGTGCGGCTACCCGGAAACGCACCGGGCAGCAACCACATGCCCGGCGCCGGACTCGGGTCGTCGGCAACCAGGATGAAGAACGCGGTGCTGCCGTACATGAGCATGAGGTCACCCGCCGTCACGGCACCCACCCCGATGGCTTCGCTGAGTGCGTCCACTGCCCCGACGGCGACGGGCGTCCCCACCCGGAGGCCGGTCGCCTCAGCCGCGACCGCGGTCACACTGCCCGCACGTTCCTGGCTCCAGGCCAGCCGGGGGAGCCGGTCTGTGCCGATGATCAGGTCGCTGAACTCATCCGACCAGCCGTTCCTTTCGGCGTCATAGAGCAGGATGCTGTGCGCCGCTTGATGATGGTCGATGACGTGCTCGCCGGTCAGCCGGTAGACGACATAGCTGCTGGCGGTGGTGACCATCTCGGTCTGCGACCACAGTTCGGGCTCTTGCTCGGCCAGCCACATCATCTTCGGGCTGACGGCCTGGCTGGACAGATCCATCCCGGCCCGGGCGTGGATCACATCAGTGCCCACGACACGTTCCAGCTCGGCAATCTGCTCGCTCGCTCGTGCGTCCACGCCGTAGAGAAGCCCGGGCCGCAACGCCCGGCCCGCACCGTCGAGCGGCACCATGCACGGCCCGATTGCACTGATCCCAACGCCGGCGACGTCGCCCGGGGAACAGTCGCCGAGCAGTTTTCGACAGAGGTGGACGAAGTCGTGCCACCAGATATCGTCGGCGTCCATCTCGGCCCACCCGGGACGAGGGATCGACATCTCGTGCCGAATCGTGGCGGTGGCGACCGCGGTGCCGTTCTCGTCAACAAGGGCTGCTTTCGAGCTCGACGAGCCGATGTCGACGCCGAGGTACAGAGTGCTCATGTTGGCAATGATCGCGCATCAGAGGGGCTCCGGTAGAGTCCGCCGGGAAGCGAACCAAGGAGCGCAACGTGCTGAAGGGAATCGATCCTCTGCTGAACGCCGACGTGTTGTACGCACTGGCGGCAATGGGACACGGCGATGACCTCATCATCTGCGATGCCAACTTCCCGGCCCACTCCGTTGCGGCGGAGACAACGTTCGGCAGACTCCTCCATGTCGACGTATCGGCACCAGAAGTCGTCCGCGCCGTCCTCACCGTGCTCCCGCTCGACACGTTTGTCGACGACGCCGCGGGCCGGATGGAGGTTGCCGACGAACCGGACACGATCTTGCCCGTCATGCAGGAGGTCCAGGACGAGGTAGCGGCGGCCGACGGTCCCACCCTCATCGGCATCGATCGCTTCGAGTTCTATGACCGCGCCAAGGCCGCCTTCGCTGTGATCCAGGCTCGAGAACCGCGCTTCTACGGTTGCTTCGCATTGCGCAAGGGTGTCATCCCGCCCGACGAGGGGTAGACCGCACACCGGCCGATGGGGAGACCCCTGCCCCCTCAGAGTTCGGCCTCATCGAAGCCGAAGCCCCTATCCAGCAAACAGCGGCTCGGGCAATCCCCGCACTCCGGGGTTGATGGCGAACACGGCACCGTGGGGGCCGGGACCGTCGGACTCGGGGTCACGGACACCGATTGAGGTCACAAACATCGTGTCGAGGTTGGAACCGCCAAACGCCGGCATGGTGGGCCGAACCACCGGGAAGTCGATAACCCGATCGACGTCACCGCGAGGCGTGATGCGAGCAACCGCACCGCCACCGACACAGGCAATCCAGTAGCAGCCGGTCTCGTCGACACAGGCGCCGTCGGGCTTACCGGGAAGCGGCGCGAAGTCGAGGAAGACCCGCTCGTTGCTTTGCTCACCAGAGTCGACGTCGTAGTCGTAGGCCCACACGGTGCTGTGCAGGGTGTCGGCCCAGTACATCACAGACCCATCTGGCGAGAAGGCCAATCCGTTGGCACAGCCCACCTCGTCACGCACCGTGACAAAGCTTCCGTCCGGCTCGACTCGATGGAGAAAAGCGTCGAAGCGTCCGGCCGACGTTGGGTCAAACATCCCGCCTGCCCAGAACCGGCCCACCGGATCACACCTGCTGTCGTTGAGCCGCACGCCGGGCTGGGGAGCTTCGAGCGTTACCCAGGGCGTCACATTGCCCGAGCCGAGGTCGAGCCACACCAGCTCGTTTTCCATGGCAACGAGCAGGCAGGTTGGGTCGACGGTTCTTGCGATTGCGCCGGGACGTCCTTCCAGCGCCCAAACCCGATCGGTTCCCAAGACCGGATCCGTAGCGTGAACCGCCCGGCCGTCTATGTCGATCCAGTAGAGCAATCCCTCCTCGGCACTCCATACCGGCGACTCGCCCAGTTCCGCTCCAACATCAATCACCAGCTCAAACGACATGAAGACCTCCTGCCCCTATTCTCGTGGATCATGCACCGGCTCGCCTCCCTAGCCCTCATCCTCGTCATCGCCGCTTCTGCGTGCGGTGAATCGGCGCCACAACTTCTTCACGACGACACGGTGCCCGACGATCTCCGTGCCCTCGCCGACGAGACGTGGGCCGATCTCCTTGCCGCACTTCCGGCTCGGCACGGCTGCATCGACGAGCCGACACTTCATGCGGCATGGGAACTCGACACGCGAGCCGAATACCATCCGTCGACGGCGACGCTGGCGGTCCGGGTTCCCGGAACACCGGCGACGCTGCGCTCCGAGCTGATCCACGAGTTCGCCCACCACATCGAGTTCACCTGTGGCGATCACGAGGACCTACGCACCGAATTCATCGACGCCCAGGGGCTCGCCCCGGGCACCGGCTGGTTCGATGGTCCCAGCTGGGAGACGACCCCGTCCGAGCAATACGCCGAAGCGATGGTTGAGCTAGTCGAAGGGCGCCGTACCTACCGGGGCGGGATAAAGATCACGGACGAGGCAGTTGCCGTCGTCCGTGATTGGGGAAAGGGGCCGTGACCGGGAGGGGAGCCGATCACGGCCCTGAGTCGTTTACTTGTCGCCCATCTCCTCGAGTTCGTCGAGCTCCGAGCTGATTTTCTGCGCCGTTTCCGCCAGCGCATCAGCTCCCTCGCCTCCCTCGCGAGCGGCCTGCTCGAGCTCGTGCTGAAGCACCTCGAGATCGGCGCCGCCGGCCATCATCTGGACCAGCTGCTCTAGCGGCAACTCTTCTTTCGTGTAGTCGCCGTACACCGTTCCTCTGCGCAGGATCACGAAGTGATCTGCAACCGGGTAGGCATGGTGGGGGTTGTGCGTGATGAAGATCACGCCGATCCCACGGTTGCGTGCCTGAAGGATGTACTTGAGGACCACACCGGCCTGCTTGACACCGAGAGCCGCAGTGGGCTCATCGAGAATCAACACCTTGGCGCCGAAGTAGACGGCACGGGCAATAGCGACCGACTGGCGCTCGCCACCGGAGAGTGTTCCCACCGTTTGGTCGGGATCCCGGATGTCGATCCCCATCTTGCCCAGCTCGGCGACCGTGATCTCCTTGGCCCGATCTACATCGAAGCGCTGCCAGGGACCCCAACCCTTGGTGGGCTCAGCACCAAGGAAGAAGTTACGCCAGACCGCCATCAGCGGGATCATGGCCAGGTCCTGGTACACGGTTGCAATGCCGTAGTCCAGGGCGTCACGCGGCGAGCTGAAGTCCATCTGCTTGCCGTCGAAGTAGTACTCGCCGGACGTCGGCTTATGGACGCCGGCCAGCACCTTGATCAGCGTGGACTTACCGGCGCCGTTGTCGCCGAGGAGACAGGTGACCTCACCAGCACGAACAAACGCCGAGACATCCTGCAGCGCAATGACGCTGCCGAAGTACTTGGAGACGTTCTTGATTTCCAGCAGAGGTGTGCCGTTGCCACTCATCGTTGGGCCGCCTTCTTCCGGACGTAATTATTGAAAATCACGGCGATGATGAGGATCCCACCGACGAAGACCTGGAACCAGTCGCCGTCGACACCGGTGATGATGATGCCTTGCTGCACCATGGCGAAAATCAGTGCGCCGAAGAACGCACCGATTGCCGAGCCATAGCCACCGGTGAGCAGAGTGCCTCCGATGACCACCGCGATGATCGCAAAGAACTCTTGCTGCCTACCGCGCAAGGTATCGGCACCCGTGAACTGCACAACCTGAATCAGCGCCACCAGGAAACCGGCAAATGCCGTCGTCATGAAGAGCGCAATCTTGGTCCGCGTCACCGGGACACCCTGGTTACGAGCGGCGTTGTCATCGCCACCGGACCCAAAGATCCAGTTCCCTTGCTTGGTCCGCAACAGGATCCAGGTGGCAAGGGCGGTCAGCGCAATCCACCAGAGGATCGAAATCCGGAACGACGCCCCGAATACCTTTATCTCCGCCGCAAATAGCGAATCGGCCAGGCCGAAACCCGAAGCTTCGTCGGCCCCACCCAGCTGGGTGCGGTTCGTCTTGAGCCGAGTCAAAGCGATGGTCAAGCCGCGGAACACGAAGAGCGTGCCAAGCGTGATGATGAAGGATGGCAACTTGGTTGCCATCACCAGCCAGCCGTTGAACAAACCAATCGCCAGGGCGAAGACCAGTGCAACGAGAATTGCCGGCCATAGCGCCCATCCGAATCCTCCACCCTCAGAGGGGAAGATCAGGATCATGATCGTCATGCCGGCGAAGCCGACTATCGAGCCGATCGACAAATCGAACTCTCCGCCGATCATGAGAAGAGCGACTGCGATGGCAAGGATGCCAAGCGGGGCGGCCCGGTTGAAGATCGCCGCCGTTGTCACCCAGCTCACAAAGTTGTTGTCCCAGGCGACAATCGCAAAAAAGACCCAGATCAGGGCCGTTCCAACGATCGCACCAACCTCAGGACGAGCCAGCAGTCGGCTGAGCGTTCCGACCTTTCTGACCCTTTCGTCGCTTGGTGGTGCCGGCGCTGCTGCCGGCGCCGTTTCAGTGGTCACGCAGTCCTCCCTCCGTTCTCGCTGATACAGCTGGGACCCGCCGTAGCGGGTCCCAGCCAGTTAGTTCGATTAGCGGAGACCTTGCTCCGAGTAGCTGATAACGTCTGCCGCGACATCGGCGGTCACGATCTGCGGACCAGTCAGGATGACACGGTCGACGCTGCCCAGTGGCAGTGCCCCGGTCTCTGAGTACTTGGTCAGCAGCACGATCGGCAGGTAGCCCTGCAGATACTGCGCCTGGTCAATGGCGAACAACATGTCTCCATCGACAATCGCCTGCAGGACATCCGGTGACATGTCGAACGTTGCGAAACTAACGCTACCGAGCAACCCGCCCTCGGTGAGAGCAGCGAGCGTCGGCTGGGCACCGGTCGGGCCCAGGGTCAGAATGCCCTCGACGGGGTTGGCCTGGAGAGCACCAGCGACCGTCTCTTGGGTACCTGTCGGATCAGCGAGGTCGACCGGGATGACATCAACGTCAACACCGAGTCCGTCCTCAAAGCCCTGACAACGCAGGTCGAGGGCAACGTTGCCAACTTCCTGGTTGATGCAGATGGCGCTGCCGACACCCTCGGCGGCGAAGCGCTGACCGGCGATGAGGCCGGCTTCGTACTCCGTCTGGCCAACATGGACCAGAACACCGAGGTCTGCGAACACATCGCTACCCGAGTTCATCGAGATGACCGGGATACCTGCTGCAACAGCCGCACGAATCGAGTCGCCCAGTGCATCGGCATCCGGAATCGTCACGACAAGCCCGTCGGGCTGCGAAGCGACGGCCGCATCGATGATCTGGCTCATCTCGACCATGTCGAATGTGCCTGGTGCCTGATACTCAACCGTGACACCCATGTCGTCGGCGGCATCGCTGACACCGTTGGCCGCTACCGACCAGAACGGGTCGGAAGCCTGGCCGTGTGACACAACGACGATGCGCAGGCTGCGCTGGGTGACGGCATCGCCGCCGCCGTCGTCGCCGCCCTCAGCGGCCGTCGTCGCGGTGTCTCCGCCACCTTCGGCGGCCGTGGTCGTGCTGTCATCATCTCCGCCACAGGCGCCAACGATGAGGGCAAAGGCCAGCAGTAGGACCAGCCATACACTTCTCTTCATTCGCTATTTCCTCCTCCGTATTCCATTCCGCCTGTCCGGCTGGCCGGGCCGACGGACCGCCCACCCGGTTGGGTGGGCCCTTCAACCCGCAGTGCAGACCACCGCGGGCAAACCTATGTCAATGACGCCAAGTACTCGAAGCTCTTCCGTGCATCGCTGATCGGGCCTTCACCGGGAGCAGGGTCACCGTCGAGGACCTTGTCCTGTTCGAGCACGTACCAGCCATCGAACCCGGCATCCTCCAGCGTCTTCACGAATCCGGCGATATCGACCGCACCGTCGCCCAGCGGCTTGAAGATGTCGTCGATGACAGACTGCCGAAACGCCAGCTCGCCGGCGCGAACCTGCTCGGCCATGGCGCCATCGACATCCTTCAAATGGACGTGGGCTACTCGACCGGCAGCCTTCCGGGCGATGTCAACCGGATCGGCACCGCCCAGGAACAGGTGGCCGGTGTCGAGACAGAACTCGACCTCGCTATCTGCAATGAGTCTCTCGACATGGGCCTGGGTCTCAATCGCCATACCCCAGTGCTGGTGCAGAGCAACCGTCAGGCCCGCATCGGCTGCTGACGCGATCACACGATCAAGGTTACTCAGGAAGATCGACCATTCGCCGTCCGACATGTCGATTGATGTGTCGTACCCGTCGAGACCCGAGCCGGGTCCCAGCACCAGCACGTTGGCTCCGCACCCGGCCAGTGTCTTCGCCGCACGGGCGGCGTACGCCAGCTCATCATCCTCCCGCTCCGGTACGTGCAGCACCGCAGGGACAAATCCGCCGACCAGCTCGAGGCCGTAATGGTCGAGCTTCTGCTTGAGCTCTCCGGGGTCGATCGGCAGGTAACCGTCGGGGCCGAGCTCAGTTGCCTTCAGCCCCAGTTCGGCCATCTCCCCGAGGACGCGATCGGCATCCATGAGGTGACCCCACCCGGGAGAGCCATCGACACCCCATGTAATCGGGGCGCCAGCGATACGCGACATCATGTCCGTCATGTCACTTCCTCCAATCGAACGGGCCGGTGTTCGGCTCGGGAAATGTTGCAGGCAACCGCGATCCGCAGCGCTTCACGGGCGTCCTCCGGGGTGCACGGGCTCGCCGCCCGCCCCTGGGCAACGTCGATGAACACCTGGATCTCGTCGCGGTACGCCTGGGCAAACCTGTCGAGGAATGTCTTTGGTGTCGGTTCCGACATCTGATTGCCGCCGGGCTCGACCGACCGCAGCGGCAATGTCGGATGAAGGCCGACGCTCACACTGTCACCGGACCCGAATAACTCCATACGGACATCGTGGCCGACGGGATCGTGACGGATTCCGGACAACACGGCACGAGTGCCCTCGCTCAGCGTGACGACAGCGACACCGGTCTCAATGGGACGATCGTCACCGAACTCGTCGGCCGTGGTGAAGTAGCCGGTGGCATAGACCTCGACGGCTTCCTGGCTCGTGACAAACCGCAAAATGTCGAAGTCGTGGATCTGAGTGTCGACATAGATGCCGGAGTCGACGTAGCCGGGCGGTGGGGGTTCGTAGTCGTGTGTGTTGCCCCGCACCGAGTAGAGATGACCAAGCGATCCGTTGTCGACCATCTCCTTGGCCGCACGGTAACCGGCGTCAAAGCGGCGCTGGAAACCAATCTGCGCCGGGACACCGGCAGCGGCTATGTGATTGACAACCTCGCCGGTTGCTTCCAGGTCGCCGGCTATCGGCTTCTCGCAGAAAACGGGGATACCGGCGTCGGCGGCGAGATGCATCATCGGGGCATGTACATCGGTAGCGGCGGCGACGACCATCGCATCGATATCACCGATCATGGCCTCAGCATTGGGAGCGACCTTGCAGTCGATATCGGCGGCAACCGCCTCTGCCCGCTCGAGCAGGGGGTCGGTAACGACGACGGCAGAAACCTCATCGTTTGCCGCCAGCGTCTGGCCGTGGAATACCCCGATGCGACCTGCACCAACCAGACCGACACGCATCCGCTACCTCTCCCATCTCTCCGGAGGGAATCCCTCCAGGGTTGTATGGAACGTTCCAATGTCGCACGCTATACCGTCGGCCATACGGATGTCAAACGATCCGTCGCCGTTGACATCAGGCCGGGCGCCCGATTAGGTTCACACATGTTGGAACGTTCCAAGGAGTGGCAGGGCCATGAGTCAGTATCTATACCCGGCGGGTTCGACGGCGAGCAAGGGTTACTCGACGTCGATTGAGCCCGCAATGGCGGGATGGGCCTATTGCGGTCTCGAGGTGCTCGACATGGCGAGAGACGAGAGCCGCATGGTCACCACCGGCTCGAGGGAGATTGCCGTCCTCCCCCTAGCTGGGGGCTGTGTCGTCGAGATAGAGGACAAACGATTCGACGTTGACGGCCGCGATGGGGTCTTCTCCGGCATCGCCGGCTTCGCCTACGTCCCCATCGACGCCGAAGTGAGAATCACATCACCGACCGGCGGGCAGATCGCCCTGTGCTCGGCGGTAGCGACTCGACGGATCGATCCCTACGTCGTGCCGGCCAAGGCGGTCACCGTCGAGGTGCGCGGCGCGGGCACCGCTTCACGTCAGATCAACAACTTCCTCAACGCCGTGTCATGGGAAGCGGACAAACTCATCGCCGTCGAGGTCCTGACCCCGGAGGGTGGCTTCTCGTCGTACCCGGCACACAAGCACGACGAAATGTCGGACATTGAGGTCGAACTGGAGGAGATCTACTACTTCCGTATCGATGGCAGGGATGGGTCGGGTTTCTTCACGTGCTACACGATGGATGGCGAGATCGACGAGACGGTCACCGTTCACGACGGTGATTCATTCCTCGTCCCCAAAGGGTTTCACGGCCCAGCTGCAGCTTTTCCCGGGCACCATATGTACTACCTCAACGTGATGGCCGGGCCATCGCCGGAACGCAAGTGGAGTATTTGTAATGACCCGCGGCAGGAGCCGGCAATGGCATCGCTATTGCCGCTGGGACCCGACCCGAGACTGCCGTTGACCACAGCTGACTGAGGAGGGCAGCTAATGCAAGATCTGACGTTCGTGGTTGGAGAGGACCGTGCCGTCGCCGACCTATGGGAGGCGCTCGGCGAAGCAGGAATCCAGATGCAGGCTTCCTGCACATTCCCTCGTCTCGAGGGCCGGATCGTCCATGTCGTCGTGACCGACGATGAGGCCGAGCAGGCCTATGAGACGCTGCGAGAAAAGGCGTTCATCCCACTCGATCGACGCACGGTGCTCATCGCAAACATCAACCCGCGTCCCGGCGAGTTGGGCCGGATAGCTCGCGGCATCGCCGACCGCGGGGCAAAGCTCTACATCCTCTATATGGCCACCGGTAATCGCGTCGTAGTCGGGGCCAGCGATCTCGACAAGGCAGCTGAAGTTCTCGACGTCGTCTCCGGCTAGGGCCGACGTTTCCCACATTCCAGCTTGGCACGATCCGATGAAGACGGAGGCGTATGCTCGGGGTGATGGATCCCGACGCGCTCGCAGGGAATTCGACCGTCGCGACTCGCTTCTGGCATGAGCTCGAGGACGGGCGGGTTCAGTGCGACCTGTGCCCCCGCGAGTGCAAGCTGCGGGAAGGACAACGCGGGCTCTGCTACGTCAGGGCGCGGCAGGCAGACGAGATCGTCCTCACCACCTACGGTCGCTCCAGCGGCTTCTGTATCGATCCCATCGAAAAGAAGCCGCTCAACCACTTCTACCCCGGCACATCGGTTCTGTCCTTCGGGACCGCAGGATGCAACCTTGCCTGCCGCTTCTGCCAGAACTGGGATATCTCAAAGGCCAAGCAGTTCGATGTTCTGACCGACCAGGCATCGCCTGCACAGATCGCCCGGGCAGCCGAGGCACACGGTTGCCGCAGCATCGCCTTTACCTACAACGACCCTGTGATCTTTCACGAGTACGCCATCGATGCGGCCGGCGCCGCTCGCGAGTCCGGCATCAAGACGGTGGCGGTGACGGCCGGTTATGTGAATCCCGGGCCCCGCCGGGAGTTCTACGCCAACATGGATGCAGCGAACATCGATCTCAAGGCGTTCACTGAGGAGTTCTATCACAGGGTTTGTGCAGGCGAGCTGCGGCCGGTGCTCGACACGCTCGAGTACGTCGCCACCGAGACCGATGTCTGGCTGGAGATCACGACGCTGCTGATCCCGGGGCGCAACGATTCTCCTGCCGAGATCGATGCGATGACACGTTGGGTAGTGGCCAACCTCGGACCGGACGTGCCGCACCATTTCTCCGCGTTCCATCCGGACTTCAAGATGCAGGATGTGCCCCCGACGCCACCGTCGACGCTGACGCGAGCAAGGGAGATCGCAATGGGAAACGGCGAACGGTACGTGTTCACCGGCAACGTCCATGATCCATCCGGCCAGTCCACCTACTGCCACTCCTGTAACCAGGTTCTGATCGAACGGAATTGGTATCAGCTGGGCGCCTGGAACCTCGATGCAGACGGGAACTGTGCCGGCTGCAACACCGCGTGTGCAGGTGTGTTCGGCGCTCAGCCGGGGAGTTGGGGCCCGGGCCGGCAGCCGATACGCATCAGTCGCTACCGATAGCGAAGGCTCCGTAGCCCACAACCCGCTCAGGTGACCCGGCGGTATCCGCTGAGTTGCGCAGGTCGAGAGTTTTGACCCGACAGCCGTGACGCTTCGCCAGGAGCAGAGCCATCTGGATTCCAGTACGACCACACGCGGACTCTCGATCGAGAGCATCTGAGTCCATGCGCTCGATCGCAGCGGCAGTGGCGGCATCGAGGCGCCGAGCGGTTGCGGCACTGTGATAGTGGGAGAGATCCGAGGAGACGAGCAACAACGTCTCTTCGTCGAGTAGCGGCTCGATGGTATCGGCGGCGATCACCGGATCAACCGCCCCGGTGAGCAGCGGGATCACCGGCACATCCGGGGCAGCGATCTGGATGAACGGCAGCTGCACCTCGAGGGAGTGCTCACGCCGGTGCGCCTCTGCAGAGTCGTGGACCAGAGGATCGGATCCGGCCCTGGCCACACCGTCGAAGTCGAGGCTCACGTCACCGAGAGGTGTCTCCATCACATCGACGCCGGGCAGGGCCATGCCGGTAAACGGCACATAGTGCGAGGGTCCGAGCATGACGACCCGACGGAAGTCGCGGCGGCGGAGCAACCTGTAGCCGTAGCCTGCCGTAGGTCCCGAATACACATACCCGGCATGAGGCACGATCAGTAGATGAAGCTTGAAGTCGATCTCGGGCGGGTCGGCGGCATCGATATGAGTCCGCACCGCGGCGGCGAGACTCTTGGGATCATCCGGGTAGAACATCCCGGCTACGGCGGCACGTCGAACAGACACAACAACCTCCTGCTGTCCAAGGTACGCCGCGATCGCCGGGGCTTCAATCCGGAGTCGGTAGCGAATAGGTTGTGGGCATGGACGAGCACCCCTTTGTGAAGCTGGCCAGGGACGCTATTCGCCACTACTCCAGCACCGGGAAAGGCCTTCACCCCGACCCGGCTCCAGACGATCCTCCTCCGTCGGGTGTCTTCGTGTCACTGCATGAGCCGGCCGGTGCGAGCGGTGGAGAGGGGCCGCTGCGGGGTTGCATTGGGACCTACGAGCCGCGGGAGAGGAACCTCCGTACCGAAATCGCCCGGTCTGCAGTTTCCGCTGCGTACTCCGACCCCCGATTTCCGCCGCTGCGGTCGGATGAGATCGATCGCCTCGACATCACCGTCTACGTGCTCGGCGAGCCGGAGCCGGTCGATGACCTGGCCGATCTCGATCCAGCACGGTATGGGGTCATCGTGGAAGGCGGCGGGCGTCGCGGTCTTTTGCTCCCGGCCATCGCAGGCATCTCGACTGTTCAGCGACAACTCGACATCGCCATGAGCAAAGCGGGGATAGGGTCGCTCGACCGCGTCGATGTCTATCGCTTTGAAGCGCAGATCATCAAGTAGCCGTCGTCATCCGCCGAATCCGACGAGATCTAGTCTGGCGCCAAGCCAATCACAGGAGTCCGCCATGGCACTGGAATCGACGATGCTCGCCCTGGGAACCCCCGCACCCGGTTTCGATCTACCGGACGCCGTCGGTGGAGGTCGCATCAAGCTCGACGATCTGAGCTCGAAGGCGTTGGTGGTGATGTTCATCTGCAACCACTGCCCGTACGTCAAGCATGTTCAGGCCGGCCTCGCCGCCTTCGGCAAGGACTACGAAGACGCCGACGTGGACATCGTTGCCATCAGTTCGAACGATGTAGCCCAATACCCCGACGACAGCCCCGAGCAGATCGCTGCTATCTCAAAGGAAGTCGGCTATACCTTCCCGGTTCTCTACGACGAGTCCCAGGATGTTGCCAAGGCATATACCGCGGCATGCACACCGGACTTCTTCCTCTTCGGGCCCGACCGCACCCTCGTCTACCGCGGTCGCTTTGATGAGTCCCGTCCCAACTCCGGCGTTCCGGTGACGGGTGTCGATCTGCGGGCGGCGCTCGATGCTGTACTCGCCGACACGGCGCTTCCCACCGGGCAGTTCCCCTCGATGGGCTGTGGCATCAAGTGGAAGCCGGGGAACGAACCCTCCTAGACCGCGGCCAGCTTCGGGAGGGCTACCTCTCGAAGGCGCTCGTAGAGTTCGCTCCGGATCACGCCTCGTCGGGACGCCAGAACAGCCTCAGCTGCAGAGCAGCCAGCGCGGCGCCCCCTGCAATGAGAGCTAGACCGGCGCGGCCGTCGAAGTACTCGGCCAAAGTGACACCGGAGATCTCGATGGCGTGATCGAGAGCAAACTCTCCCGGCCCGCCCAAGGCCAGAGCGACGGCGACGATGGCGAGAGTTGCGACGTACTCGTACCCCTCAACATCGACTCCGTCCTTCATGAAGGCGGTGATGAAGAACCCGGCTGAGCGGTGCACCGTCCAGTAGGCGACGGCCATGACTCCGATCACACCGGCGGCGGCCGGGCCGGTCAGGAAGCCGACGATGAGCAGGATCCCGACTCCGACTTCGGTAGCCGTCGATACCAGCCACTGCAGATCGGCATGACGGAAACCGATGCCGGCAAACCATCTGGCAGTCTTGACCCGGCCGCGAGCGTGCTTGATACCGTGGGCTAGGAAAACGACACCTAGCCCGACGCGGATCACGAGTAGGGATGTGTTGATGGTGTCCGGCATGACGCTCTCCCGTCCCTTTGGTTTTTCATCTCTACGAACCGTTGACCAATGTGCCGCTGCCGACGATCGTCCGCCAATCGACAGTTGTGATTGTCGCACCAGCTGGACCGGGCACCTCGATCGGGTCATTTCCACACTACCCAAGAAAGCAATTGGAACGTTCCAACGAACGGGGTTAGTATCGCCGTCGAACATCCTGTGCCGGGTCGTTGGTGTGGCTGTAGCCACCAATGTGCCATTGGGCGACCCGAATGCCGGACTGGTGCGACGGACATCGATCAAACCTCGGAGGGCACTTGTGAGCCAGAACGATGCGGAAATAGCGGCCTACATTTCGGAGCTGATGGATCGGGCGCAGCAGGCGCAGAAGGTCGCGGAAGCGTTCTCCCAGGAGAAGGTCGACGAGCTCGCCCACGCCATCGCCTGGGAAATCGCCGCGAATGATGAGCTTCTCCAGGAAATCGCCGAGTTTTCAGTCGAGGAATGCCGGTTGGGTGATGTTCCTTCGAAGGTGGCCAAAGTCGCCGGCAAATGCCGGGGAATCCTCTATGACGTCAAGAACACCAAGAGCGTTGGAGTGGTTGAGGAAATCCCGGAGAAGGGACTCGTCCGCATCGCCAAGCCCGTCGGCGTCATCGGTTCGCTGGTGCCGAGCACCCAGGGGGAGTTCCATCCTCTGACTCAGGCCATCTTCGTAGTCAAAGCCCGGGATGCGGTCATCTTCTCACCCCATCCCAGGAGCAAGCTCACCACCCTGAAAGTGACAAACCTCCTGCGGGCCGTGATGAAGAAATACGACGCACCGGAAGACCTGTTCATCTGCATCGAGGACCCGACCATTGCCAAAACCAACGAACTCATGAAGCAATGCGATCTGGTCATCGCCACCGGCGGCCAACCCATGGTCCGTGCTGCGCACAGCTCAGGGACGCCGGCCTTCGGCGTCGGAGCTGGGAACGCCATCATCATCATCGACAAGACGGCAGATCTTGCTGATGCTGCAACCAAGATCAAAGCCAGCAAGACATTCGACCTTGCCGCGGGGTGTTCCTGCGACAACGCCGTCGTGATTGATGAGTCGGTATACGACGAGATGCTGGCGGAATTCCGGAAGGTCGGCGCGCACCTGCTGAATGCGGAGGAGAAGGAGAAGCTGAGGAAGGCGATCTGGCCCGAATGGCCGGCCAACCACATCATCAATCGGCACGTCGTGGCGTCGCCGGTGAGCAACATCGCCAACCTGGCCGGCCTCGATGTTCCCGAGGGAACCAGCTTCCTGCTGGTGGAAGAGGACAAGACCGGAGAGGCGTCACCGTTTGCCGGCGAGAAAATGAGTCTCGTCACAACCGTCTACAAGAGCAGCAGCATCGACGAAGCCATCCGCATCACCAACGAGAACCACGCATACTCGGGCCACGGACACTCCTGCGGGATCTTCTCGGCAACACCGGCAAACGTAGAGAAGCTGGCGCTGGAAACCTATACGACCCGTGTAGTCGTCAATCAGCCGCAGGCGGCAACCAACGGCGGCAGCTGGGTCAGCGGGATGCCGTTCACCCACTCGCTGGGCTGCGGAACCTGGGGCGGCAACGGTATCTCGGAGAACGTTGCGCTCAAGCACTACATGAACAACACCTGGGTCATCCGCGAGATCCCCAGCTTCCAACCCACCGACGAGGAGCTGTTCGCCGGCTTCACCCCACGCGGGTGATCGGGCCGGGGATCTGGAGAAGACCTTGAACAACAACCGCATTGCCACAGCCGAGGAGGCGGCCGCATCGATACGTGACGGCATGACCATCGCCATGAGCGGCTATTCGATGGCCGGCCATCCGAAGGCCATCGTCGAAGCTCTCGTTCAGCGCAAGCAGAGCGGTGAAGACCTATCTCTCGGTCTCATTACCGGCGCCAATGTGCCCTGGGTGGATGAGACCCTCGGTGCCGAGCAGATCATTGCGCGACGGGCTCCCATGTTGGCCAGCCGGACCCTCGCTGCTCAAGCCAACAACGGATCGCTGCGCTACGTGGAACAGCAAATGGGCAAGATGCCCCGGCTGCTCCGAACCGGCAGTTTCGGAAAGATCGATATCGCAGTCGTCGAGGCGCTGGGATTCGACGAGGAAGGCGATCTCATCCCCAGCAGTTCCGTCGGCATGACTCACCACTTGATGGACGCCGCGCCTGAAATCATTGTCGAGATCAATGCCGCCCAGCCAGACGTGCTCCGCAGCCTGCACGACATATACATCCCGGCGCCGGCCCCTCATACGCAGCCGATCCCGTTGGTTCGAACCAATCAGCGAATCGGCAAGCCGGGGATCCCCTTTGACCCGCAGAAGATCCGATGCATCGTCGAAACCGATATCCCGGAACGATTGGGACCGCAGCCATCAGGCACTGCGCTGACGAAGACGATCGCCGACCATCTGTTCAACTTCCTCGAGCTGGAGGTTGGAGAGTCCGGTGGTTATCTCCCACCCATCCAAACCGGCTTCGGCGGCATCGCTGATTCCATTGCCGACGCATTCCAGCAATCCAGTTTCCGCAACCTTCAGTTCTTCTGCGGAGGCATCACAGAGCCTGTGTTGGAACTCCTCGCGTCCGGCAAAGCAACGGCTCTATCAACCGGTGGGTTGGGAATGAGCGACCGGGTGGAGCAGATTCTGAACGACACGCCGAACCTGAGCGACCACCTGGTGATCCGCAACGGAGACATCACCAACAGTGCCGAGGTGATTCGCCGGCTGGGGCTGGTCGCACTCAATACCGGCATCGAGATCGACATCTACGGCAACGTCAACTCGAGCCATGTCGGTGGGAGCCGGGTCGTCAACGGCATTGGGGGCGGAGCAGGTTTCGCCCAGAACGCGGGGTTGTCCGTGGTCCTGATACCTGCGACGGCCAAAGCCGGGGCCATCTCGAGCATTGTTCCGATGGTCCCCCATCAGGACATCGGCGAGCACGATGTCGATGTTGTCATCACCGAGCACGGCATCGCCGACCTGCGCGGGCTGGACGATGGAGAACGGGCGGATGCCATCATCGCCAACTGCGCATCCGAGCCTTATCGGGGGCAACTGACGGCCTACCTGGAGATGGCTCGCAGGCAGTGTGGCGGACATCATCCCCAGCTACCCAACGCGGCGTTCAGCTGGTACCGGCGACTCGAGGAGGAAGGGACCATGCTGGAGGAGGGGTCATGAACAAGGTCGAACTGTATGAGGTGGGTCCCCGCGACGGTTTTCAGATGGTGGATGAATACATCCCGCTGGAGACGAAGGTTCGGATAGTTGAGGGACTCCTCGATGCCGGCCTGCGGCATATCCAGATCACGTCGTTCGTCAGCCCGAAGGCGATCCCGCAAATGCGCGATGCCGGCGAATTGGTATCGCAGGTCATCGGCAAGTACCCCGAGGCAGACCTCTTCGCACTGGTCCCGAATCTGCGGGGCGCTGCAGCGGCCTGGGATGCCGGTCTCAGATCCGTGTCCTACGTCGTCTCACTCGGTGAGAGCCACAACAAGGCCAACATCAAGCGGACCCACGATGAGTCCTTTGCCGGTCTCCAGGCGATTCTGGAGGCTTATCCAGAGCTGGATATCTGCCTGGACCTGTCCACAACCTTTGGTTGTCCGTTTGAGGGGATCAAGACCGAGCACGACGTAGTGCCGTTCTTGAAGCCGTATGTCGACAGCGGGGTCAGGACCGTCAATCTCTGCGACACCATCGGAATCGCCAACCCAGCCCAGGTCCGCCGCATCATTGAAGCCGTCTGGGCCGAGTACCCGTCACTTGACCTCCAGGTCCACATCCACGACACCCGCAACATGGGAATGGTCAACACGCTGGCGGCCATCGAGCTTGGTGTCGAGAAGGTGCAATCGACCCTGGGTGGCCTCGGTGGCTGTCCCTTTGCACCCGGGGCATCCGGCAACCTGGCCACAGAAGACCTGGCCTTCATGCTGTCGGAGATGGGATACGAACTCGGTGTCGACATCCCAAAGATGATCGAACTCGCCAGATGGCAGGCATCAGTCATCCCGACGGGACAGTACAGCGGGCACCTATTCAAAGTTCCGGACACCAACTAGCAGCACGCAGCTACGGAGAAACGCATATGGCAAACACAGAAACGGTTGACCTCATCAAGGAGAAGGCTGCACTGATGCGCCGCGATGTCATCGAAATGGGCTTTGCCGCGGGTGGCCGCGGCGCCCACTTCGGGCCCGCCCTCTCGAGCATCGAAATCGTCGCCAGCCTCTTTTTCGGAGTCATGCACAACGACCCCACTAACCCCACGATGGCGGACCGGGATCGCTTCGTGCAGAGCAAGGGCCATGCTTGTCTTGCCCTCTACTCGGCACTCGGCGAAGCCGGCTACATCACCAGAGAGCAGATGGCCACCTTCAAGGGTGACGGAAGCTTCCTGGCCGGCCATCCCACCCGCAACCCGCAGTACGGCATCGAGGTGTCGTCGGGGACCCTTGGTAACGGCTTTGCCGTGGCGTGCGGGATGGCCAAGGCGGCGAAGATAAAAGGCGAGGATCACAAGGTGTTCTGCCTCGTTGGTGATGGTGAATGCAACGAGGGCGTCATCTGGGAAGCGGCCATGAATGCCGTCAAGTACGAGTTGGACAACCTCATTGCCATCATCGATCGCAACTTCGTCCAGCTGGCCGGGACCACCAAGGACATCATGGATGTTGACGTCGAGGCGCTGTGGAGGGCCGCGGGTTGGGACGTTCTAGTCCTCGAGGACGGCAACGATGCCGCCAGCTTGCTCGACGCCCTGGAGGGAATGAAGTACTCCAGCAATGGGAAGCCGCACGTCATCATTGCCAACACCACGAAGGGCAAGGGCATCTCATTCATGGAGGGCAGCCTCAATTGGCATGCCCGGCCGATGAACAAAGACCAATACGACCAGGCCATTGCGGATCTAGAGAACGCGAAGACGACATGAACCCAGCAGCATTGAGCAAATTGCAGGAGTGGTCCGAGCAGGGTCACCGCTCGGTACAGGCAGACACGCTGATGATGCTGGCTGCCGACTATCCGGAGATGGTTGCCCTGAGCGCCGACCTCACCCCAACGGCGCGTCTCGTCGAGTTCAAGGACACCTATCCGGACCGGTTCTTCGACGTCGGTATCGCCGAACAGAACCTGATCGACTTCTCGGCCGGACTCGCCCTCGAAGGGCTTCGCCCCTTCGCCGTGGGTCTGGCGGCGATGGTGCCGATGCGTCCGGCCGAGCAGGTGCGGGCCGCCCTGGGCTATATGAACGTGAACGTGACGGTTATCGGAATCGAAGCCGGTGTCCGTTTCGGGCCCCTGGGAAACACTCACTACGCCATGGACGACATCGCCGTAGTCAGAGCGATCCCCAACTTCACGGTCATCGCCCCATCGGATCCGCTCTCGACCCACAAGGCGCTCTACGCGTGCATCGAGCAGGAAGGGCCCGTTTACCTGCGTTTGACCGGTGGTCCGGGCTACCCCGTGATGTATCCGGAGGACTTCGACTTCCAAATCGGCAAGGCCATCGAGTATCGGCCTGGCGGCGACGTCGCGTTCGTGTCGAGCGGGTCACTTCTGGCTGATGCGGTTGGTGCTGCCGACATTCTCGAAGACAAGGGGATCTCTACCCGGGTCGTCGACATGCACACGATCAAGCCGTTGGACACGGAAATGCTGGACAAGGTTTTCGCCGAGAACCGCCTTGTCGTCACGGTCGAAGAGCACAGCTCTATTGGCGGACTGGGTGGGGCGGTCGCGGAATACAAGGCCGGTGTCGCTGGTGCTCCGAAGCAAGTGATCGCCAGTCTGGGCGACAAGTTCCAGAGGCTCGGCGACCACAAGTTCCTGATGAAGGAGAACGGGCTGACGGCCCCGGACCTGGCCGCCTTGGCGGAGGCAAACCTGTAAAACAGGTTCACCCGTACAGCTGGTGCCGTCTGCGCGAAGGACGGTGCAGCGGCGGCGTTGGGGGCGGTCTCACCGATGCGACCTCGGTGTAACGTGCGGCGGTGCTCATCGTCATCACCATCGCGGCATTTCTCATCGGCTTCAGCAAGGCCGGCGTTGGCGGAACCCTGTCACCATTTGTCACGGTGCTTGTCGCCCTCTCCCTCCCCGCCGACGACGCGATCGGGTTGCTACTGCCTTTGCTGATCGTCGCCGACTGGTTCACCATCACCGCACATTGGCGGCAATGGGTAACGCCGATCGTGCTGCGACTTCTTGTCGCCAGCGCGGTCGGTATTGCGCTTGGCAGCACCATCGTCGGCAGCATTAGCGAGCCGGCTCTGCGCAACCTCATCGCCATTGCGATGCTGATCTTTGCAGCCTTCTATCTCATCACGAGAACCCAGATTGCCGCCCATCTCTCGCTGAAGCGGGCATGGCCGGCGGGATTCATCGGGGGTCTCAGTTCCGCGCTGGCTCACCTCGGCGGACCACCGATTCTTGCCTATCTACTGACTACCGACCTACCGCCGCGGAAGTTCGTCGCGACCTCTGCCGCTCTGTTCACGGTGACCAATCTCTTGAAGGTTCCCGCCTATTTCCTCGCCGGGCTCTTCGATGGAGAACTGATCGCGGCCAACTGGTACGCGTGGCTGGCGATCCCGTTCGGAGTGATGATGGGCCGAGCGTTGGTCGGCCGACTCAATCGCGAGATGTTCGATCGCATCACCACGACGCTCCTGGTCACCGGAGCGATCGTCCTTCTCGTGACCTAGTAGCCGGACCCGCGAGCCTTTCGTCGCCAGGCTTGGTCAGAGTGCGTCACTTGCACTTCATATCCCTCGTTGAGATAGCCTGACGCGGAAAGGCCGCCGCGACGAAGGACCGCGGGATGCGAAGGGCGAATGAACTAGCCATTGCAGGGGTGCTCACCGGCGTTCGCTCTCGAGCGCCTACGCAGTTCGCCCGCAATCTCGCCCGCAACGCGATCGCCATCGGCGCCGCATTGACGATCGTTCTAGTGAGCATGTTTGTGGCCCGGAACGGCAGCGTCGGCGGCGTTGAGCGTGCGGTCTTCGGTGCACTCAACGGACTACCCGATGCACTGAAGGCGCCAATGTGGGTGCTGCAGATCTTTGGCTCTCTCGCCTTCGTCGTGCTGTTGTCACTGGCCGCCCTGGCGACGGGCCGTACCAGACTCGGTGCGGTGCTGGCCGCGTCGATACCACTCAAGCTCGTCATTGAGTGGTGGGTCATCAAGGCGGTGGTCGAGAGAGAACGTCCCTTCGCGACAGTGCCGGACGCCATCATCCGCGACGTCAACACCTCACCGCTCGGATTTCCATCGGGCCATGCCATCCTGGCTCTGACCTTGGCCGGGTTGCTTGCGCCTTATCTGAGCAGGCGCGGCAAGATCACCGTCTATGCGCTGGCTGTGCTCAACTGCGTTGCCCGGGTCTATCTGGGGGCACACAATCCACTCGATGTGATTGCCGGCGCCGCCGTTGGTATTGCCATCGCGGCCACGCTCAACCTCACCGTCGGAGAGCCCACCTACTAGCTGGACTCTTCCATCCACTCCAGCAGATCGTCGGGGACCTCGATACCCTGCGATTCGGATTTCCCCCGGATACCGATCCGGCGTGAACCCGGTAAGCGGGTCCCCGGCTGATCGGTCACGGCGCTGAGCAGGACCTCCAGCCTCTCGGCATACGAGCCACCGCTGAGCGGGCCGGGATTGAACCCGATGATGAACTGACCGACGCGCGGTGGGCCACCCTTGTCGTCGAAGAACGAGCTGGCCTCGTAGCCGAAGTGCGCACCGGTCATCGCGGCAGCCATGATCTCGACGGCCAGCACCAATGCGGCGCCCTTAGCGTCGCCAAGTGGCAGCATCGAGCCGCCAAGGGCCGCCTTCGGGTCGGTGGTCGGATTGCCGTCCGCATCGATCGCCCACCCCTCGGGGATCTCCCGACCCTCCTGCGCCGCAAGCATGACCTTTCCTCTCGCCTGCTTGGAGAGAGACAGATCAACAACAACCGGGGCGCCGGCGGCGCGAGGGAATCCGAATGCGATGGGATTGGTACCGAAAAGGGGACGCGAGCCACCCCAGGGGGCGATGGCTTGCGGCGAGTTGCCGAAGACAAGGCCAACCACACCACGATCAGCGAGACGCTCAACGTGATGACCGGCGACACCGAAGTGATGAGAGTTGGTGACTGCGATACCGGCAACCGGCGTCTGCGAGGTCATCTCGACCAGAGTGTCGATCGCCAAATCGAGTGCCGGGAAGGCGAACCCGTCCTTGGCATCTATCCGGGCGGCGGACGGGCCGAGGGTTTCCATCACCGGCACCGCCTCGCCGGCAACCTTGCCGGCTGCTACCTGCGCCGAGTACGCCTTGAGCCTGGCGAGCCCGTGCGAGTTGAGGCCATCCTTGTTGGCGCGCACCAGCGCCGCTGCCACAGAACGGGCTGCAGGCTCGGCGGTGCCGACCTTCATCAGAACCTCGGTGGCCAGTTGTTCCAGTTCCCCCGCACTGCGGATCATGTTGCTCCTTTTGACGCCGTGCTGATTGAATCGGCCGCCCTTCCCGGCGAGCCCGTTCGAGGCCGCCGGCCCTCCTGAAGGGAGTGTGGATCCTCCTCCCCTTGGAGAGGATGGCGAGGCGGCCCGCATCGCGGGCCGCCAGAGCCAGGTGAGAGCTTCTCTTTCGTTATGCCGACTGGTACAGCTTGGTGAAGATGAACTCGCGGTGGCCGAGGGTTTCGGCTGCCGTGTTTCGACCGTTGGCTGTGCGCACCACCATGTCAATTAGTGCATCGCCTGCCTCGTCGAGGACCATCTCGCCGCTGAGCAGACCGGACACATCGAGGTCGACGTGGTCGGCCATGAGACGGGCCGTCTTCGGGTTGGCCGTCACCTTGATCACAGGCATGATCGGGTGACCGATGATGTTGCCCTGACCGGTGGTGAAGATGTGCAACGCAAACCCGGCAGCAGCCTGGAGGGTGTTGCACTCGGCGGCGGCTGACGAAGTGTCCATGAAGTAGAGACCCGGGCCCTTGGTCGGCGCTTGCGCCGGCTCGAGGACGTCGATGTACTTGCACTCCTTGCCGATCTTCTGGAAGTTGCCGAAGGCCTTCTCTTCGATGGTGGTGAGACCACCGGCGATATTGCCTGCAGTCGGCTGGCTCTCGGACAGATCGCTCGTCTTATAACGATTGATCATGTCGTTGTATGCGTTCCAGGTGTCGAGGAACTTCTGCCGCACCTCAGGAGTAGCGGCGCGGTCGGCACACACCATCTCGGCACCGGTCAGCTCCGAGGTCTCGCCAAAGCACAGGTAGTTGCCCTGCTTGTCGAGTTTGTCGAACATGTTGCCGACGGTCGGGTTGGAAGCGAGTCCCGAGGTTGTGTCGGACTCGCCGCACTTGGTGGCGATCCACAGATCGCTCAGCGGGACTTCTTCGCGCTGCAGTTCGGTCGCCCACTGCACGAACTCCTGAGCCTTGCGACCGGCGACCGCGGCAATCTCCAGATCGCCGTGCTCCTCGATGGAGAAGCCGGCAACGGGCTTGCCCGTGGCGGCGATGCCGTCGACGACCCTTTGCGTCCACTTCGGCTCGATGCCGATGACGATGGCGGCGGCCACGTTGGGGTTGGAGCCGGTGCCGATGAGCGTGTCAAAGGTCAGCTCGAGGTCGGCGCCGAATTGGAGGCGGCCATACGCGTGAGGCAAGGCGAGGGTGCCACAGATGTTGTTGGCGACCTTCTCTGCACAAGCGTTGGAAATGTCATCAACCGGCAAGATGATGACGTGGTTGCGAACACCGACGCGACCGTTCTCGCGGCGGTATGCCTTGATCGTTGCTGTCATCGTCTTCTCCCTACCACTTCTTTGTCTTGACGTTGTGGACGTGGACGTGATGGCCGGTCGGAGTGTCCTCGACGACCTTGCCGATGTCGTGTCCGTACTTGATCAATGCATCGCCCGCGGCGAGATCGACCATGGCAATCTTGTGACCAAGGGGAATCGGGTCCTTGGAGACGATTGATGTGTTCTCGTTTGTGTCCATGATCCAGACGGTCAATTCCTGACCTGCCTCGATCCCTTCCACGACCGCAACACCGACCGAGTCGGCGGGGTCATGAATGACGATATCCGGCTTCATGTGCTCCTCCGGGTGGGGTTCTTGTTGATTGATTGGTACCGGTTCCAAAGGTACACCCTGCGGACCATAGCAGCGAGTACCTTTGAGTTTCTCAGCTTCTATGCCTCGCCGAGGACTTCGGTCATCATGACCGGGCGGCCCTCGTCTATCGAAAGATGGGCGGCTTGGCCGACTGCGACCGAAAGCAGGCCATCTTCGAGCGTCACCTTGGGTGGAGTGCCCCCGCGAATCGCATTGACGAAGTCGAGGTGCTCGAGATAGCTGGCACCCTCATGGAGCCCGTGATAGGCGACATGCTCATCGGAAACCGGGTGCTCCTTCGACGAGCGCTCGGCGCGACGACCGAGCCGGATAAACGCCTCGGGAACAAACGCCTCTACCTTGCCGATGTCGCCGGTCACGGCGAGCTCCTGCTCGTTGCGTGACCCTTCGGCGAACATGCAGAGGTCGAGCAGCGCCCTAATTCCATTCTCGAAGTCGACGATCACAAAGGCGTTGTCCATGATGTCGGAGACCTCGCCGTTGTAATGCTCATCGAGGTGGTTGACGTCTTGGGCGCCTGAGCCGTAGACCCGAACCGGTTTGGACTCGGCAATGAGTGTCATCAGGTCGAAGAAGTGGCAACACTTTTCGACGAGCGTCCCGCCGGTGTTCCGGTTGAACCTGTTCCAGTCCCCCACTTTGGGGAGAAACGGGAACCGGTGCTCGCGAATCGCAACCATCTTGACGTTGCCGGCGCTGCCGGCGCTCACCTCATGGAGGAGCGCCTGTATCGGTGGCTTGTACCGATACTCGAGCCCCATCCAAACGACACCGCGATGGCCCTCCGCTGCCTTGATGATGCGACGGCACTCAGCGACGGTGGTACCGAGCGGCTTTTCGACCATGACGTGAAGATCGTCATAGGCGAGGATGTCTTCCATGATGTCGGCGTGGGTGTGATTCGGCGATACGAGTACCACCGCATCACACACACCTGCGGCCAACAGATCCTTGTGATCTTCGAAAACCATGTCGTCTTCGAGGCGCGCTGTGTTCTTACCGAATTTGCGCGACTGGGGATCGGGGTCCGAGATCGCCACGACGCGGGCACCGTCGATGGCGTTCACATTGTTGATGTGCTCGAGGCCCATCATCCCGGTGCCAATCACGCCGTAGCAAATCTCTTTCACGACTGCTCCCTAGGCGATGCCGAGATAGCGGTCGGTTGTCGCGACAGCCTCGGCGCCGGTGGCATGCATCTCCATCGCGGCACGGACGGCATCGATGGTCTCGGGGATCGTGACCGATTCCTGCGGAATGTTGATGCCAAACACGACATCGTCGCCCGACAGTCCGACCATCTCCTCCCAAAGGCCAATCTCGTACATGTCCCCACGCGGGTACTCCATGTAGCGGGCCCACTGAAAGAGCGAGGAGTTCGAGTCGAAGCCCTCTGCGATCTTGACGACCTTGATTCGCGGATACGCCTTGAAGGCAGCCACGGCCTCTTCGACAGAGATCTTCTCTTTCGGCGTCGCCGAAAGGGTGATGATGTGACCGTGGGTAACCGGCGTGTGCACGAGCAGACCCGTTGCATCTACCCCGTCCATGATGTTCATGAGATCTACGGCCTGGTGGTTCGGGATCGGTTCCACCTGCAGCACGTTGGTGAGACCACGATGGGTATCGCCCGGATCGGCAACACGCCGAATGATTGTGATGAAGGTCTTGGAGACGCCAACAGCCTTGTGCAAAGCATCGACCGCACGAATGAGGCCGGTCGTGTTGCACGACGTCAGCTTCAAGTAGTCGACACCGAGGCCCTTCTCGTAGTTGACCGTTCCGTGGAAGAACACGTCGGCAACCTCGCCGGACTCGCCGCCCTGGAAGACTGCCTTGACGCCGGCCGCTACGTACTTCTCTTTGTTCTTGGCGCCGATACCGCCGGGGGCGGCGTCGAGCATGACATCGACTTCACCGAGTAGATCATCGAAGCCGCCGGTCACCGGGATTCCCGCTGCTTCGAGGGCTACCTCTGCCCCGTCATATGCGGTGAACAGCTTGAACGGCATGCCCCGCTCTTTGAGCGCACGTACCGGAAGGGTCGGAGCAACATCGGCAACACCGACGAGTTCCATGTCTTCTTGCATCGAGACACCGGCCGCAAGCCGGTTGCCGATGACTCCGTAGCCGGCAACGCCGACCTTTACCTTGCTCATTCTCCTGCTCCCTTGCTAGAGATCGATAACAGGAATATCCCAGCTTGCCGCCAGGGCTTCCAATTCTTCGCGATAGTCGCCGTACACAATTCCAAAGTGATGCTCGAGACCTTCCCGGGCAATTGTCGCCACGATCTCGGGTGCCGGCCGCGCAAACTCAACGACACCGGCCGTGCCCGAGAACGCAAGCGGTGCTTGGAGCATCATGCCACCACCGATGACCAGCGAGCTAACTCCACCGGCTTGGCTGAGCCGACATAGCGTGACCCGCCCGGGCCGAAGCGCAAACTCGTTGAGCAGCGGCAGCTTCCGATTGGAGTGGATGGTTCCGACCGCGGACCCATCATCGGGGGCCATGTGCATCGGGGCCAGACCGCAGTGCCAGAGGACACCGGTGTCGCCGTCGGTGTCCATCTCGACCAGGTCGGCAACGAATGACGGCTCTCCTGCCACGTGCTGAAGCAACAAAGCAGTGACGTTGCCGTACACATCTGCTTCGCATGTTCCCGGAATGCCATCGTCGATGAGCATGCTCTGCGGCGAACAGGCCGCACCGCCGTAGTCGGTGAAGCACTCGGGCCAGCATCGGGTGGCCACGCCGGACCAGCCGCCGTCGTCGATCAGGGTCTTGAGACCACCGAAGAGGCTGAGCGACTTGTCGAGGGCTTCCTGGTCGAGAGTGTCGAGATCGCCGAGGCGCTCGACCGCCCGGTCACGGGTGGCCGACACGACCTCGATCGGTGTTGCCGCGGCGGCACCGAAGAGGTCCTCGAGCTCCTTGCGCACAACGGTCACACCGGTGACGCTCGCCAGTGTCTCCGGGTCATACCCGCACGGATCGAAGCCGACGGGACGATCACCGATCACGCCGATCGTGGTGCCGGCCAGCCTGGCGGCAACCGCGGCTGCAGTCTCCTGCGCACCAGCCGAGGTCTCCTTGGCAGGGCGACGCCGGCTGGGCTCCTGGGCGATGGTCCCGGCCAACAGCCTCTCGATGTCGGCCACGGCACCCCGATCGTCTGCGGTGCGATGGACGTAGTCGAAATCGCTTCCCGCCTTGATCAGCGCATAGGCGGCCAGGTTCAGACCGCAGAATGAGTTGAGTCTGAGCCGGCCGCCGACCCGGGCCTCCGGGAAGGACCAGATGATGATCGGCGCGTCGAAGCGCGCCCCGATAGCCTCTGTCATCGAAGAGTCAGTGAACGAAACCTGGAGCAGCAACACCGCGTCGAGATCGACGCCTTCGAACTGCTCCAGCGCCACCTCGGTGGTTGCGGCATCGAAGAGGAGATCGGCATTGCCGATCAGATCAGCGTCGAGCCCGGACAGTGTCTCCATGGCGGCCGCAGCAACTTCTTCGGCATACGGGACGTCGAAGGTCGGGCGGGCCAGCGCGAGAACACCAATGCGCTTGCGGGAACTCATCCTTCTACTCGTACGGGGTGTCGTCCCAGAACGCCTGGAACTTGCCGAGACCTACATCGGTGTACGGATGGGCGAAGCTGTCCTTGAACACCGGCATACCGGCCGTGACGATGTCGGCACCGACGACAGCAGAATTCGTGATCTGCCTGGCGTTGCGGGCGGCAGCGACGATGATTTCAGTGTCGTAGCCGTACACGTTGCGGATGGCCGCAACCTCATCGATGAAATGCGTGATCTCCTCGCCGTTGCTTTCCTTCCACCCGACAAACGGGGAAACAAACGCGGCGCCCATGCGCATCGCCTGCAGCGCCTGGGCAGCGGAGAAGACCAGCGTGAGGTTGGACTTGATTCCGTCCTTCGCCAGCTCATGCACGGCCTTGTAGCCGGGCTCGGTGGCGGGGAGCTTGATGACGAAGTTCGGCGAGATGGCGGCGAGCTTCTTGCCCTCCTCGACCATGGCCGTCCAATCGTCGAAGTGGGGGTTGACCTCAACGGAGATGGGCTTGTCGGTCCCTTGGAATATGCCTGCGATCTGCTTGATCACCGTCATGAACGGCTTGCCCGAGACCTGCACGTGACGTGGATTGGTCGTAACCCCGTCGATGTCCCACATCTCGAGGGCGTACTCGATTTCATCCGTCATGGCGCTGTCGAGGAAGAACTTCATCTATCTCTCCTGGTTCAAGGTGTCTAATACGTTGGCGACGGTGACGTCGCTCACTCGTGAGTTCGATTCGGCGGTGAGACCTGCGATGTGGGGTGTCAACACAACGTTGCCCAGGCCGTCGAATACCTCGGCTCCTGCTGCGGTCAACGGTTCATCTTCGAACACATCAAGGGCAGCTCCCGCCAAATGACCGTTGCGAATCGCGGCGGCAAGGGCGGTGTCATCAACGATCCCCCCACGGGCGGTGTTGACTACAACGGCGCCCGGAGCGAGCAGACCCAGCCTTTCGGCGTTGAGGATGTGCCGGGTCGCTTCGGTCAGCGGGACATGCACACTCACCGCATCGGCGTCGACAAGAAGCGAATCGATGCTCTCGTGCCCAACGACTCCATCCCATGCCGGGTCTTCAGCCGGAAGGAACGGATCAAAGGCCGACACCACCATGCCGAGCGCCGCAGCTCGCTCCGCAACAAGCCGGGCAATACCGCCGAGACCGACGAGGGCGAGGCTCTTGCCCGACGTCTCCCGGCCTTGGAGATCGGCTCGGGGCCACGAGCCATCGAGCATCCTGGCGGTGGACTGATAGGCGCCGCGGAACAGCATCAACAACGCGGCAATCACATACTCGGCGACGGCGAGGGCGTTGGCGCCGGTAGCAGGATGCACCACAACGCCACGCTCCGCGCAGGCTGCGAGGTCGATGTTGTCGAGGCCAACACCAAGCCGGCCAACCGCACGAAGGTGTGGTGCCGCACCCAACAGTTCGGAGTCGACCTGGGTCCGGTTGCGCACAATGACGGCCTCGGCTGCAGCAACCTCGACAAGAAGTCGGCTGCGATCGTCAACGAGCGATGGATCGAACAACACGTCGAAGCGCGCCTGCAACGGCGCCAGAGCGTCTTCATTCATGAACTCGGATACGACTACTTGTGCCATTTGGCTTCTCCGGGGCTAAACCACAGCTTACTACTGGAACCGGTTCCGTTTTCAATCCAGGCAAGACTGCGGGACATTTGGGGATAGATACCGCGCTCGAGCTTGCGCGTAGATAACGGTAATGCTCCCCCGCTGGCAACCAAAGCCCGCGCTAGCAGTGGATGCGCTTCCAACCCTGGCAGTAATTGGGGCTATCTGACTTTGCGCGGCTCGGTCTCGTCGGTATTGTTGTTCATGCATCGGCGCTCGGCCGATGCTCAAGGAGGAGGACTCCATGAAGCAATTCAAGTGGTTGCTGCTGGTTGTCGTCTTTGCCATGCTTGCCGCAGCCTGCGGCAATGATGACGCCGAGGACACAACAACCGCAGCACCAGCAGAGACCACCGCCGCCACGACGGCAGCGCCGGACGACGGTGGAACCGATACCACTGCCGCACCGGCCACCGAAGCTCCGACCACAGAGGCACCAGTTGACCTCGAAGGTACGCGGGTAACGGTGTTTGGTCCCGAGGAGACCGCAGCGGAGGCTGGATCATTCCAGCTTGCTCTCGATCTCTATGCGGCTAAGACCGGTATCGAGATCGTCTACACGGGCGCTCGCGATGCCTCTGACCAGATCAACGCTCAGGTAGCCGGTGGAAACCCACCGGACATCTTTGTGTTCCCACAGCCAGGCAAGCTTGCCGACTTCGCCCGCCAGGGCGCGTTGCTACCGCTTCCTGACGACGTGATCGCAACGATGAACGCGAACCACATCGAGGCGTGGACTTCTTTCGGCAACGTCGACGGTACCCAGTTTGGTATCCCGACCAAGGCCGACCTGAAGTCCCTCGTTTGGTATCAGCCCGCCGCTTTCTCGGCTGGGGGATACGACATCCCGCAGACCTGGGACGAGCTCAAGGCTCTCACCAACCAGATCATCGCTGACGGCGGAACGCCGTGGTGTGTCGGCATCGAGTCCGGCGCCGCCACTGGTTGGCCGTTCACCGACTGGGTCGAAGAAATGATGCTCCGCTACTACGGCGGCGATGTCTACGACGAGTGGGTTGCCCACGAAGTCCCATTCTCCGACCAGCGTGTCATTGATGTCTTCAACGAGATCAAGGCCCTTTGGGACATCGACGGTGCCGTGTATGCGGCCGGCGGTTCGATTGCATCGACAGCGTTCGGTGACAACGGCGAGCCGCTCGTGAATGGCGACTGCTACATGCACCGCCAGGCGTCGTTCTTCTCGGCCTTCTTCCCCGAGGGCACTCCTGCCGCAGACGGCAGCGAGGGCGCCATTGACGTGTTCTACTTCCCGCCGGTTGGCGAAGAGAAGCCCGTGCTCGGCGCAGGCACACTTGTAGGTGCATTCCGCGACGCCCCAGAGGTCTGGGCTGTCATGAATTACCTCGCCACTTCGGAGTACGGACAGAACCGGCAGGAGTTGCAGGCACTCGCTAAGGGTGGCGGCGGCGCACTGTCCGGCTTCCTATCCCCGGCCATCAACCAGGACTTCAGCGTCTACACGCCGCTGGAGCAGTCGTTCCTCGACATCCTGGCGAACGCCGACGTCGTTCGTTTCGACGGTTCCGACCTGATGCCGACAGCTGTTGGTGCGGGCACGTTCTGGACTGAGGGCACCAGCTTTGTCAATGGTCAGCTCACTGCTGAAGAAGCAGCAACTGCAATTGACAACTCGTGGCCGTAAACCGACTACTGCATAGCTAAGTGAAGGCAGGGCGCCGGCACATGGTGCCGGCGCCCTGTCGACTTTTAGGGCCCGTGCGGGAAGATTGCGGGTCCGGGCGGCGAGCCAGCGCGAGACAGACCTTGCGGTTGTTGGCCACCCCCGAGGGATGGGAGGACGATGGATCGGATCATTGCAACATTGATCAGCATCGTGGCCGCAGTCGGCGGAAGCGCGGTGCTGTTCATCGGAGCCAACAAGCTCTTCGACTTGGCGCGGAGCCGGTACTCGGTATTCGGCACCGTTGTCGGCGGGCTGCTCGGCTTCCTAACTGGCCTCGTGTTGTGGGCCAACAACGTAGTTACATTTGTAGAGGGACCGCTGATCGGATCTCCGGAGCCAACCGGGATCACAGCGGTCTTTGACTTTGTGGCGATGCTCATCGCCAACACGATCTTGCCGACTGCCATCGGCGCAGTCGGCGGCTGGTTGCTGGCGAAGGTCAGCGGCGATGCTGCCATCAGCACTGCCTACCGACTCGACGATGCGACCGGTGGGGAGAATGACGGAACGGCCAATGTGGCGAGAAATCGACTACTTGTGGCCGTGGCAACGACAGGACTGATGGGTCTTGTTTTCGGATACTTCTACGAGCTTGCGCTCGTTCCTGCATTCGAAATCGACAAGATCCTCATCTGGACCGTTGCCGGACTAGCGATAGGTGCGGGCCTCTGGTACCTCCGCGGTCAAAAGGGATCGCTGCTGGGCATGCTTGCCCTGCTCGGCGGTATTGGTTGGCTCCTCGGAACGATGGTTGCCCCCCGTTTGGGTGACTTCAAGCGTGACTTCATGGGACTCGACGGAGACCAACTGTGGACGATCGTGGCGATGACGGTTGGCTTTGCCGCCATCGGCGCCTACATCGGCCTGAAGGCGGCTCCCGACTATGCGACGCGTGATGGGATTGCTCGCAACTCACGGGTGTACATCTTCCTGGCACCGGCATTGACATTCATCTTCGCCTCACTGCTGCTTCCGGCATTGCGGACGATCTGGTTGTCTTTCCTGGGTCTCGATGACACTCTGGACTTCGCCGACCGGGCCCCGGGAGGCGTAGACAAGTTCATCGGCTTCTCCAACTACCAGGAGGTCTTTGCCGACCCGAAAAACTGGGACCTGAGCAATTGGAGCGGCATCTTCGGCAGCAACCTGTTCATCGGCGGTGTTGTGTTGCTCGCTGTGGGCATCGCCGCCGGTCTCTACACGGGAAGAAAGCGCGGCATGGCATTCGAACGCTCCGGCGCTTCTTTGCCACCAATCACACTCGGCGTGTTCTTGATTCTGTTTGCGGTGTTCGCCGCACTCAGAGGAACCGTGTTCAACAACCTGTGGTGGGTGCTGGCGGTTGTATCGCTTGCCACCTCATTGGGACTGGCAATCGCTGTACTGGCGGACCGAGCCAAGATGGAGAACGTGGCCAAGTCGCTGATCTTCATGCCGATGGCAATCTCGTTCGTCGGCGCCGGAATCATCTGGCGGTTCGTGTACGACGCACGTGACGTGTCACGAGAACAGACCGGCGTGCTCAATGCGATCTGGGTCGCCCTTGGACAGTTGAGCAACAGCACATGGCCGAAGTACCTGATGATTGCACTCTTGCTGGCCGCTCTCGGCGGACTCGGCTACATGGCCTATCGAGGTTACCGAGCCGGTGCGATGGGCATATTCGCGGGAGCATTGGTCACGATGTTGCCGTTTGCGTACATCCTGTTCCGACTACTCACCAACGGCCTCGGCGGCTTCTCTATCGAGGACGGCGAGGTCATCAAGGAGACGATCCTGGTTCGGGAGGGCAGCCCGTTCAACAACGTCTTCCTGATGGTGGTGTTGATCTGGATTCAGACGGGCTTCACCATGGTCATCTTCTCGGCTGCCATCAAGGCAGTCCCGGCGGAGCTGATCGAAGCCTCGAAGGTCGACGGAGCAACCGAGTCGCAGACCTTCTGGCGGGTGACGATCCCGCAGATCACACCGACGATTGGTGTGGTGATCACAACGTTGATTGTGCTGGTCATGAAGGTGTTCGACATTGTCAAGGTCATGACGAACGGGAACTTCGATACGAACGTTCTCGCCAATGCCATGTTCACGACCGCCTTCACCGCATTCGACTTCGGTAAGGGCTCCGCGCTTGCGGTGCTGATCCTGTTGTCGGTGCTCCCGGTGATGATCCTGAACATACGCCGCATGCAGAAGGAGGCTGCCTGATGACTACACGTGAAGCACGTGCAATGGCAGAACGCTCTGCAGGCGCAGCAGGCGGGATTGGCTCGGGGATCTACAAGTTCCTGAGAAGCATCCCGACATGGATCCTTTGGGGTCTGGTCGTGCTGTGGACGATCCCGACCTTTGGTCTCTTCGTCAACAGCTTCCGACCCCGCGATGGTCAGAAGGCCAGTGGCTGGTGGACGGTGTTCACCGGAGGTTCCGAAGGCGGGTTGACCCTCGACAACTACAACGAGGTCCTCAGCTCGGGTGCAACCGGCGGTCTGGCAGACGCTCTGCTGAACTCGCTGGCTATCGCTATCCCGGCAACGATAATCCCGATTGCGGTGGCGACATTCGCCGCATACGCATTTGCGTGGATTCCATTCAAGGGTCGCGAGTGGCTGTTTATCGGGACCGTTGCGTTGATGTCGATCCCGCTCCAGGTGGCACTGATTCCGCTGCTCACTACCTACTCCGGTGGTGCGCATTGGACTATCCCGATCCTGGACAAGACGCTGACGTTCTTCCCGGACTTCAGTATCTCGGGGAGTGTGACGGCGGTGTGGCTGACCCACACCGGATTCGCTCTCCCCTTCGCCATCTTCCTGATTCACAACTACATCTCCGGGTTGCCGGCGGATGTGTTTGAGTCGGCAAGGATCGATGGCGCCGATCACTTCACGATCTTCTGGCGGCTCGTGGTTCCGTTGTCGGTTCCCGTGCTCGCTGCCTTTGCGATCTTCCAGTTCCTCTGGACCTGGAACGACTATCTGATCGCATTGACGATGATCGGAGGTAACGGGGAAGCGTTCCCGGTAACGGTGAAGATTGCATCCCAAGCGGGCGCGTTCGGTCAAAACGAGCACCTGCTCACCGCAGGTGCATTCATCTCGACCGTCGTTCCCCTGATTGTGTTCTTCTCGCTCCAGCGGTTCTTCGTGCGAGGCATCCTCGCCGGCTCCGTCAAGGGATAGACAACACCCTGCGATTGAAGAAGCGGCCCCCTTCCGGGGGCCGCTTCTGTTGGCATTCACCGGCAAACCTCTACAGAGCGACGATGTTGGGATAGACGAGAATCACAATCGTGACCGGGATCAAGAACGCGCTCGAGACAAGGCCCCAGGCGGCTATTCCTTGCCGAGCGCGGGCGTGTTCAATCGGAACCGCATGCAAGGGACTCTTTCCTTGGCCGACCCGCCGTGCGGCCAGCATCAACATACCCAGAATGACCGCGCCCAGCATCGCCAGAAGCAGGAGGAGTACCACACCCCAGGCGTATGCGTCGTAGCGGCCCCGCAGCCCTCCGGTTTCGCGTGCCGTTGCCAACGCAATAGCCACCGCAACCGAGCCGTTCCACAAGCCGTGGGCGGAGAGCGCGATGCACAAAGACAGCCAGAACCGCCGCCAGCGCCCGCCCTGTTCTGTTCGCAGCTGGTAGAAGCCCCACGCCACGAGACCGGCGCCGAAGGCATGCAGACCGGCACCGAGCATTCGGAGCACGGCCACCGGCAGCCAGCCTTCCAGCGAACCGAAGAACCATCCGCTCGAATAGAGCACGTTCTCGACCATCGCAAAGCCGGTTCCCGCTGCCGCTCCGAACAGGAAAGCGTCGCTCCCGGTGCGGGGACGCCGCACCAGCGCCGCCAGCGGCTTCGTCGTCTCCTCAGCAAGCGGGGCAACGACAGCCAACTCGATGATCATGGCGAGCGCCCAACCCGAGGTAAGCGTCCGGAACAGATCGGGGTCGGCACGCATTTGCTCCCACATATCCCGGGCTGGATCCACCAGCGGAGCGACCAGCGTGTATCCGATGCCGAGAAAGAGCCCGTGAAGTGCCAGCACGACGGCAGGCACAACCGTTGCCCCGAGCAGCAGCGAAAACCACGGCGCTCGACCTCCTCGATCCGGGTCGGCCAACGACCGCGCCAGCAGGAACACAGTCAATGGAGCTCCAATGGCGACGACGATCAACGGGGGGAAGCTGGGGGAAGTCGCGGCCAAAGAGACCACTGTGGCGATGATGGTCAGCACACCGAATGCTGTGGCTACGGCAAAGCGTCTCATTCCCAATGCTCCAGTATCTCGGCGATGTGGGCGAGGCGACGCCCAATCGCGTGCCTCCGGCGCTCGATCGCAGAACCGGCGGTGATGAACACGGCGGCTGCCACCGCACCAATGACCAGCCAGGTTCCGCCGGCCAACCCCTCGCTGATGCCGTGCAGGGCGGGGATGATGACCGACAGGATGATTGCGGAGACCATGGCCCCGACTCCGAGCAGGGCCCGGCGTCGCACCTCGGAGAGCGCGCCCCACCCGGTGAGCAGCAAACCCTCGGCGAAGAGGGCCAGTCCGAACCACAATGACTCGAACATATCGGCAACTGCAAGCACAAGCGGTGCGAGCATCAGCACCCATTCGAGATGGTGCAGCCCGTCGGGAACGGGTTGCTCGGACGCATGTCTGCGGTGGCGTTCCAATTCGACTGTGGCGAGCAGGGTGACGCTGGCGACAATGACGGCTGCGTGCAGCGTGAGCTCCATCCGCTCATTGACCAGGATCATCAGAGCCCCCAGCCAGACCACCATGGCCAACTCAACAACGAGCAAGTCGTGGGCGAGTAGGCCGTATGCCGCCAGCCCTGCGCCGGCAAGGACAAGCAGAGTCCCCATCTCTACCCCAAGGGCACCGAGCAGGCCCGCTGCCGCGACCACCGGCACGAAGAGGAGACCGAGCGCCAGCAACGCCGTCTCAACTCGCCACTGCCGGTCGGTGCCGGCCAGGAGTCCTGCGGTGATAGCGGCAATTACTCCTGTGCCGGCCACAACCAGCATGACGACAAACACGGCACCATCTCGCACGGCCTCGGCTCCGATGACCAGCGCGGCAGAACTGACAAATGACAGTGCGGCCAGCCGGCGCAAGCCCCACTCGGCAGGCACCGCTGCGGCATTGGCGGCGACGTAGCAACCGAGCCCGAAGACCACGCCGGCCAGCACCCACAAATCCTGAGCGCCGGGTGTTGCGGTGAGGGCTTTGGCCGCTATGGCTACCACGGCGGCGAGCGTAAGACCATGAAGGGGTGCGATCCATAGCGCCCACCGGCCGCGTCGCCATCCGGTCAGGGCTGTGGCAGCAACTGCAAGCACCGCCGCGGCAATGGCGGTGAGCCCGACAAATTCCGTTCGGGTCCACAGCAACCACTGCGGTACCGAGGCATACCCCAATGCCGCGAGGACAGCAGATCCGGCTACAAGCACCTGGCGGCGCAAGACGGTTCCCGCAGCCCCAGCGAGAATCGCCTCAAAGCTCAGAACGGCAAACCCGATCCCGGCTGCGGGCGCGGGGTCGAGCCGGCTCACGGCAACCGCGGCAACCACACCCGCGGCAACCTGACCGAGACCGAGCACGGGTCCAAGCCACATCCTGATCCGTGCCGGCAGGCTCCCGGCCAAGAACCCGATCGTGCCGACAGCCGAAAGCACGGCTCCGGTGACCGCCGTTGAGCCGATGACTTCTGCGACGGTCCACTCCTGCCACAAACCGAACAGCGCATAGGCCGCCCCGAAGAACGCGGCTGCACCGACCACTACACCGTCCCAACGGTTGACGGTTCCTATCACTGTGAGCGCAGTCGCCTCGAGCAACGTCAGAAGCAGAGCGAGGCCGTATGGCGTGGCACCAGAGAGATGATCAACGCCTGCCATGTATGCGGTGACAGCGAGCCCTTGTCCCAGGAAGTGAAGCGGAGTTCCCCAGACCAGAACTCGAGACGGCCACGAGGTCGCGACGGTGAAGACAACCGCGACGGCGATGACGCCGGCCGCACCAATTCCGGCGATCACGACCAAGTCGAGCGCAGTCCACTCGAGCCAGGCACCCGTGAGAGCAATGGTGGCAGCGGCACCGCCGGTGGTGACGCCACGCAGCGGGACAGAGGCCGCGGAGTCGCGCTTGTGGTCGGCAAAGATTGCGGTTGCCGACGCGGCCGCCAGCGTGGCCAGCGGAGCCCAGTAGTCACCCGCAACGAGACCGGCGGCCACCAGCGTCAACCCGGAGGCGATCAGCCATGGCTCTTCGGCGCGGACAACGGCCACAGCGGTGAGAAGCACAGCAGAACCGACCAACGCCAGATCAAGCACACCGGCGGAATGGCTGTAGACGGCGGAGAGACCGGCGACACCGAGCCCGGAGATGACCAGGCCGGGAGCTGGATCGAGCAGTGGGCGCCAGCGTCGATTGCCGGGGAGAAGCGCCGCAGCACCGACGAACCCGGCGGCAAGCGGTAGCCACACGAGGGGCCGATCGAACGGGTGTGCCCATTCGTTGTCGTAAAGCACTGCAGCGTAAGCGATGGAAAGGGCAGCGGCGATAGGGATGGCCACTCCGCCGGCCCGGGTCGACAGGCCGAGAAGGCTGAGGGTGAGCGCCATCGAGCCGCCGACCCAGGCAATCCAGCCGCCGTCGGCAATGGCCATCGCCAGGGAAACGGGCAACAGCAACATGCCCAGGTAGACGGGCGGCACCAGCCATGGCGAGTGGAGACCGCCGTCGGCGCGGTGTGCCCAGTTGCTCCAGGCGGAAACCACGACCGACAACGTGGCAGCCCAGTGGAGGACGAGATAGAGGTCGGCAGCGACGACTCCGGCTCGATACGCCCCGAGGAGGGTCGCGGCGACGACGAGGACCCAGGACAGCAGGGTCGCATACGGGCGCCTGAAGCGGACCGCAAGCAGCGCGGTGAGCACGGCCGCTGAAGTGGTCGTAAAGAAGGAAGCCATGATCGAAGGGGCGCTGACCGCGATGGCGGCCAACCCTGCTGCAAAGGCGAAAGGAACGGCAATGCGCCGCGCATGCTCGATACGTTGCATTGCCCCGGCAAAGTAGATCCAGGACACCGCAGCGAGAACGGGCCCAAAGCGGGGCCGCTCGTTGGCGATGAAGGGAAGCTGCCGCCCGATGAGCGTGGTGAGCGGGGCAAGCGTGATCGCCGCCACGAGCGTCGGGATCGAGAGGGCAAGCGGATTGCTGCGGGCGAGCCGGGGAACGAGTCCGTCCCGCCCCATCTCGATGTTGATTGCTTCGGCGATGTGGACGATGGAGAGAACAGCAAGCCCCAGAATGGCTGTCTCCTCAAACCACAGGGATCGGATCATCGCCGCCGCGACCAAAGCGTGCCCGAGGATGCCGTAGGGAAGCACGTCCCGAATTCCGATCAGGGTCGCCGCCACGAGCGCCAGCCCGATCGTGGCAAGAACCGTCGTGTCGATCCATGCGGTCTCCCAGGCTCCGGTTCCGAAGTACTCCCGCAGAGCGATCATGGCGGCAGCGGCGGCGAAGCCAACCACGGCTCCTCCGCGGACCGGGCCCGGGAGGTCGGTCAGGGCGGAAAGGATGGCGAGAGCGATGAGGAAGATGCTGAGGGTGTTGGCGGTGAAGCCGATTCCTTCGGTCTGACGCCAGACCTCGACGAGGAGCGCACCAATCCCGGTTGCCACCGCCGGCACCGAGGCGAACGATCGAATTTCGGCGAGTCGGGCCGGCAGCATCTTGGCGGCGACGAAAACGCCTGCCGCACCAAGCAGAGCCGGCGGCGTTGCATCCGGCCAACCCATGCGGCTGATCCCGGCACCAACCGCTACCAGCGGCGGAGCCCACAGAGCGACACGACGCATCTCTGCATCATCGGATTCCGGTACAAAACGGTTGACATGCGCCGCCACGGCGGGCACTGCAGAACGCAGGACCCCGAGGGTGCCGAGGGTCCCCCACGCGCACAGCGCGGCACCGGGCTCGAGCAGCGACAGCGATCCACCGACCATGACGGCGGTGCGGACAATCCATACCGACGCAGCACGGGGGCCGACGAGGAACCGATCGAACACCGTGATGACGACCGCGTAGCCGATCAGGCCGACTCCGAGCCAGGCGGGACTGACCCCGAACCCAGCTGTGAGTAGCCACGAGGCTGCAAGCGACAGGTAGGCGGCGACCTGCAGCACGAGGGCCGTGTCACGGCGAACGCGAGTTCCAAGGCTCTCCCAGGCGAAGGCAGCGTTTGAGGCCGTAGCGAAGACCGCAGCGGCAATCGCCGTGGCAATCACATTGGGCCAGGCGAGGTCGGTGAGGTTGGGTTCGGCGACGCCGCGGCCTAACGCATCGTTGTACGAGAACACCAGGGACAGCGCCAGGACGAACGGAGTGAACAGGACGCCGGCACGTACGGTGGGCACGGCGAGCAACTCCCCAAGAGGAGTGTGCCGAGCTCGGGAGACGACGGCGATTGTCAGTCCGATCCCGGCAAGCACGGTGATGAGCTGCGGTGCGGAAATGCCGTCCCGGGTGAAGTCATCGAGACGGAGGGCGTTGCCGTTGCGCAGTAGCGGGATCCCGTCTTCGAGATAGAGGGCAAAAGCGCCGAGACTGACCCACACCATCGGGGCGACCAGGTATGCATAGATGGCCCTTCGTCGCGCATAGACGTAGTAGATGCCCGTGGCGATGAGACCGACGCCGGCGTATGCCGCCCACCGCCCGGGCCCGTTGACATCAGGGGGCAGACACCATGGGCGGTAGCTGGGAGTGCAGCCGTCCCGGAAAGAGGCGGACAGCATGATGGGAACGAGAACGATTCCGATCATCTCGACGGCGGTAGACGTTTGCGGGATACCGCTGCGATGGCGGAGTAGCCAACCGAGTCCGAGAAAGAAGGCCACGACGCCGACCTCGACGAGCGGCCGGAACTGCTTGTGCCGATCGTCGATGGTTTCTCCGAAGTAGCC
>SWCD01022485.1_pt1 | contig 43103 bp, 45 predicted proteins | sample 4693011 | NCBI WGS metagenome assembly SWCD01 (sample SAMN10267278, study PRJNA491770) | bioreactor metagenome | isolation source: DHS bioreactor inoculated with marine | place: Japan: Omine Ridge, Nankai Trough
TTTTTGGTATGATAGCCGGCTTTTTGAATTGTAAGGCTGGTGCTTGAGTGATAGGCACGTTGGATTGGTTCTGTCTCTATTCTCTCGTTATTCAGTAATTATATAGGAGTTTTTTTAATGACTATTTTTCCAGCTTTGGAAATCCCCAATACTTTAGCCGCGGGCCCAGGTCCTGGTAATACAGATCCCAGAGTACTCGATCGCCTGTGCAAAACCGGCGTTGCCGATCACATGCAGGCCGATGTGGTGAGAGGCATGATTGAAGCCAAGCAAATGCTGCGCGAAGCATGGGGCACAAAAAATACCTATACCTACGGTGTTGCCGGTACCGGTTTCAGCGGTCTGGATTGTGTATTCAGCCTGATTCTTCCCGGTGATAAAGTCGTTGCATTCATTAACGGTACTTTCAGCGGCATCGACGGGCAGGCGATTCGCATGAAGGCTTCCAGCGTCCAGGATTTGGCGGCTGATCCCCTGAATCCGAAACCGGCCAATGTGACGATTGTCAATGTGCCGCATGGGCAATCCGTGAGCGGCGAAACGGTCGAGGCGGAATTGGCTAAACACAAACCGATGTGGGCCTTTATGGCGCACTGGGAAACCGGCAGCGGCCGCGTCAATGACCTGAAAGGTTTTAACGATGCCTGCGCCAGACACGGCGTCATGGGCATTGTCGATGCGGTATCCAGCCTGGGTGTCGCCGATTTCAGCATCGATGACTATCCGGCTATCGTCGCCTGGGCGTCTTGTCCGCAGAAAGGCGTGTTGAGCCTGCCGTTGACTTATGCGCCGGTCAGTTTCCGCGATGAAGCGATCAATCTTTTAGCCAGACGCGGCTGCTATACCTATGTGCACCATCCTATTCTGGAAGCGCGCCACTGGGGCATCATTGATGGTCAGGATGCAGCGGCGGCCTATCATCGCACGCATTCGTCTTATGCCGTGGCGGCTTTCCATGAAGCCTTGCGCATCCTGCTGACACACACGGTGAAGCAAAAGGCACTCGATTATGCCTACCATGAGGCCGCGCTGAAACAAGCCGTTCAGGCCATGGGCTGCGAAGTCACGTCTAATATGACCAGCCTGGTCGTCTTGAACTTGCCCGGCAGCCTGGCGGGTAAGGAAAAAGAGCTGGTTGCTAAGTGTCGTGCCGAAGGCTTTGCCATCTGGACTACCTTGTCGGAGCCTGTGCAAATACGCATCGGCATCCTGAATCAATTGACCGTTGAGGCGATTGGCGACATCGTCGGCCGCTTTGCCGATGCCATGATCAACATGGGTGCGGATATCGATAAAGAGGCGGTTATGCAAGGACTCAACGCCTATTATGCCGGTTAATTCTATAGCGTAGGGCGGGTTAGACGCGCAAGCCCTCCATGTTGAAATTTGCCACTGAATTTCCCCGCCGTAACCCGCCTTTTTTGAGGATTCACGTTCGTTTAGGAAGCTGTCTTCGAGAATGGGCGGCTCCGGTGGAAGTTCAGGCATGGGCATGGAATAAGCGGGGTTTCCGAAAGGCGGGTTACGACGCGCAGAGGGTGGCTGCTGGCGGAAGATTCGGTGATTAGCGCGTCTAACCCGCCCTACAGGCTCTGGTACAAATAAAAAAGCCTCTGACGGTTAACCCGTCAGAGGCTTTTTTTTCAGGCTAATGGGGCCGGCTAAGGCTAAAACAAGCCGGTAATTTTACCGTCATCGTCAATGTCGATGCGTTCCGCGGCCGGCACTTTAGGCAAACCCGGCATGGTCATCATGTCGCCGGCGATGGCGACGATGAAACCGGCGCCGTTGGCCAGCCTGACGTCGCGGATTTCCACCGTATGGCCGACAGGCGCGCCTTTGGCATTCGGATTGGTCGAGAACGACATCTGCGTCTTCGCCATGCAGATCGGGAATTTGCCGTAGTCGGCTTCCCAGGCCGCCAATTGCGCCTTGACTTTGGCATTGGCCGTAATGCCGGCCGCGCCGTACAGCTTGGTGGCGATGGTTTCGATTTTTTCCCACAGGCTCAGGTTTTCGTCATAAACATAGCTGAATCCGGGTTCGCGGCTGTCCACGATGTTGATGACTTCCCGGGCCAGTTCCTCGGCGCCGGCGCCGCCTTCGGCCCAGTGCCTGGAAACGACGCATTTGGCGCCCAGGGCTTCGCATTTGGCTTTCAGCAACGCGATTTCGGCATCGGTATCGAAGGTGAAATGGTTGATGCAGACCACGCAGGGCAGGCCGTAATGGTTGTTGATATTGCTCAGGTGGCGTTCCAGATTTTCAAAGCCTTTTTCCAGGGCCGCCAGGTTTTCGACATTCAACTCTTCCCTGGCGACGCCGCCATGGAATTTCAGCGCCCTGACGGTCGCGACCAATACGACGGCCGACGGCTTCAGGCCGGACATGCGGCATTTGATGTCGATGAATTTTTCAGCGCCCAGGTCGGCGCCGAAGCCGGCTTCGGTGACTACATAGTCGGCCAGTTTCAGGGCGGTTTTGGTGGCCGTGACCGTGTTGCAGCCGTGCGCGATATTGGCGAACGGGCCGCCGTGAATGATCGCGATGTTGTTTTCCAGCGTCTGCACGAGGTTCGGTTTGATCGCATCCTTCAGCAGGGCCGCCATCGCGCCGTGCGCTTTCAGGTCGCGGGCGTAAACCGGCGTCACTTTGTCGGATTTATAGCCGATCACGATGCGGCCGAGGCGCTCTTTCAGGTCGGCGCGGCTGGTCGCCAGGCACAGAATCGCCATGATTTCGGAAGCGACGACGATGTCATAGCCGTCTTCGCGCAGATAACCGTTGGCCGGGCCGCCCATGCCGACGACGATATTGCGCAGGGCGCGGTCATTCATGTCGACGACGCGTTTCCACTGGATGCGCCGGGGATCTATGTCCAGTTCGTTGCCGTGATTGATGTGGTTGTCTATCAGGGCAGACAGCAGATTGTGCGCCACGCCGATGGCATGGAAATCGCCGGTAAAATGCAGGTTGATGTCTTCCATCGGCACGACTTGGGAATATCCGCCGCCGGCAGCGCCCCCCTTGACGCCGAAGCAGGGGCCCAGGGAAGGCTCGCGCAGGCACATCATGGCTTTTTTGCCGATACGGTTCAGGGCATCGCCGAGGCCCACCGTGGTGGTGGTTTTGCCTTCGCCGGCCGGTGTCGGGCTGATCGCGGTCACCAGAATCAGCTTGCCATCTTTTTTATCGCTCAGACTGTTGACGTATTCCAGCGACATTTTCGCTTTGTAATGACCGATAGGATCCAGATGCTCGGCATCGATACCGTATTGTTCTTTAACCAACCCGATGATGGGCTTCATGTTTGCTTTCTGGGCGATTTCAATATCAGACATACTACCTCCCGATCTGATGTAATTTTTTTTAAATTCGATAAACGCAAAAAGCCTGCTTCATTGGCAATGAAGCAGGCTGGGTAAAAACCTGAACTGTTTATGGTTTATTCACTGTAAACAGGAAAACGAGAGCACAGAATGCTGACTTTTTCGCGTACCGCGGCGATGACGTTTTCGTCGTCCATGTTTTCCATGACGTCGCACATCAAATTGGCGATTTCGATCATTTGCGGCTCCTTGAAGCCTCGCGATGTCGGCGCCGGCGTGCCGACGCGAATGCCGCTGGTGACAAACGGCGATTCTGGATCGTTAGGCACGGCGTTTTTATTGACGGTAATATGCGCTCTGCCCAAGGCGGCGTCGGCGGCTTTGCCGGTAATGCCCTTGGGAATCAGCGAAACCAGCATCAGGTGGTTGTCGGTACCGCCCGACACCACATCGAAGCCGCGATTCATGAACACTTCGGCCATGGCTTTGGCGTTTTTGATCACTTGTTGCTGATAAGCGCGGAATTCAGGCTGCATGGCTTCCTTGAAAGCCACGGCTTTTGCCGCGATGACATGCATTAAAGGACCGCCTTGAATACCGGGGAAGATATTGGAATTGAGCTTTTTTTCCAAGTCCGGGTTGCTTTTGCACAGGATGAGGCCGCCGCGGGGGCCACGCAGGCTTTTATGCGTGGTGCTGGTGACGACATCGGCATAAGGCATCGGGTTGGGGTACAGGTCGGCGGCAATAAGGCCGGCTACATGAGCGATATCGACAAACAGATAAGCCCCGACTTCATCGGCGATTGCCCGAAAGCGCGCCCAGTCCATGACGCGCGAATAGGCGGAAAAACCGGCCACGATCATTTTAGGGCGGTGTTCCTGCGCCAGACGTCTGACTTCGTCGTAATCGATCAGGCCGGTGGCCGGATCCAGATGGTACTGTACGGCATTGTAGATTTTGCCGGAAAAGTTCGGTTTGGCGCCGTGCGTCAAATGGCCGCCGTCGGACAGCGCCAGGCCGAGAATCGTATCGCCGGGCTGAACCAGGGCCATGAACACGGCCATGTTGGCTTGCGAGCCGGAGTGGGGCTGGACGTTGGCGTAATCGGCGCCGAACAGTTCCTTGGCACGGTCAATCGCCAGTTGCTCGGCCTTGTCGACAAATTCACAGCCGCCGTAATAACGCTTGCCGGGATAGCCTTCGGCATACTTGTTGGTCAACTGGGAACCTTGCGCTTCCATTACACGCGGACTGGTGTAGTTTTCGGAGGCAATCAGTTCGATGTGATCTTCCTGACGGCGACGCTCTTCTTCCATCGCCTGGAATAATTCATCATCAAAGCCGGCGATTGTCATGGATTTTTTAAACATTTATGTCTCCCGATATAGAGTTCTATTGTATGCAAAATTATGGATGGATCAGCAGTACCTGCAAGTCGGCTACATTGGTCCCGGTTGCGCCCGTATCAAGTAAGTCGCCGGCGGTATTTAAGGCGTTATAGGCATCATTATTATCCAGCAGCGCGGCAGGGTCGATGCTGCTGTCCTTCATGCGCCGGATCGAGCCCGGGTCGACCAGGCCGCCGGCTGCGTCGGTCGGACCGTCACGGCCGTCGGTTCCGCCGCTCAGGAAGACCCAGTTGCCGGTTAAACCGTGTTGTTCGGCGGCACAGGCGAAGGCCAGCCCCATCTCCTGATTACGGCCGCCGCGTCCGTTGCCTTTCAAGGTGACCGTGGTTTCACCGCCCGCTAATAGGGCAACCGGTTTGTCGATGCCGTTAGCGATGAGCCGTTTGGCATGGATGACCCATTTTTCAGCTTCGTCCCTGGCCTCGCCGCAGAGATGATCGCTGTACAGTGTTGGTTGATAACCGAGGGCTTCGGATGCTTTCATAATGGCGCCGACGCTGATGGCATTGCTGCCGATCAGCGTGTGGCCGGTATTGTTAAATATTTTGTCGCCCGGTTTCGGCGTCTCGGGCACAAGGCCCCGCCGGCCCTGTTCCAGATGCCGTTGAACATTGGCGGGTACCTTGTCCCAGACGCCTTTGGATTTGAAGACATCGATGGCATCGGCGAATGTCGTCGCGTCGGGCACGGTAGGCCCGCTGGCGATGGCGCTCAGATCATCTCCCAGAACGTCGGATAAAACCAGCGCGTGCAGATCGGCCGGCGCCGCCATTTTAGCCAGGCCGCCGCCCTTGATCAGGGATAAATGCTTGCGCACGCAGTTGATCTGGTTGATGTTGGCACCGCAGGCCAGTAACAGGTCCGTCGTGGCAATTTTATCCTCCAGTGTAATCGAGGAGGCCGGGTAGGGGATCAGCGCCGAACCGCCGCCGCTGACCAGTACCAGTACCAGTTCATCCTTTTGCGCGTTGCCTGCCTGATCGGCAATCAGGCGCGCGCCTTCGAGACCGGCCGCATCGGGCAGCGGATGCGATGCGCCGATTACTTTAAAATGATCGACGGTCGCTTCGTTTTCGTGGTTGGTCACGGCAATGCCTCGGCCCGCCAGCAGCGGCGCCGGAATAATTTCCTGCGCGGCCCGGGCCATGGCGCAGGCGGCCTTGCCGAAGGCGATCAAATGGACTTTTGTCCATCTGCCCAGGCGTTTCTGATTGCTGTCATTTAAATTTAACCGGATTTCGATATGATGATCGGCAACAGTAAGACAGCGCTTGACGGCCAGGTAAGGGTCGGCAGCCTCAATGCCGGCTTGAAAAATGCTGAGCGCATCTTTTCTCATGGCATCGATTGAAGCGGGATTGACAAAATTGCTCATATTTTTCGATAAGGCGATCAGGCCATTTCCATCGCGAGAGCAAAGATGTTTTCGGCATCAAAAACCTGTCTGTTATCTTCGAACAGTTTAGTAATGCAGGCGCGGTGTAAAGCCAGCTTCAACGTGCCGAAACCGATGGCCCCCCAGATGACCTTGCCGTGGCGTTCGATGCCTTTATCCATCATGTCGGTGCCGCCGATGCCGATCGGTGGCGTCGCATTGGCATCGGCCATCATTTCGATATGGGGGTTGTCCTGCCACTGGTCCACTGTGAGCAGTTCGACGCCAGCGGCACCGGTCGCAAAAACAATGTTCGCGTATTCGATGGCTTTGGCCCTGGCTTCGTTATCGGCTGCTTCAACGGGCGTCAAGTCAACGCCGAAGCGCGCTTTCATGGCATTGCAGGCCTGGACGGCACGCTCCAGCGAGCGGGAAGTCAGCGAGACTTCGGCGCCTTCCTGCGCCAGCATGACAGCCGCGCGCTGGCCCACCGGGCCTGTGCCGGCCAATACCACGGCTTTTTTGCCGGCGATGGTGCCGCTGGTTGCCAGTTTGGCCACGCCTGCCGCGGCGGTCGTGTTGCTGCCGTTGCTGTCTAGCATGATGGAGACCTGAAAGCCGGGGAAGAAATGTTTTTGTACGGCGGTAAATAATTCCTGGCCGGCGACCATGTCGCTGCCGCCGATGAAAATGGCGGTGTTTTTCTTTTCCTTAGGTGCGCGTGTGAAAATAGTGCCTTCCACCAGGGAAGTGATGTTGTCAGGTGTCAGTCCTCCGTACCCGATCACATGATCCGCGCCGCCATCATAGCCTACAACAGTATCGAAAACGGAGGGGTGAGCGTCTGTATCGAATTGGAATAGCAGTTTTTTCATTAACTTACCTAAGAGTGGTTTGGAAAATTACCCGTTAATACGATTCGTAAACCGCGGCATTATACTCGATAAAGTCTTAAGTGCTCCATTTAAGCATTACTTTATGCGGTGTAGGGAGGCTGTGCTCGTCGTTGGGGATGATTTGCCGGGCAAGGGCTTATAAGGTTGCGTGGAGCGTGGGCTTTTCGTTATCATTTAATCAATATTATGCTGTAGTCATGTAGTATGGATGATATGGGTATTACACAGATGTGTGGTGTCGGGAATATAAGTAAAGTTGGATGCTATATGATTTCCGATCGTTTGGAACTTGTGCATGGGTTCCGAAAACATTATAGAAATTAGGAAAAAACAGATGAAAACACCCGTTCATATCGCGGTTACTGGTGCGGCAGGACAAATCAGTTATTCATTGCTATTTCGCTTGGCGGCGGGTTCGTTGCTCGGTCCCGAACAGCCGATCGTCTTGCATTTACTGGAAATTCCCCAAGCCATGGAGGCTTTACAGGGTGTGGTGATGGAATTGAAGGATTGCGCCTATCCGCTGCTGCATCGTATAGAAATCACCGCCGACCCCAAAGTAGCGTTCCGGGATGTCGATTATGCTTTTTTGGTTGGCGCGCGTCCGCGTGGGCCGGGCATGGAGCGCAAGGACTTGCTGGAGGTTAACGCGGAAATTTTTGCGGTGCAAGGCAAGGCCTTGAATGAAGTGGCCAACCGGAATATAAAAATACTGGTGACAGGCAATCCGGCCAATACCAATGCCTTGATTGCTCTAAAGAACGCGCCGGATTTGAAGCCGGAGAATTTTTCCGCCATGACCCGGTTGGATCACAATCGGGCACTTAGCCAATTAGCCGAAAAATGCGGCGTGCTGCCGTCCGATGTGAAAAACATGATTATCTGGGGTAATCATTCCATCACGCAGTATCCCGACCTGCATCATGCCAAGGTCAAGGGGCAGGATGCCTTGTCACTGGTTGAGCATGACTGGTTTGTAAAAGAATTTATACCGACCGTGCAGCAGCGCGGCGCCGCCATTATTAAGGCAAGAGGGCAATCCAGCGCGGCATCGGCGGCCAATGCCGCGATCAATCAGATGAACAACTGGGCGCTGGGTACCAAGGAAGGGGACTGGGTCAGCATGGCGATACCGTCGGATGGCAGTTACGGCATTGAGCAGGGTCTGGTTTATTCTTATCCCGTGACCGTCGTCGATGGGCAGATCAATATCGTCAAGGGGCTCGAGATCAACGAGTTCAGCATGCAGAGAATGCGGGCAACCGAAGCCGAATTAAAAGAAGAGAGGGATTCGGTCAGGCATTTGTTCTGAGCCTCTTTCCGTCGACAATAAAAAAGGGCGGCTATACCGCCCTTTTTTAATCAAGCCACCCGGTCGGGCGGTTCCTGGCCGGCGAAAAAGGCCGCCAGATTTTCCAGTACTTTTTCACCCATCGCCGTACGCGTGGCAATCGTAGCACTGCCTAAATGCGGTAACAGCGAAACATTCTCCAGCGACAGAAAGCCTTCGTCAATATTAGGTTCGCCTTCGTAGACATCGAGGCCAGCGCCGGCTATTCTTTTTTCTTTCAATGCCTTGATCAAGGCATTGCTGTCGACGACGTCGCCGCGTGCGGTATTGATCAAATGCGCTGTCGGCTTCATCTGGCTGAGCCGCTGTTCATTGATTAAATGATGCGTTTCTGCACCGCCTGGACAGTGCAGTGAAACGTAGTCGGAAACCTGCATAAGCTCTTCAAGTGTTTCACAGCGCGTCGCGTCCAGATCGTCAACGACATGCTGATCCGCGGCTCGGGGACTGAAGTAATAGATTTTCATGTTGAAGCCATGATGAGCTTTTCGTGCCATGGCCTGGGCAATGCGGCCAAATCCGATCAGGCCTAATGCGGCGCCCGTGACATCGGAACTCATCATATGCGTCGGGCACCAGCCGGTCCATTGCCGGGCCCGGACCAGGCGGTCGCCTTCGGCGCCGCGCCGCGCCGACATCAATAACAGGGTCATGGCGATATCGGCGGTGCTTTCGGTTAACACGCCCGGGGTGTTGGTGACGACCAGTCCCTGTTCTTTTGCGGCATTGATATCGATATGGTTGAAGCCGACGCCGAAATTGCCCAGGATTTTGCAGCGCTTGTTCGGGACATTGATGACCTCCGCGGGGAATGAATCGCAAACGGTCGGGCATACGGCATCGTAGTGTTGCAGCGCGTCTCTGAAATGAGCGGCGGACAGCGGACGGTCGTATTCGTTTAAGGTAACGTCATAAAGCTCTTTCAGCTTGGCTTCAACGGACTCGGGCCACTTGCGCGTGATGAAGACTTTGGGTTTGCTCATTAATATCCTCCAGGTAAGCAACTTATAGGGATTGTTTTCGATTTGAAAATATAACGCTATAAAGCACAAAGGCATCGCCGTTATTAACGGGATGCCTTTGTTTGGGTTTCCTGCTGATTAGGAACGTGAATTTTATAACTCCCGCAACCGTTGCCTTTCCGTCCATTTCCGGCGCTGCGCAAACAGTTACACAGCTTGCCATGCGTCTGTTTGCGCGCCTTAAACATGAACAGGAATCCTTCGCGGGTCTTATTTCATTCTCGTTCCTTAAACCGTCGCGTTATTTTGCCGTGGACCGGTAATATTCAATCGCCGCGGCAACGCCTGAGCCGGGCTTGATATCGAAGCCGTTATCGAGCATCGCCATTTCAACGCCGGCGATCGCGCCCAGCATGGAGACATCATTCATATCGCCGACATGGCCGATACGGAAGACTTTGCCGGCTACTTCAGACAGGCCCGCGCCCAGTGAGATATTGTACTTGTTGAATGCCGTGCTGATCACATCGCGGGCATCCTTGCCTTCCGGCACGACGATCGCGGAAACGGTGTCGGATTCGAAACCGGGTTGCGCGCATAATTTCAACCCCCATGCCTCAACGGCTTTACGTGTGCCTTCAGCCAGGCGGTGGTGGCGCGCATACACATTTTCCAGTCCTTCCTCGAATAACAGGTCCAGCGCTTTGCGCAAACCGTATAAAATCGGCAGTGAAGGGGTGTAGGGAGTATAGCCGTCTTTATTCGCCGACATCTGGTCTTTCAGGTCCAGGAAGCAGCGTGGATAAGTGGATGTTTCACAGGCTTGCAGGGCTTTTTGGCTGAAAGCCACGAAAGCACCGCCGGCCGGCAGCATAAAGCCTTTTTGCGAGCCGCTGATGGCGCCGTCAACGCCCCATTCATCCATGCGGAAATCCAGGCTGGCAATCGAGCTGACGCCGTCAACGAATAGCAGTGCCGGGTGGTTGGCGGCGTTCATGGCTTTGCGGACGCCGCCGATGTCGCTGGTAACGCCGGTTGCGGTTTCATTGTGGGTCGCCAGAACGGCTTTGATTTCGTGCTGGCTGTCTTCTTTTAAAAGGGCTTCCAGTTTATCCAGAGGAATGCCTTTGCCCCAGGCTTCCTGATGGATTTCGACATCAAAGCCCAGGCGTTTTGCCATTTCGGCCCATAAATGGCTGAATTGGCCGAAACGATAGATCAATACTTTATCGCCTGGATTTAAGGTATTGGTTAAGGCGATTTCCCAGCCCGCTGTGCCTGTGGCCGGAAAAACAAATGCTTGCCCGGTTTCTGTTTTAAATACTTTTTTCAGGTCCTGTAAAAGAGGCTTCAGCAGCTTGGGGAAGATGGGTGAGCGATGATCTTCCATGTTGACATGCATAGCATTCAGAACTTCACTTGGCACGTTAGTCGGGCCAGGAATATATAGGTGGTTACGACCAGCCATTGTATCGCCTCTTTATAATTTAATAGTTGGATGTTGAATAAAACAAGGTTGAGCCTTTTAAGGCTCGAAAAATGGCCAATCATGACATAGCCGCTATAAATCAGCAAGATTTGATTGGTAAAATGCGCTTTAAAAATTGACTTTGACGACTCTGAAAGTAAAATGTTGGGTTGATTTATGTCCGGTTTAGGCCGGGGAAGGCCATTTAAGCACTGAAATCAGGGCCCTAGTTTAATAATAAAGTTGGAAGGTATCAATGAGTCACACATTATATGAAGCGTCAGTTCAACGAGTTCAGCGCTGTGAATTAGCGGTTCCGGGCTCAAACCCCGGCATGTTCGAAAAAGCGATGAAGAGCGGCGTGGATTTCATCTTTCTTGACCTTGAGGATGCGGTTGCTCCCGATGACAAGCTGCAGGCGCGCAAAAATGTCATCGAAGCGATCAATGATCTGGATTGGAAAGGGCATGGGGTTACCGTTTCAGTACGTATCAATGGCCTCGATACTCAGTACATGGTTCGCGACGTGGTTGATCTGGTCGAACAGGCCGGCAGCAAAATTGACACCATCCTGATTCCGAAAGTCGGCGTTTATGCCGATGTCTATATGGTTGAGGCAATGCTCAATCAGTTGGAAATGCAGCAGGGGCTGAAAAATAAAATCGGCATCGAAGCGCTGATTGAAACGGCGCTGGGCATGGCCAATGTCGAAGATATCGCGCGCAACGGCGCGACCGGCCGTCTGGAGGCCCTGCATTTCGGCGTGGCCGACTATGCGGCCAGTAATCGCGCCAGAACCACCAACATCGGCGGGCTGAATCCTGATTATCCGGGCGATCAATGGCATGCCGCGATCAGCCGCATGACCGTCGCCTGCCGCGCATTCGGCCTGCGGCCTATTGACGGGCCGTTCGGCGATATCAAGGATCCCGACGGCTATAAGCAGGCTGCAAGACGGGCGGCCGCGCTAGGCTGCGAGGGCAAATGGGCGATTCATCCGTCTCAGGTGGAATTGGCCAATGATGTATTTACACCGCCCGCGGCTGAAGTCGAGAAAGCGCAACGCATATTAGCCGCGCTAAAAGAAGCGGCCGCACAGGGCAAAGGCGCGGCGGCACTGGACGGTCGCCTGATCGACGCCGCTTCGGAAAGAATGGCGAACAATGTGGTCAGGGCGGCCGAAGCCATTGCCGCGAAAAGCAAAAATAACTAACAACAGAGACAAGCCGTACTTGATTTACGGCCTGTGCTGGTAATTTTCAAATATTAAAGAGAGAGATGCTGTGGATATTCATGAGTATCAAGCGAAAGAAATTTTAAGCGGTTACGGGGTTAAAATCGCTGAAGGTGGGATGGCTTACAGTCCTGAGGATGCCGTGCAACGTTCCAGGGAAATCGGGGGCAATGTTTGGGCTGTCAAGGCACAGATTCATTCGGGAGCTCGTGGTAAAGCCGGCGGCATTAAAATCTGTAAAAGCGATAGAGAAGTTGAGGCGGCCGCGGAAGCGCTGTTAGGCAAAAGACTGGTCACGCACCAGACGGGACCGGCCGGTAAAGTCTGCTCAAGGCTGTATGTCGAAGCCGGAACCGATATCGCCAAAGAACTGTATTTCTGTTTTTTGGTTGACCGCGGCTCGGAACGTATCGTCATGGTCGGCTCCTCGCAGGGCGGTATGGAGATCGAGGAACTGGCCGAAACCAATCCTGAAGCCATTACCAAAATCTATATTGAGCCCGCGGTAGGGCTGCAGGATTATCAGGCGCGTGAAATGGCGTTTGCCTTGGGCATGGATGCGGCCATGCTGAGTCATGCCGTCAAAACCATTAAAGGCTGCTACCGTGCCTTGCGTGACCTGGATGCCAACATGCTGGAAATCAACCCGCTGGTTATTACCGGCAGCGGCGAGCTGCTGGCGCTGGATGCGAAAATGGGCTTTGACGACAACGCCCTGTTCCGTCAGCCCAAGGTGGCCGAGTTGCGCGACAAGACGCAGGAAGATGCGCGCGAGATGGCCGCGGCGGACCGTGGCTTGAGCTATGTCGGCCTGGACGGCGATATCGGCTGCATGATCAACGGCGCCGGTCTGGCCATGGCGACGATGGACATGATCAAACTGGCCGGCGGCGAGCCTGCCAATTTCCTGGATGTCGGCGGCGGCGCCTCGGCCGAGCGTACCGAAAAAGCCTTCCGGCTGGTACTGGCCGATGAAAACGTCAAAGCGATGCTGGTCAACATTTTCGCCGGTATCAACCGTTGCGACTGGATCGCCGAAGGCGTGGTCGAGGCGGTCAAGAAAATCGACATGAAAATTCCGTTGATCGTGCGTTTATCCGGTACGAACGTGGAAGAGGGCTGTAGAATTATTGCTGAGAGTGGTTTGCCTATCATTACGGCAGAAACATTGGCAGAAGCTGCTGAAAAAGCGGTTCAGGCGCGTAATGAAGCTGTCGCAAAAGCAGGCTAGGGGAAACTATAAATGGCTATTTTAATCAACGAAAACACACGCATTATTGTTCAGGGCTTTACCGGCAAAATCGGTTCCTTCCATGCCCAGGATATGATTAATTACGGGTCCAATGTCGTCGGCGGCATCACGCCGGGCAAGGGCGGTCAGACGCATCTGGGGCTGCCTGTCTTCAATACGGTCAAGGAGTCCGTGCAGAAAGCCGGTGCCGAGGCCAGTATTATCTTCGTTCCGCCCGCTTTCGCGGCTGATTCAATCATGGAAGCGGCCGATGCCGGCATTAAATATTGCGTGGCCATTACCGACGGCATTCCTACACAGGACATGATGAAAGTGAAAAACTTTCTGCGCCGCTTCCCGAAAGAAGAAAGAATGGTGCTGACCGGCCCTAACTGCGCCGGCACGATCAGCCCGGGGCGCGCCATGCTCGGTATTATGCCTGGACACATCTATATGAAGGGCAACGTCGGTATCGTCGGCCGTTCGGGTACTCTGGGTTATGAAGCCGCCGACCAGATGAAACGCTTGGGCATAGGCGTTTCCACCTCGGTCGGTATCGGCGGCGATCCGATCAACGGCAGCTCACACCGCGATATTCTGGAGCGATTTGAACAGGATCCGGAAACCAAAGTCGTGGTCATGATTGGCGAGATCGGCGGTCCGCAGGAAGTGGAGGCTGGTCTGTTCGCCAAAGAACACATGAGCAAGCCGGTCGTGGCTTATATCGCCGGTTTAACCGCGCCGGAAGGCCGTCGCATGGGGCATGCCGGCGCGATCATTTCATCCATAGGCGAAAGCGCGGCCGAAAAAGTCGCGATGTTGAAGGAATTGGGCGTGACGATTTGTCCGACTCCATCCGCGATGGGCGAAACGGTGGCCTCCGTATTGGCTAAACTGTAAGTTCAGGCATTTACTTACTGCAAACAAAAAGCCGCATCCTGCGCCAGTGGGATGCGGCTTTTGTCGTTTTAGAGCGTTGCAAGCCGGTGGCAGTGTGCTTTGCTTGACGGGGGAGCCGAATATTTATACAAAGAACCTCGGCATGATTTAACAGAGATGAATAATGAAAAAATTGTTTTTTGCTTTATGGCCGGACGATGAAACCAGGCAGGGCCTCATGCGCTTGCAGACATCCATGGAAGCTAAAAGGATGAAATGGGTATCTGGGCAAAATCTGCACGTCACGCTGGTATTTCTAGGCAATGTCGATGAGGCGACTGAAGCCATGATCAAGGAGCGCGTCGCCGATATTTCGGCCGAGCCTTTCGTGTTGACCTTTGATCAGCTGAGCTATTGGAGCAGGCCCAGGATTTTATGCCTGACCTGCCGGCAATTTGGGCATGAGGTGGTGGACCTGGCGGACGCGCTGGATCAAGCGGCGGCGGACTGCGGCTTGGAAACCGATACGAGGCCTTACTCGCCGCATATAACCTTGGCCAGACAGGCGCGTGCTATCGTGCAGGAGTTCGCTCCCATCATTTGGCGCGCTGATTCCTTTTGCCTGATGGAATCCTGCGGCACGTCGGAGGGTGTGATCTATAAAGTGCTGCGGAAATGGCCCTTGATCAAAACCGTCGGCTAGAACGATAGAGGCAGTGACCGCCTTATTTTTTCCAGAATTCAGGCACAAACAGGATGATCATCGAGAAAATCTGCACGCGGCCCAGCAGCATGGCAATGATGCAAACGCCAGTCTGGAAATCGTTCAGGCCGGCATAATTGGCGGCGGGGCCGACTTGATTGAGACCGGGGCCCGTGTTGTTAAAGCTGGCGATGACGGCCGTGAACGCGGTAAGGAAGTCCATGCCGCTCAGTAGCATCATGAACACCATAATAACGATAATAATAAAATACAGAAAAATAAAGCCTGTCACGGACGCGACAATATTATGACTGATGATATTGGTGCCTATTTTCAACGGTTTAATTGAAAAAGGATGGATGAATTTATAGAGCTCAAGACGTGATTGTTTCACTAGAATAATCGTGCGGATCATGCGAATGCCGCCGCCGGTGGAACCGGAAGAAGCGGAAATACAGCTCAGGAATAGCATCGACATTGACACGAAAATTGGCCACTGATTGAAATCCTGGCTGGAATATCCGCTAGAGGTAGCGATGGTGACCATGTTGAAAGCGGCATGGCGTAACGCCGTGAGAAAGTCAGGATAAGTATCGGCGTGCCACAATACCGTAGCTGCTACGAGACAACTTCCCAGTACCAGCGCCAGAAAGCTTCTCGCTTCCATATCCTTGGCATAAGGTTTCAAGGTCTGTTTTCGGATGGCGATATAATGGGTCGCGAAATTAATGGCCGCCAGTAACTGGAAGCTGGTCAGCACCATTTCAATGGCGGGCGAATCGAAAAAACCGATACTGGCATCGTGCGTTGAAAATCCACCCAAACTCATAGCGGAAAACGCATGACAGACAGAATCAAACCAGGTCATGCCGGCCAATTTCAAGGCGATGATGCAGGTTAATGTGAAGCCTGCGTATACCAGCCACAGCGCTTTAGCCGTCTGCGCGATGCGTGGCGGCAGCTCGGACTCCTTGACCGCGCCGGGCGCTTCGGCCTTGTATAGCTGCATGCCGCCGATACCGAGGATCGGTAAAATGGCTACCGCCAGAATGATGATGCCCATGCCGCCGACCCAATTCAATTCGTGGCGCCAGAGATTAATCGACATCGGTAAATCATCCAGTCCGGTCAATGTGGTCGCTCCGGTCGTGGTCAGGCCTGAGACAGCCTCGAAATACGCATCGATATAGCTGATTTCCGGCATATAGATTATCAGCGGCAACGTGCAAAATACCGGAATCAGCGACCACGTCATGGACACCAGCAGAAAACTCGTTTGCCGCGATACTTTTTTAGGTGTGCGCAATGTTGGAAAAAACATTAAAGCGCCCAGCAGTAAAGTAATTCCTGTGCCTTCAAAGAAAGCGATAATGGCGCCGTCATGGCTGATAAAAGATGTCATCAGGCAGGTAGCCATCAAGGCGCTGAAGCCAATCGTGATCAGGCCAAAAATATGGATGGTAGTGAAAATGACATTCATGGAAACGCTTAAATTGTGTATATGTTTAAAGTAGCGGCCGCGATGAATGCCATAGCACTCGAAATATAACAAGTCGTATAGCGGCGGTGAAGCAAGAATCCTGCACAATGATGAGAGAGGGCATTGTTGGGAAAACTACTTGTTGAGCGGTTGGAATTTCTGCTCGATATAGGTGACCAGTTTTTTATCCAGTGCAAACATGACGACATGATCGCCTTCCTCGAAGATCGTATCGTGGTGTATTGAAATAACCTGGCGGTTGCGAATCAAAGCCCCTAGCACGATGCCTTCCGGCCATTGAATCGCGTCCACTTGCAGTCCTACCACCGAATTCTGGCCATTACCCATGTGGGCAATGGCCTCGATCGCTTCGGCCGTGCCTCCGCATAAGGAACTGACGCGCGCCACGTCGCCGCGCCTGACGTATTTTAAAATGCTGCCCAGCGTTTCAAAGTTGGGCAGGACAGACACATCGATGCCCGTGCCGGGCAATAACTTTGTGTAAGACCGATTGTTAAGCAGGCATATTGCTTTGCGTACGCCTAATTGCTTGGCCAGGGAAGCCGAGATGATGTTTTCGCCGTCATGATCGGTCACCGCGCAGAATAGATCGGTTTTATCGACGGACTCATCAAGCAGCAAGGATTCATCGGTGCAATCGCCCTGCAGCACTACGGTATGATCAAGATCATTGGCGATTTTCTGGGCACGATCCGGATTCCGCTCGATTATTTTGACTTGATGGTCTTTTTCCAGCGCTAGCGCCAGGCGCTTGCCGATATGACCGCCGCCGGCGATGATAATGCGCTTTAATGGCGCTTCCAGTTTACGAAGCTCTTTCAATACCTGCTGCACTTCCTTGCGCGGAGCCACGATAAACACCTCATCGCCTGTGGCGATAAAGGCTTCGCCGTTGGCAACCAAAGGCCGCCCTTGCCGGAAAATGGCCGCTATACGAATTTTGCCGCCGGACAGGCGTTTTTTTAATTCCTTGATTTTTTTACCGGTTAAAAAGCCGTCCGCGCCCACTTTCACTGAAAACAGCCGCACCAGGCCATCGGCGAAATCGGTAATTTGTAGAACACCCGGCAGTTCAATCAGGTTGCGTATCGATTCCATGACGATTTGTTCGGGGCTGATCACGATATCGACAGGAATGCCGCCGGGAGCGAACAGTTTAGGATTTTGCAGATAATCGATGGCGCGGATGCGGGCGATCGTTTTCGGGCGGCTATAGAGCTTGTTGATGATCGTACAAGCCAGCATATTGGTCTCATCGCGATCGGTTACGGCAATAACCATGTCGGTATTGTGTACCCCGGCCTGCTCCAGAACGCTGGGATGCGCGGCATTGCCCACAACCGTGGCAATATCGAAACGTTCTTTTAAAGCATCCAGCAGATGCGCTTTATAATCAATGACAACAATATCGTTTTCTTCACTCGCCAATGCCTCGGCGACTGAGGCGCCGGTCATGCCGGCGCCAAGAATCAGTATTCGCATAATAGTATCAACAACCCAATTCAGGTTATGTGTCTTGTGTGACCCGACACGCGATAAAATCGCGCAACTTTATAGTTGTTTTGGGTTTATCGCAACAAAAATAAAATGATTCGCATCAGGTATAGTCAGGATATTTCCACTCCATTCTATTCAATGGTCTTGATTTGGCTTGTGATTTGGCCTTGCGCAAGGCGGGTCTGAACGATATCGCCGGCTTTCAGTTGCTCGGTGGATGTGATGATTTTTCCGGACGGCAAATGACTGGTTATTGAATAACCGCGGTTCAGTGTTGCCAGTGGACTGACGGCATTGAGCGTCTGGCTGGCGTTTAACAGGCGCTGGTTCAGTTGCTCCAGGCGGTGGCGGATGGCACTGTTCAGGCGTTCGCTCAGGTAACGTTGGCGCTGCTTATGGCTGTTGATCGCAACGCTGGGGATGTGTTGCCATAGTTTGGCCGTTTTGGCTTCCAGCAGCTGGGCATGCTGGCGCAGTCTGACGTGCATGGCTTGATGAAGCCGCGATTCGAGTTCATCCATGCGCTGCATGTTTCTTGTCAGTTTCTGCCCCGGGTGTTGTTGTTGCAGCCGCTTGAGCAGCCAATCCAGTGACTGTCGGGACTGGTTTAGTTTGCGTTGCAGCAGCTGGTGCAGCCGGGATTCCAAATAAACGAATTGCGTCAGCCAGGTTTGTTGATCGGGAACGGCGTGCTCGGCGGCGGCCGATGGCGTTGGCGCGCGCAGGTCGGCGACGAAATCGGCAATGGTAAAATCGGTTTCATGGCCTACGCCCGTGATGATCGGGATGTCGCTGGCAAAAATGGCGCGCGCCACGATTTCCTCGTTGAAAGCCCACAAGTCTTCCAGCGATCCGCCGCCCCGGCTAAGAATAAGCACATCGCACAGGGCTTGTTTGTTGGCGGTGTCTATGGCTCTGGCAATTTCATGTCTGGCATTGTCTCCCTGCACGGCCACCGGATAAACGATGACCGGTACTGCCGCGAAACGCCTGCGCAGGACAGTCAGTATGTCCCGGATGGCGGCTCCTGTCGGGGAGGTGATTACGCCGATGGTATTCGGCAGGGTCGGCAGGCTCAGCTTATTGGCGGCATCGAACAGGCCTTCCATCGACAACTTGAGCTTCAAGGCATCAAAAGCTCTGCGCAAGGCACCGTCGCCGGCTTCCTCGATCTGTTCGACGATCAGTTGATAATCGCCTCTGGGCTCATAAAGGCTGACTTGCGCCTTGACGATGACTTGCTTGCCGTTTTCTGGTCTGAACCCGAATCTGCGCCGCATGTTCTTAAACATGGCGCAACGGATCTGGGCATTGGCATCTTTCAAGGAAAAATAAATATGTCCGGAAGCCGGTGTGCTTAAGTTGGATATTTCACCTTCGACCAGGATAGCCAGGAAATGCTCGCCGAGCAGCAGGCTGGTTTCACGGTTGAGTTGAGTAACCGTGTATATTTTGCGTTGTGCGGAGGGAAGGATAATCGTCATGCAATAATTTTATCACTTCCTGTACTGTTCAGTTTGCATTCATGCCTTGCCTTTTAATCTGCAGTCAACCCTAACGATGGAGGTTTGCCATGAAAAGTTTAAGAGTTATCGGTTTATTTGCGGGTTTATTGTTTGCATCATTTGCACAGGCCGATTTCAGGGGGCATTACGCTTCTGATTATCGCCATTACGGCAGGCATGGTGATTGGATTGATGGGCATCAGCAGCAGCATCAGCGGCAGATCGAGAAAGGCATTCGTCGCGGACAGCTTTCCCCGAGAGAAGTAAAAAACCTCAGGAAACAGCAGCAGAAAATCGCCAGACTTGAGAGCCGGTTTAAACGCGACGGCGTGTTGACCCGCCCCGAACGCACTATTTTAAAGAAGAAACTGAATCAGGTTTCCGGCCGGATCTCGGCTCTGAGCCGGAATGATCAATACGACAGATATGGACGGCGCTATTAAACCAGGGCAGGGTGTTTGTCTTTTTCGTTCAAATAACGCCGATTCAAAAATCGGCGTTATCTTTTCAGTCTTGTAATTCAACAGGATCACTTGATTTTCTCAGTATTTGGCTGAAAATGCCTTTCTGAAATTAACACCTTGCATGGGATGTGCCGACCAAAAGCAGGCGCTCAAGGTCGTGCAGTAAATCGCATCGCTCGCGAATGATACCCTAAAGGGCACAAGTGCGCCTCCTGCCGTCGGCACATCCTATATTAAACAGGGAATTATTGACGGCCCAATCCTCAGTGGGCATTAAAATTTCGCATGCTATTGACTTGCCTGTTGTAAAATAGGCGATATTTTTTTATGTATGAAGTAGAGGTGTGCGTTGGCGTGGTTGCTGTTGTTTTCTGCAGGTTTGGCGGAAATAGTGTTTGCCTTAAGTCTTAAATTTAACGAGGGTTTTACCCGATTGTGGCCCAGTATTCTGACCATGATTTCAGGCGGCAGCAGTTTTTATCTGCTGATGCTGGCCATCAAATCCTTGCCGCTCGGTACCGCTTATGCGGTCTGGACAGGCATGGGAGCGGTAGGCGTGGCCATAGTGGGCATCTTTCTGTTCAAGGAATCGGCGGATCTGTACCGGTTGCTGTCGATTACGCTGGTCATTTCCGGCATTGTAGGGCTTAAATTAACGGATAGCGCCTGACAATGCTGCACCTTGTTTTTCAGTCACCGATAGAGGCGGCCGTTCTGGAGCGCATTGAGACCGGCGATGTGGCCGTGTTTCTTGAAAACGCCGTGCTAAGGCTTCTGAAAAATGGTCTGCTGAGCGCGTCATTGACGCAGCTGCTCAGCACGAACCGCCTGTGCGTCTTGTCGGAAGATATGGCCGTGCGCGGCATCGCCATCGATGAACTGGTCGAAGGCATCGATATCATCGATTATGCCGAGCTGGTCGCATTGACCGTCAACAATCACGTGATTCAATCATGGTCTTGAGTGTTCATGGTCGGGAGCTGGACTTAACCGATCAGGGTTTTCTGGTCAATGCCGGTGATTGGGATGAAGAGGTCGCAAGGCGGTTGGCCGAATTGGACGATATCGAGCTGGATGAGCGGCATTGGGAAATCATCGGGTTTATCCGCGATTACTATCAGCAGTTCAAGCACTTGCCGAATGCGCGGGTGTTTACCAAGGCCGTTGCCAAGGCATTGGGCGAGGAAAAAGGCAACAGCCGGTATTTGCATAAACTGTTTCCCGAGGGCCCTTTAAAATATGCCTGCAAACTGGCCGGGCTGCCCAAACCGCCAACCTGTCTATAATCACCCTTGTTTGAAGCGGTGAATCAGGCGTCTCTCTTTCTTGTTCGGTTTGTGTTCCCTGTAGCTCAGGCCGAATAATTCCCGCTGTTCACGTTGCTGAATAATTTGCTGCTGGCGTTTCGCCTGGCTTTCGGCGGATTCTTCATAGAGCAGGGCCGCCTCTTTGGCCGGGCGGCGTTGCTCGCTGACCGCGATAACGGTGATGTCCCAGGTATACTGATCTTTACTGATCGAGAGTGTGGCGCCGGGTTTGACTTCCTTGCTAGGTTTCGTGCGTTGGCCGTTAAGATGAACCTTGCCGCCGGAAACGGCGTCAGCGGCCAGCTTGCGCGTTTTAAAAAAACGCGCAGCCCATAGCCACTTATCCAAACGTACGGTTTCGAGTTCTGTCACGCGCTTACTTTATTACCTCTGTCCGTCCAGGCTTTGAAACCGCCCGCCATACTGACGGCATTGCCGTATCCGATTTTGTTCAATGCTTCGGCAGCCAAGGCGGAACGGCCGCCGGTCTGGCAATAAACAATGATTTTTTCGCCCTGTTTATCCTGAAAATCGGGGTGTGCGCCTATTTTGAATTCCAATACCCCGCGCGGGATATTGACGGCGCCGGGCAAATGGCCCGCCGCGTATTCAGCCGGTTCCCTGACGTCCAGGATCAGGCTCGTTCCGAGTTCGTTTTTGGCTTCATCAATATTTATTTCAGTAATCTGTTGTTTGGCTTGGGCAACAAGATCCATTGGGGTTAAGGTCATGGTCGTCTCCTGAAAAAATAAGAAACATATTAGCAATAAATAATATTGTGCGGCCAGTCTTTTTTGCGGGTTGATTATTGCTCTTGTGAAAACAATGACTTGAAGCAATCGGCGGCGAAAAGTCCGGATTGGATGACTGCCGTGGCAGTCATCCGGCGCACCGTCAGTTCATGTGCTTTTTCAATTCCTTGGGTAAGGAGAACACGACTTTTTCTTCTATGCCCTGAATCTCGGTAGTCGATGTGCCGCCCCATTGCTTGAGCTGATTGATGACCTCCTGAACCAGGACCTCCGGCGCCGAGGCGCCGGCCGTCACGCCGACTACATTAATTCCGTCAAACCATTCCTGGCGCATGTCCTGCGCCGTATCGATCAGGTAAGCAGGTTTGCCGAGCTGTTCGGCGATCTCGCGCAGGCGGTTGGAATTGGAGCTGTTGGGCGAGCCGACGACGAGGATGATATCGGAGGTCTTGGCCAGTTCATGGACCGCATCCTGACGATTCTGGGTCGCGTAACAGATATCGTCTTTTTTCTGTTCCTGAATGCCGCTGAACCGTGTTCTTAAGGCGTCGACCATGATTTTGGTGTCAGTCATGGATAATGTCGTTTGCGTGACGTAGGCCAGGTTGTCGGGATTGTTGACTTCCAGGTTTTCAACGTCTTCCGGCGTTTCCACCAGGTAGATGCCGCCGTTTTCGGTACATTTTTCGTATTGCCCCATCGTACCTTCGACTTCCGGGTGGCCGGCATGACCTATCAGAATCACTTCCCGGTCGGATTTGGCGTGCTTGGCGACTTGCAGATGCACTTTCGTAACCAGCGGGCAGGTAGCGTCGAAAACGGTCAAATTGCGTTCTTCGGCTTCTTGTTGTACTTGTTTGGATACGCCGTGCGCGCTGAAGATCAGATACGAGCCGACCGGTACATCGGTTAAATCCTCGATAAAAATAGCGCCTTTTTCTTTCAGCCCTTCAACCACCGTTCGGTTGTGGACCACCTCATGGCGGACATAAATCGGCGCCCCGAAAGTTTCCAGGGCCTGATCCACAATTTCGATAGCCCGGTCGACACCGGCACAGAATCCGCGAGGGTTAGCGAGTACAATTTGCATATCTTGACTTCTTTACTTGGTTAATTTGGGATTATTCTAACTCAACATCGTATCCGATACGATAATTCCATCGGTATCGGCATACAGAAAATGATCTTTTTTGAAAGTGACGCCGGCGAAAAAGACTGGCTGGTCGCGTTCGCCATGGCCTCGCTTGTGGCTTTTCAACGGATGCGTATGCAATGCGCGTATGCCGATAGGCAGTTGGTCAATTATTGCGGAATCGCGCACGCAGCCATAGATAATAATGCCTTGCCAGCCGTTGTCAACGGCAAGCCTGGCCAGATTGCTGCCCAGCAAGGCGCAGCGATGCGAGCCGCCGCCATCGACGACCAATACTCGGTTGTCCACTTTTTCTTCCAGCGTTTGCCGGACCAATACATTATCTTCGAATACTTTCAGCGTGGTTATTTGGCCGCAAAAGGCAGGATTCGCCCCATAGGATCTGAACAGGGGTTCGGCAATCTGGAAGTGTTCTTCCTCGGAATGTGCATCGCAAAGGTCGGCTGTCGTGAAATTCATAGTCTAAATCCAGGCTGTGGGGCTGCCGGTCCGGCGGCCCATTGGTTAACGAATCAAGCGAAGTAACGCGCGATCAGGCCGTGGTTATTGGCGGTTTCAGGCATCGGTATTTTGACTTCATAACCGCCGCCCGGAGCTTCCTGCATATCGCGGCCGTACATGTCCAGCATGCGTTCCACGGTAATGTCCCGGTTCCCTTCCGGCAGAATCAGCTCGATTCTGTCACCGACCGCAAACTTGTTTTTAACATCGATCACGGCCAGGCTGCTGTCCTTGTCATAAGTTCTGATTTCGCCGCAAAATTGTTGCTGATGGCTTTTCGAATAACCAGTGATATAGTTCTGGTATTCGTGCGTATGATGGCGCTGATAAAAGCCGTCGGTATAGCCGCGATTGGCCAGGTTTTGCAGCACGCCGAGCAGTTCGGGCCGGAAGGGGCGTCCTGCCTGCGCATCGTCAATAGCCTGGCGGTAGGTCTGCGCCGTGCGCGCGACGTAATAATGCGACTTGGTGCGGCCTTCGATTTTAAGGCTGTCCACGCCGATCTCCACCAGCCGCTGCACGTGCTCGATGGCGCGCAGGTCTTTCGAATTCATGATGTAGGTGCCGTTCTCATCCTCCATGACCGGCAACAGTTCGCCCTTGCGGCCTTCCTCTTCGAGGAAATAGACTTTGTCCGCCAGGGGGTGCCGGTCCGCGCCGCCGCAGCTGGCCGTGCTGATATCAGCCATGGACAGGGCACCGCCATCGAGCACGTAATCGCCTTCGGCGTTTTCATGCGCGGGCAGCGTGTCGTATTTCCAGCGGCAGGAATTCGTGCAGGTGCCCTGGTTCGGATCGCGGTGATTGAAATAGCCCGACAGCAGGCAGCGGCCGGAATAGGCGATGCACAGCGCGCCGTGCACGAACACTTCCAGTTCCATGTCGGGGCAGCGCTGGCGGATCTCCTCGATTTCATCCAGTGACAGTTCACGCGACAGGATCACGCGCTCGACGCCCATGCTTTGCCAGAATTTTACCGTGGCATAATTGACCGTATTGGCCTGCACGGACAGATGGACAGGCATGTCCGGCCAGGTTTCGCGCACCATCATGATCAGCCCCGGATCGGCCATGATCAGAGCGTCCGGTTTCATGGCGATAATCGGTTCGATATCGGCCAGAAAGGTTTTGATTTTGGCATTATGGGGAATCACATTAGTGGCCAGGAAAAATTTTTTACCCAGCGCATGCGCCTCACTAATACCCTTGGCCAGATTGTCTTCAAGAAAATCATTGTTGCGCACTCTGAGACTGTAACGCGGCTGTCCGGCATAGACAGCGTCGGCGCCGAATGCAAAGGCATAGCGCATGTTTTTCAGGGTGCCGGCGGGGGAAAGCAGTTCAACTTGTTTCATGGTATGTGTGTCAATGGAATCGATTGCCATATATTCTATCGTAATTTGCGACGATTAAGTGAGATAGCTTAGCGGCCGGCCGGCCAAGACTGTCGCTCAGGTAGAGGGTCCGGGCCGCCGGGCAATCGAACATAGAGCCTGTCAATTCAGGAGTATTGTATGTGGATAATATTATTGATCATCGCCCTGCTTTTTGTTTTAGGCAGTGCCTTGATTTTACTCAGAACGGCGAACATGCCGAAGATTCCAAAAAATGTTAAATCCCAACCATATGATGAGGACAGTTCCGATGATTGGTAACAGAAGCTAAGGCACTGAGTGAGCAGGGGAAGGGGCTGGCAGGCAATCGAGTTTTGCCTCGAGAAAAGGCTGTACTCGCGCTTGATTGTCAGGATGAGAAGACACGATCTCGGGAATTAAGGCGCCCGCTTCCTGTTCCAGTCGGCTTAACAGATCGGCAAACAGATGCGGCGGCACACAGGCACGCTGCAGCGATGCCAGGGCATAGCTATCGGCTTCCGTTTCCATCTGGCGCGAGTAACGAAGTTGCAGCAGCACGGCCGGAAGGCCGGAGGCGAGGGAGTCAACATCGCCGGTCACCGCCGCCAGCAACAGACCGGACAAGGCGCCTTGCAGCGTTTGCCGCAGGGCATGGCGCAGTTTTACATGGCCCAGTTCATGCATCAGTATCGCGATGACTTCCTGATCGGTTGTTGCCAGGGCGACCAGTTCATCCGTGACGACCACGTAGCCGCCAGGCAAAGCCAGGGCATTGGCGCCGATATGGCCGCCGCCCCGGAATTCCAGGTTGTACGCGGGGCAATCAAGTTGTTGCTCGCACAAAGTCTTGAGCCTTGCGCTCAAAACGGTTTGACGCGCCGGTTCCAGAAGGCTGGGCTTAAAGTACCCCAACTGTTCGTGGTCCATTATGGCTAATACCTGCTCGCCAAGCTGGCGTTCCATGGCGGGCGGCATGGCGTGCGCGACCTGTTCGGCCAGTGCCGGAATACCGAAGCGCACGCTGGCCCAGCCTGTCAGGATGGTCAGTATTAAAGCGAGCAGCGCCCAGCCCAGATGATTTTCAAGCCGGTGCAGCCAATGCCAGAAGAACGCCTTTTTATCAGGTTTCAGCGCCTCCAGCAGGGCGATATCCTCAGCTTCCAGCCGACCGCCGTCCGGCAGTTCGATCACGCGCCGCGCGCGGCCAAGTTTCGGTTGTACCTGTATATCCACCAACTGAAAGAGGTGCCGGACACCTTGCGCGATAAAGGCAAGCCCGTCGCTGTCCGCTTCGATGTCTACCTTGACGGCACGCGCGCTGATACCGTCGAAGTAATCCGCTTGAAAATTAATCATCCAAATGAAATATCAAGGTCGAACATTTCCGCCATTTCCGCCCCCGTGGCTTTAACATCGGCTTTCTTGTCGCCAATGAAACGCTCAAAATCGGTTTCGCCTGTCAGGTTAAGGCGCGATGCCCGGTAGCGCATCATGCGAATATGTGCCAATGGCGTCAGCAGGCCGAACGAGCAGATGATGATCAGCAGATTGCTCAGATACAGCCAGAGCATATCGCGGGCGCGCAAGTGGCTGTGGAAAGACAGATTGCCGAGCGTGGTGGAATTCCAGACCAGGTTTGAGATTCTTGATTGTATATAAGCGCCTATTCCTAGTATGACCAAGAAGTAAAACAGGAAGAACACCGCGATGATGATTCCGAAGTTGGCGAACGTCTCTACCGTCCGCATGTCATTGACAGCGTTCAATAAAAAATTCTGGTCGACCGTCAATGTCACTGCAACCGAGAGGGCTGCACCTATGCCCAACAAGAGCAACAGGGCTTTTCCGTAGATCTGGTAAAAATCTTTTGCCTGCGCATCCATGCTGAAGGCGGTGAGGCCAAACTTGTGATTCTGGATCAGATAGCGGGATTGGCGCATGACCATGTAAGGGACAATCAAGCCCAGGGTAAAAATGATCAGTATCGGCAAGCCGATAAAGACGATCGCCGCTTCGCGCATATCGCCGTTAAAATCAAAGCGCAATCCGCGATAGCTGGAGTTGCGCGCGTTGAAAGTCATCGTCCGTATGACCAGCCAGGGCATTAAAAATAGAATGATGAAGGCAAACACCGTAGGCAGGAAAGGCGAAATGTGCTGGCTGAAGATATAAGCCATGAAGAAAACGAAGGCAATGATGCGGCCTTTGAGTATGGCGATAGGCGAGGCATGATAATCAAAGCCGACGCCATCGATTAATGTATTCTGGTAAAAATACTTTTTGCGCCGCACCTTGGCCCAGGCGGAATAAATGCCCAGCGTGATAATGCTCAGCAATAGATTGACGATCCAGATGCCAAAATATTCGCCTGCCTTGCCGGTAAATTCGACCGGTGTTTCTTTAGTTCCCTTAAGCATGATGACCTCATTTAATTTTTTTTATTAAAAAAGTCATTTTAGTCGAATTTTTTTATCTTGCTAGTGCCCAGGCTCAGTTATTGCGGTTGGTTGTCGTCCTTAACGTAAAAGTAACCGGTCCGTCATTGACCAGTGCAACCTGCATGTCGGCACCGAATTGGCCGAATTCGACGTGCGGATAAGTGGCGCTTGCCAGCTGCTGCAGATAGCCGAACAACTGTTGTCCTTTTTCCGGCGACGCGGCCGGGGTAAAGCTCGGGCGATTGCCACTGTTGGTGTCGGCGGCCAGGGTAAATTGTGGGACCAGCAACAGGCCGCCGCCGATATCACGCAAGCTCAAATTCATGCGATCATTGTCGTCGGCAAAAATGCGATAGTTGAGTATGCGCTCAAGCAAGCGCTGAGCGTCTTTTTCGCTGTCTTCTCTTTCAACGGCGACCAGCGCCATGATGCCTTTGCCGATCTGGCCTATGACTTCATTATTGACGGTGACGTTAGCGGTGGTGACGCGTTGAATGATCGTGAGCATGAGTATTGGCACAGGTTGTCAGGTTGGCATGGATAAAAATTTTAATCATTATAATACAGGCAGGTACATGAGGTTTTTACTGATTTTATTATTGGCGTGGTCATCCTGGACTGGCGCCGAAATTTACCAATGGCGGGATGACGGCGGCAACCGGCATTTCTCCGATCGGCCATCGCCCGGTGCGAAAATCGTCGATATCCAGCCAGGTTATTCATTCTACCGGGTAAAAAAAGTTTTTGACGGCGATACAGTGCTGCTGGAGGATGGTCGCCGGGTTCGACTGTTGGGCATCAATACGCCGGAAGTCCAGCATAAAAACGAGGACGCCCAGGCCGGCGGCGATGAGGCGAAGCGCTGGCTGACCGATAAGCTGCGGAACGGCAAGGTCCGCCTGGAAACCGATGCCGAGAAAACCGATAAATACAAAAGAACGCTGGCGCATCTGTTTACCGAGGACAATGAACATATCAATCTGCAACTGGTCGCGGCAGGGTTGGCAACCGTCAATATTTATCCGCCCAATCTGCAATATGTCGAGGAACTGGTGAACGCCCAGGATCAGGTCGAGCAGGCCGGGCTGGGCATTTGGCGGCGCGCCGAATATGCCGTAATGCCGGTCAGCCGTCTTGCCGGCCAGGGGCATGCGGGCTGGACTCGGTTGGTGGGCAGGGTGATGAAGATCCGCAACAGCCGCAAATACAGCTATCTGGAATTTTCCAGTCAGTTCGAAGCACGCATTGAGCGCAAATGGCTGTCCTTGTTTCCGGACATGAACAGCTATCTGGGGCGGAGTATCGAAGTTCGCGGCTGGCTCAATAAAAACAGGAACGGCTTTTCGATGCTGATCCGCCATCCCAGTGCGATCAAGCCGAGGTAAGTTTATGAAATTTCCAATGCTCCCGGCAGAAAAAACTCACTGACCAGCATCTGCCGGCGCCGAATGACATAGACGGTTCTTCTGCCCCATAGCGGCCCATTTATGCCGGCTTCAGCAATGGCCGCCGGCGTCCATATAACTGGATTGATCATAGCGACATCCATTTCCTTGCGTTCGAGCCGGGGGTAGGAAAAAATCACTTCGCCCAGCGGGCGGTTGCCCAGGTGCGACAGGCTGCGCTTGGCGGCGTTGAGGGTGCGGACCGGTATGATGGTGCGGGCCAGGATCAGCGGCTTGCCGTCCGCATGCATGAGCACTTCACGAATCAGACTGTAACGGTTCTCGCGTAACTTGAGCAGCCGGCGCTCACTCAGAAACGGCGTGTGCCATTGCTGCCGCAGTACTTTAACGGTAACGGCATCGCCGTAATAATTGCGCAGGCGCTGCGTCAAGGAGCCGGCTTCATAGGTCCAGGACTGAACGGCCTCCGGTAGACAATGACGGGTGCCCTGGCGGTTCTCGAACCAGTCAGGTTCCTGCGTGAATAAAAAGCTTTTAGTGGTCAACGAGTCTAAACCTCTGCATAGTCTGTCGCATCGCCCAGCCAGCGATCGATCAACGGCTGTACGGCTTCGGGCGATTCGTTAAAAAAAGTGTCGGCTATCTGCTGGATATTATCCAGTAAATCCGAATCGCGGGACAAATCGGCAATTTTAAAATGCATGGCGCCGGTTTGCCGTGTGCCCATGACCTCGCCCGGGCCGCGCAATTGCAGGTCCTTCTCGGCGATCACGAAACCGTCGTTGCTGTCCCTTAAAATACCCAGGCGCTGGCGGGCCGTATCGGTCAGAGGCGGCTGGTACATCAGCAGACAGTAACTGTCGCCTTCGCCGCGGCCGACCCGGCCTCGCAGCTGGTGCAGCTGGGACAGCCCCAGCCGTTCCGGATTTTCGATAATCATCAGTCCGGCATTGGGCACATCGACACCGACCTCGATGACGGTCGTGGCAACCAGCAGATCGAGATGATGCTGCTTGAAGTCCTGCATGACGGCCTCTTTCTCGGCCGCTTTCATGCGTCCGTGGACCAGGCCGATGCGCACATTCGGCAAGGCCTGGTTCAGACGTTCGGCGGTTTTCTCGGCGGCTTCGCACTGCAACACTTCCGACTCCTCGATCAACGTGCACACCCAGTAGGCCTGCCTTTTTCGGGCGACCCACGTGTCGATGCGTGCGATAACATCGTCGCGGCGCTCGGCGGGAATGACGCTGGTGACCACCGGTTGTCTGCCCGGCGGCAGCTCGTCGATAATCGAGATATCGAGATCGGAATATTGCAGCATGGCCAGCGTGCGTGGAATCGGGGTCGCTGTCATCACCAGCTGATGCGGACGCAGCCCGGTCTGCTGGCCTTTCTCCCTGAGCGCCAGCCGCTGGTGCACGCCGAAGCGGTGCTGTTCGTCGATAATCACCAGGCCCAGCTTGTGAAAGTTGACGCTGTCCTGAAACAAAGCATGCGTGCCGATGATGATGCCGGCGCTGCCGTCGGCTAGCGCTTGCAGGGCATCTTTTCTCGGGTTGCCTTTCAGTTGTCCGGTCAGAAACACCACCTGCGTCTGGAAATGCTCGAACCAGCTGCTGAAGTTGCGGAAGTGCTGCTCGGCCAGCAATTCGGTCGGCGCCATGATCGCAACCTGAAAGCCTGCCGATAAGGCCAGCAAGGCCGCGTAGGCGGCCACGACGGTTTTGCCGGAGCCGACATCGCCCTGAACCAGACGCATCATTGGATGGTTGCGGCTGCAATCCGCCTCGATTTCGGCGATGACGCGCTGTTGCGCGCGGGTCAGGCCGAAGGGCAGGGCACGGATAAAGTGCTCGCTGATGACCCGGTTGATGGGAAAACACGGAGCATGCCAGGTCTTGATCTTGTTTCTCGATTTCCTGAGACTCAGGTGATGAGCCAGCAATTCCTCAAACGCCAGCCGTTTCAGCGCCGGCACATTGCCGTCTTGCAACGCCGCCGTCGAGATCGATTCGTCCGGCGCATGCAGGGTCTGTATGGCCTCCAGCAAGGAAGGGTAACGGTAGCGCTTTAAGACCGTCTCGGGAATCCAGTCCGGCAACAGCTGGCTTTCATGGAGGCAGATGGCCAGGGCCTGTTTTATGGCTTTTCTTAACGTCGCCTGCCTGAGGCCTTCGGTCAGTGGATAAACGGGCGTCAGGCAGGTTTCCGTCACGCAGCTGTCCGGCCCTGATATGATTTTGTATTCAGGATGAACCATTTCCAGGCCGGCAAAGCCATTGCGCACTTCGGCAAAACAGCTGAGCAGAGTGCCCGGCTGCAGCGCATTATGCTGGCTGGCGCTGAAATGAAAGAATTTCAGGCTGATAAAACCGGTTCCGTCACTGATGCGGCAGACCAGGCTTTTCCGGCCTCGGGGCAGAATATCGGTGAATTCGACTTTACCGCAGACCAATACGGTCATGCCCGGCGTCAAGGAACCGATAGGGTAGACGCGCGTGCGGTCTTCATAGCGGTGCGGCAGGTGAAAAATCAGATCCTGGACCGTGCGGATACCGAGTTTTTCCAGGCGCTGTGCGGTTTGGCCGCCTATGCCCGCCAAGGATGCGACCGACTGATTAAGCGTATTCGGATGCAGCATCGACGGGCTGGTCAAGCTTGAGTTTAGATAGGATAGGTTTGTGCATTCAGTTGCATGATCGCATCCATTTCCACGCCGGCGTCCTTAGGCAGCGCGGCTACGCCAATCGCGGCACGCGCCGGGTAAGGCGCCTGAAAATAATGGCCCATGATTTCGTTGACGATGGGAAAGTGCGACAGATCGGTCAGAAACACGTTCAGTTTGACGATATCGGAAAGATCGCCGCCGGCCGCTTCGGCTACCGCTTTCAGGTTTTCGAACACCTGCGTGATCTGGGCCGAGATATCGCCCTCGATCAGGGTCATGGTGGCCGGAACCAGGGGAATCTGCCCCGAGAGATAAACGGTATTGTCGACCTTAACTGCTTGCGAATAGGTTCCGATGGCCTGGGGTGCTTTATCGGTCTGGATAATTTCTTTTGTCATTGTTATTCCTGTGTATCAGTTGGCAAAGTAGTTAAATCACTGGACGAGAATTAATTCACCCTCGCATTATAAGGAATCCGGCGGAAATTTTCTTGTGTCCTTTGTTGTCAAGGGTTCAGGTCATTCCGAATGTGGTCTATTCAAAAAACATAGCGAATATGCTTGGAAGCGCCTGAGCTTTCAAATTTAATCACTGATGTTACGCAGTAAGTTTAAATTGGGCGTCAGTTTTAATACGGGAGCCGATCAGAATACCGTCAAGATTAACGACACAGTGGCTCTGAAGTCTTATCAGCCACGGCCAACAAGCTCATGGTGGCCATTTCTGCCGATTGCCGGCGGCATGGAAGGTGATGGGGCGGTTTGTCAGTTGTTAATGCAGGTTAGCCAAGTCCTTAGCTTAAAAATACGCGTGTTAAATACTAAACATGTTGTTATATTATGCGCATCAACTCTCTACAGAAGGAGTACATATCATGCAGAAAATACTCAAATCATCCAAGAAGCCTACTAATATTACGCTTTCATTGGATGTTCTAACCGAGGCGAAGGCTTTAAATATTAATATTTCTCAAGTTTGTGACCAATTTTTGCGTGAACTGGTTGCCAAGGAGCGCGAACGACGTTGGCTGCAAGATAACAGCGATTTTATTGAGGCTTATAATCAGACCATAAACAGTGAGGGTTTGCCTCTGGATCAGTGGCGCTCATTTTAAAATGGCGCGTTTTGATGTTTATCGCAACGCGGGTAAGCAATCTGCTGAGACTCCGTATCTGGTGGATGTGCAAAGTGATCTGTTACACGGTCTGGACACGCGTATCGTAGTGCCTCTACGAAGGCGTGACCGTTTCTCTTCAGTCGCAATTCCCGGTAATCTTATTCCAATTATTGAGGTGGAAGGGATTGAGTGTTTATTAGAAATTCCAAAGCTGGCGGCGGTGCCACGTCAATTATTGAAATCACCGGTTGTATCGCTTGCTGACAAGCAGTTTGAAATTACCGCGGCACTGGATTTTTTGTTTCATGGATTCTGATAGTACTTAACTCAACAGTATTGGCCCTAAGCTTTGACCCGCGTGATTTTCAGTACGATCGATAATTCCTTCAGCCTGCGCATAATCCGGGCCAGATGCACGCGGTCCTTGACCGTCAAGGTGATCAAGTCGACGGAAACGCGGTCATCCTGGTCGACCACGGTGACATTTTCGATGTTTGAATTCAATTCGGAGATCGTCGATGCGATTGTCGCCAGGGAGCCGCGCTGATTCAGTATTTCTATGCGAATTTCGGCCGGGAAGTCGCCGATGGCATCCGGACTCCATTCCACATCCAGCCAGCTGGTCTGTTTTTTTCTGGCATCAATGCGGTTGCGACATTCATGGTGATGCACAACAATGCCGCGGCCGGGATTGAAAAAGCCGATGATCGAATCGCCCGGAATCGGCCGGCAGCATTTTGCCAGCGTGATGACCATGCCTTCGGTGCCCTTGATGATCAGCGGGTTTCTTACGCCGCTATCGCTGTTATCGAGTTTGACAGCAGCGTGCACGTCGTCCTGCGTGAGGCGCTTGGCAATCAGGAACGGCATTTTGTTGCCCAGCCCGATGTCTTCGAGCAGTTCATCCAGGCTCTGAATGGACATCGCATCGAGCAGCCCCAGTATCCGGTCCTGCTCGATGTTTTCAAGATGCAAATGCATGGCTTGCAGCTCTTTTTCCAGCAAACGGCGGCCGAGATTGATGGCTTCCTGTTGCTTGAAATGCTTTAGATAGGTACGTATGCTGGAACGGGCCTTGGCGGTAATGACATAGTTGAGCCACAGCGGGTTGGGCCGGGCCCAGGAGGCGGTAATGACCTCCACCGTGACGCCGTTTTCCAGCGTCGATTGCAGCGGCACCAGCTGCTTGTCGATGCGGGCGGAAACGCAGGCATTGCCGATATCGGTATGGACGGCATAGGCGAAATCAATAATGGTCGCGCCGCGCGGCAATTTGATAATGCCGCCCTGCGGTGTAAACACGAACACTTCCTGCGGGAAAAGATCGACTTTCAGGTTATCGATGAACTCCAGCGAATCGCCGGCCGATTTCTGAATTTCCAGCAACTCCCTGAGCCATTCGTTGGCGCCAGCCTGAAATTTTTCGGATTTGTCGTCATCGGATTTGTACAGCCAGTGCGCGGCAATGCCCGATTCCGACATGCGGTGCATTTCGTGCGTTCTGATCTGGATTTCAATGGGCACGCCGTAAGGACCGATCAGGATGGTGTGTAGGGATTGATAACCATTGGCCTTGGGCAGGGCGATGTAATCCTTGAACCGGCCCGGAATCGGTTTGTACAGGTTGTGTGCGATGCCTAATACACGATAACAATTGTCGACATTGTCGCAATAAATCCTGAAGGCATAGACATCGAAAACATCGGAAAAAGAAATTTTTTTGTTCAGCATTTTCTGGTAAATGCTGTAAAGATTTTTTTCCCGTCCAGCCACTTCACAGTGCAGTCCGGCCTGTTCCAGGCGGTTTTTTATCGCGCTTTCAATAGTGTCGACAATCTTGCGGCGATTGCCGCGGGCTTTTCTGACCGCGTTCTTTAAAATGGCATGGCGCAAGGGATACAGCGCCTCAAAGCCCAGCGACTCAAGCTTGTGCCGGATATTGTTCATGCCCAGGCGATTGGCGATGGGGGCATAAATATCCAGCGTTTCGCGGGCGATGCGGCGCTTTTTTTCCACCTTCATGGCACCGAGAGTCTGCATGTTGTGCAGCCGGTCCGCCAGTTTAACCATGATGACGCGCAAATCCTTGGCCATGGCCATAAACATTTTGCGGACATTCTCGGCCTGCGCTTCGGCGTGCGATTTGCTATCGATTTTGGTGAGCTTGGTGACGCCGTCGACCAGTTCCGCCACTTCCGGGCCGAACTGGTTGGCTAATTCTTTTTTGCTGATCGGGGTGTCTTCAATGACATCGTGCAGAATCGCCGCCATGATGCCATGCGCATCCATGCGCATTTCAGCCAGGCTGATGGCAACGGAAATAGGGTGGCAGATATAGGCTTCGCCACTTTTGCGAAATTGGCCGGCATGAGCGGAGGCGCTGAATTCATAGGCGCGGACAATTTCATCGATCTGGGACTGATCCAGATAGCCGCTCAAAGTTTCGCACAAACGCCGGATCAGTTTGTCCTGAGGGCGTTCAAGCTCAATTGTGTCGGCTATATTCAACATGGTCAATTCAATACGGTCAGGGCTTAAAACATGGTGCCGGTATCGTGACTCTCGCCAGCGCGATGCAGCAGGTTGACATTTTCAGGGGTGACATGGCCCGCCGCGATTTCACGTAATGCGACAACCGTATCTTTGTCTTTATTGCGCGTAACGAATTCATCCGCGCCTTTGCTGAGCTGACGCGCCCGGGTGCTGGCTAATAAAACCAGCTTAAAGCGGTTTTCTACGTTTTCTAAACAATCTTCGATCGTGACTCTGGCCATTTTTTAAACCTAATAAATTAAGAAAATCAATCCATTTGACCGGACTGATGGAGAACCGTTTCATTTCTGCCATCTTAAGCTGACTGAAAGGGAGGAGCGGTGCATTATATAAAAAACACCGCCGGACTTAAACCTCTATGCTCGTGATTTTAAAATAGAAACGGCCGGAAGTTCCTTGCCTTCAAGAAATTCAAGGAAGGCGCCGCCGCCCGTGGAAGTATAAGAGATATCATCATTAATGCCGTATTTGTCGATGGCCGCGAGCGTATCACCGCCGCCGGCGATCGAGAAGGCGCTGCTTTCGGCAATAGCCTTGGCCAGCGACTTTGTACCGTTGCCGAACTGGTCGAACTCGAACACGCCGACCGGGCCGTTCCAGACGATAGTGCCGGCCGATTTCAGCAATTGCGCATAGTGTTTTGCCGTTTCGGGGCCGATGTCCATAATCAAGTCATCGGCTTCAACGTCCTCGACTTTCTTAACTGAAGCGATGGCGGTTTCCGAGAATTCCTTCGCGCAAACGACATCGACCGGTATGGGAATGTCCGAGCTGTTGCGCCTGGCCTGTTCAATCAGCTGTTTGGCCTCTTCAACCAGGTCTTCTTCGTACAGCGATTTGCCGACCGGAAAACCCGCGGCTGCAATAAAGGTATTGGCAATACCGCCGCCGACGATCAGTTGATCGACTTTTTCAGACAACGATTTCAGGACCGTCAGTTTGGTCGATACTTTGGAGCCGCCGACAATGGCGACCAACGGTTTGACCGGCGTTTCCAGCGCCTTGCCCAGCGCGTCCAGTTCGTTGGCCAATAAAGGGCCGGCACAGGCGACAGGCGCGTACTTGGCGACGCTGTGCGTCGAGGCCTGCGCCCGGTGCGCGGTGCCGAAGGCATCCATGACAAAAACATCGCAGAGCGCGGCCATTTTGCGGCCCAATTCATCGCTGTTTTTACCTTCGCCGGCGTTAAAGCGCACGTTTTCGCACAGTACGACTTCGCCGGGCTTGATGTCAATGCCGTCCAGCCAGTCTTTTTCCAGTCTGACAGGCTGGCCGAGCAATTCCGACAAACGCTCGGCCACCGGTTTCAATGACGCGTCTTCCGAATATTGGCCTTCAACGGGCCGGCCCAGATGTGACAGCAACATGACGGCGGCGCCTGCCTCCAGGGCTTGTTTAATTGTTGGCACGCTGGCCTGAATGCGGATGTCGCTGGTGACCTTGCCGTTTTTCACGGGCACATTCAAATCCTGGCGAATCAGTACGCGTTTGCCTGATAAACCCAGATCGACCATTCTCTTAATCGACATAGTAGACTCTCCTGTTTGTGTTATTTATTGGTATTTTTTTACAACTGATTTATGCATTAAACCTGCGCATTCGACCGGGGACATCTGCTGTCTTTAATGCCGTGCCGCTCGTTTAGCGCGAATATTGCCTGAGGCACAAGTGAATTCGTACAAATATGGGTCCTATATTAGCAGTGCCTCAAAGAAAAGCTGACCGCTTCTTGCTCTTCTCGCGGGTACTTGACCGGCGACCGGATAAAACTATCCGTACGCCGAATCAGTTACCGAAACAAAACCGCCATGCTGATCATAACCGCGCTGACCAGAATAGCCCATACCGTCCGGCGATGATTATGTTCCATCTGTTGACGCAGCAGTACCAGTTCGCGGTTGTGCGCTTCGGCATTGGGCCTGGCGTGAGCGGCATTGTCCAGCGCTTTATAGATCAGTGATGGAATTTCCGGAAATTGCTCGGCCAGTTCCGGAAACTGTTTGACGATTCTGTCGATTTTGGCTTTAGGCCCCAGGCGCTCATGAAACCATCTTTCCAGGAAAGGCTTGGCGGTTTGCCACAAGTCGAGATCGGGATAGAGCTCGCGCCCCAGTCCTTCGATGTTGAGCAGGGTTTTCTGCAACAAGACCAGTTGCGGCTGCACGTGCATGTCGAAACGCCGCGCGGTCTGGAACAGGCGCAGCAGCAACTGTCCGAAAGAAATATCTTTGAGCGGCTTTTCGAAGATCGGCTCGCACACGCTGCGTATGGCCGATTCGAACTCTTCTATGCGGGTTGTGCCGGGGACCCAGCCGGACTCGACGTGCATTTGCGCGACCCGGCGGTAATCGCGATTGAAAAAAGCCAGGAAATTCTCGGCCAGGTAGCGCTGATCGGACAGGGACAGGGAACCGACGATGCCGAAATCGACGGCGATGTATTTGGCCGGCAGATCGACGAAAATATTGCCGGGATGCATGTCGGCGTGAAAAAAGTTGTCGCGGAAGACCTGCGTGAAAAAGATTTCCACGCCGCGTTCGGCCAGCAGCTTGAAATCGGCGCCGCCTTCCCGCAGCGCGGCGATTTCGCCAACCGGAATGCCTTGAATGCGTTCCATGACCATGACTTTCTCGCGCGTCAGCGGCCAGTGGATTTCCGGGATGTAAATAATATCCGAGCCCTCGAAGTTGCGGCGCAGTTTGGTCGCATTGGCCGCCTCCCTGACCAGGTTAAGTTCATCCAGTGTGGTTTTTTCAAACTCGGCAACAACTTCCAGCGCCCGCAGTCGTCTCGCTTCAGGCCAGAATTTTTCGGCGAAGCGGGCCAGTTCATAAAGCAGGCCTACGTCGGAGTGAATGCGTTCTTCAATATCGGGACGCAAGACCTTGACGACGACCCGCTCATCGCTGTGCAACACGGCCGTATGCACCTGCGCGACCGAGGCCGAGGCCAAGGGTTCGGGACTGAATTCGGCGAAAGCCTCCGAGATGGGCATCCCGAGTTCCTGTTCAATGATGCCGCGCGCGGTTTCATTGGGAAACGGCGGAACCCTGTCCTGCAGCTTGACCAGTTCATCGGCAATGTCGTCAGGCAAAAGGTCTTTCCGGGTCGACAGCGCCTGGCCGAATTTGACATAAATAGGACCCAGGTCTTCCAATGCGCGCCGTATGCGCACGCCACGCGGGGCGGTTTGATGTTTGAGCCAGTAGTTGGGCGAGAAAACGGCCAGAAAACGAATGGGGCGGAATAAATGGGTTTTTAAAACAATTTCGTCCAGGCCGTGAAAGACCAGGACCCAGTTAATATGGATCAGGCGCAATAATAATTTAGGGCGGATCACGTATTTACCTTTGGTTTGTAGGCGGGCACGGCTTCTCGCGCTCGCCAAAGAGGGTGTCAATAAGGCAAGGCTGGATTATTTCTGCTTTAAATTGGCTAACGCATGGTCCAGACGTTCAACTCTACTTAACAGGCGGTCAAAATCAGTGCGCAATTCATCGACCTGGTGATAAAAAATTTCCATTTCCGGTCCGGCCGGCAAATCGCGGGTTTCTTCCTGCAGGAATTCCGCGGTATTCAGCCTGAAGGATTCGATGGAATCCTTCCCCCAGCGCTGTCCGGCGCGGAAAAAGCGGCTGACCTGATGTGCGATAATATCGCCGGTGAAGTGCGACAGTTTTTCTTCCAGATCGATGTCCAGTTTGTCGAACAGTTCTTGAAATTTACGGCCGGTATGGACATCACCCTCAATTTTCACCTCGCCGGAAAACACTGAGCGCATCGGTTTGGCACTGAGCCCCATCAGGCCCAATGCCCAGACCGAACCGGTCAGGCGGGTGTCGGGCTGGCCGGGAAAATGATCCAGGCACTGAATGGATTCTGTCGTCGGACACAGGTAAATGGTTTCATTGAACGGCAGGATCGTGACGGCAATGACCTTGCCGGCCAACGGTTCCAGAAAATAGCGGCTGTCCTGATCCAGTGCCAGGTACTGGTTAAGCGCGGTTTCCAGCACGCCGGCCAGTAACGGTTTGATGGCCATGCTAGATTTTATAACCTCTGTGCACGGCCACGATGCCCTGCGTCAAGTTGAAATATTCGCAACGCTCGAAACCGGCGTTTTCCATCATTTTTTTCAGTTCATCCTGTTTCGGATGCATGCGTATGGATTCGGCCAGGTAGCGGTAGCTGTCTTCATCCTTGGCCACGATCTTGCCGATTTTGGGCAGCAGATTAAACGAATAAAAATCGTAGACTTTCTCCGTGACCTGGTCGGTCGGGTGTGAGAATTCCAGCACGATGACGCGGCCGCCGGGTTTCAATACCCTGTACATGGAACGCAAAGCGGCGTCCTTGTCGGTTACGTTGCGCAGACCAAAGCCGATGCAGACGCAATCAAAGGTATTGTCCTCAAAGGGCAGGCATTCGGCATTGACTTGCGCATAGCGGATGTTGCCGATCAGTCCTTTGTCAATCAGGCGATCGCGGCCTGTGCGCAGCATTTCTGAGTTGATATCGGCCAAAACCACCTGGCCGTCCTTGCCGACGCGTTTTTCGAACAGCATGGTCAGGTCGCCGGTGCCGCCGGCCAGATCGAGCACCCGTTCGTCCTTGCGCACATTGCTCAGTTGGACGGCAATGCGCTTCCAGATGCGATGGATGCCCATCGACATCAAATCGTTCATGATGTCGTACTGTCCTGCCACGGAATCAAACACGCCGCGCACCAGGTTGACTTTTTCTTCCTTGGCTACCTGTCTGAAACCGAAATGGGTGGTGTTGTCATTTGTCATTGTCATGCTTGGTATGTTATTGCTCTGTAGATGGTGTCGATGCGTTGCGTTGATGGCCGGCTGCCTCCAGGCGCTGCAGGTAGACGGCCCATAAAGCGGGGTATTCCGCGCCCAGTTTGTACAACAGATCCCAGGTATAAATGCCGCTGCCATGGCCGTCGCTGAACGCAGGCGCGATGCCATAGTTGCCCATCGGCTTGATTTCCATGATCGTGACGTCTTCCTTGCCGACCTGCAGCACTTCCTGGCCCGGTGCGTGGCCGACCGCTTCGGCCGAAGGGGTATAGACGCGCAGATATTCATAGGGCAGCGTGAAAACGCTGCCATCGTCAAAACTGATTTCAAGCAGGCGGGAAACCTGATGCAGCTTTATTTCAGTAGGTATGGTATTGCAGGGTTGTACAGTCAGGCGCATAAAATTACAGAATATAACGGCTCAGATCTTCATCCTGAACAAACTCGGCGAGTTGTCCGTCGACATAAGCGGCATCGATAACGATGGATTTTTCAGTGAGGTCGGGCGCGTCATAGGAAATGTCTTCCAGCAGCCGTTCCAGTATCGTGTGCAGTCGTCTGGCACCGATGTTTTCCGTTTTTTCATTAACCTGGAAACCCAGTTCGGCAATGCGTTGAATGCCGTCGGGCGCAAACGTCACCGAAACGCCTTCCGTCGCCAGCAAAGCTTGATACTGTTCGGTCAATGAAGCATTCGGTTCGGTCAGGATGCGCACGAAATCCTCGGCGGTCAGCGCATCGAGTTCGACACGGATGGGAAACCGGCCTTGCAGTTCGGGAATCAGGTCCGAGGGTTTGGTCAAATGGAAGGCGCCTGATGCGATAAACAGGATATGATCGGTCTTGATGGTGCCGTATTTGGTGCTGACGGTGCTGCCTTCAACCAGCGGCAACAGGTCGCGCTGCACGCCTTCGCGGGAAACTTCGCCGCCGCTGCCGCCCATTTCGGAGCGTTTGCAGATCTTGTCGATTTCATCGAGGAAGACAATGCCGTTCTGTTCGACGGCTTCCACGGCGCGCAGTTTGATGTCATCTTCATTAACCAGCTTGGCGGCTTCTTCTTCCTGAAGCACCTTTAATGCGTTGCTGACTTTCATCTTGCGGGATTTTCTTTTGCCCGTGCTCAGGTTTTGGAACATGCCTTGCAACTGGCTGGTCATTTCCTCCATGCCGGGCGGCGCCATGATTTCGACGCCTACCGGGGCTACATGCACGTCGACTTCTATTTCCTTGTCATCCAGGCCGCCCTCGCGCAATTTTTTGCGCATTTTCTGACGGGTCGCTTCCTCGGTATCGGATAGCATGCCGCTGCCGGCTCTCGGTAGCAGAATATCCAGCACCTTTTCCTCGGCCGCATCGTAAGCGCGATTCTGAACTTTTTCCATTTCCGCCATGCGCGTCATTTTGACGGCGGTGTCGACCAGGTCGCGGATAATCGATTCAACATCGCGGCCGACATAACCAACTTCGGTAAATTTGGTGGCTTCAATTTTAATGAAAGGGGCATTGGCCAGACGCGCCAGACGACGGGCGATCTCGGTTTTGCCGACGCCAGTAGGTCCGATCATCAAAATATTCTTCGGAGTGATTTCCTCGCGTAAAACGGCATCAATCTGTTGGCGGCGCCAGCGATTGCGCAACGCGATAGCGACAGAGCGCTTGGCGCTGGCTTGGCCGATAATATGTTTATCCAGCTCGCTTACAATTTCTTTAGGTGTCATCTGAGTCATTCGTTTACTCGTTAGGTTCTGCGTCCAATTCTTCGATGGTCAAGTTATGGTTGGTATAAATACAGATGTCGCCAGCTATTCTTAACGATCTTTCGACAATTTCGCGGGCGCTCAAATCGGTATTTTCCAGTAAAGCGCGCGCGGCTGCCTGCGCGAAAGCACCGCCGGAACCGATAGCCATCAAGTCATGCTCAGGTTCAATGACATCTCCGGTACCGGAAAGAATCAATGACGTTTTTGCATCGGCAATGGTCAGCAGGGCTTCCAGTTTGCGCAATGCGCGATCGGTCCTCCAGTCTTTAGCCATTTCGACCGCAGCGCGAGTCAGGTTGCCTCGGTGCTTTTCCAGCTTGCCTTCAAAATGCTCGAACAAGGTGAACGCATCCGCCGTAGCGCCGGCAAAACCGGCAATAACCTTGTCGTGGTATAGGCGGCGTACTTTGCGGGCGTTGCCCTTCATGACCGTATTGCCTAAAGTGACCTGGCCATCACCGCCAATCACCACTTTGTCGCCGCGGCGAACAGAAAGTATGGTTGTACCTCTAAAACTCACTTTAAAATCCCAAAGTTACGAAAATGATGGTGCCAATTCTACATGGTCTGGGTTCAAATGTGGTAAAAAATAAAGTGCTCCGTTTACTTGGTGTAACGGAGATTAAGATTTTTGTGTTTATTGGAAGTTCAGCAAAATAGGCTATGCTGAGACAAATTTCAAATAAAGGACTCTTTAATGGAAGCGCTGGATCAAATATCAACTACGCTGGCATTGACAATGGGACTGGCTTGGGCCAGCGGTATCAATCTTTATGCAACCTTGTTTATGCTGGGCTATCTTGCCAATACCGGCAATTTGAATTTGCCGCCGGATTTGCAGATAGTCGCTAACCCGGTGGTCATGGGGGCGGCCGGGGTTATGTATTTTATTGAGTTTTTCGCTGATAAGGTGCCCGGCGTCGATACCGGTTGGGACACGATACATACGTTTATCCGCATCCCTGCCGGCGCGATGCTGGCTGCCGGCGCCGTTGGCGATTTAAATCCGGCGGTTGAGTTGGCGGCGGCAATATTGGGAGGCGGTCTGGCGGCAGGCACGCATGCAACCAAAGCCGGCACGCGCGTGCTGATCAATACTTCGCCGGAGCCCTTCAGCAACTGGGTTGCATCCGTAGGCGAGGATATTGCCGTTATTGGCGGGGTTTGGGCTTGTATCAATCATCCACTGCTGTTCTTAGCGGTCCTGGTATTGTTTGTCCTGTTGATGATCTGGTTATTGCCGCGGATATGGGCGGGTGTAAAAAAGGTATTCCGCTTTATTATCAATCTGTTTCGAAGGGACGAGCGACCGCTGAACGCGGAGTCCCAGGAATAAAATCATATTTTTTATTGACGGGAATCAGAGAATCGGGTTTAATGGCGCTCTTTTGTAGTACTGCCCAGGTAGCTCAGTCGGTAGAGCAGAGGACTGAAAATCCTCGTGTCGACGGTTCGATTCCGCCCCTGGGCACCAT
>SWCD01013027.1_pt2 | contig 43081 bp, 39 predicted proteins | sample 4693011 | NCBI WGS metagenome assembly SWCD01 (sample SAMN10267278, study PRJNA491770) | bioreactor metagenome | isolation source: DHS bioreactor inoculated with marine | place: Japan: Omine Ridge, Nankai Trough
CGGAGACGGAACCCTTGGTCAACTCGTCGTACGGAGCGAATACCGCACGAATGTCCGAGTTGGCCTTGAGGGCTGCATCGACGAGCTGGGCATTGTCGGTTGCGACTGCATTGGTGAATTCACCAACGAAGAACTGCTGGTTCCAACCGTTGTCGGCGACGTACTGCTCCCAGACCACGTGACGGCGGTCGAGGGGGGCAATACCAAGAACGTTCACATAGCCAACGTTCTGGTCGGCACCGATGTCTTCGAGCATCTGCCCGAGAGACAGGTCGGCAAGGCTGGCATCGGACTGCTGGGTCTGGACGGCGCGGGGGGCGCAATCCTGAACAGCGATGTCATAGATGACAACGGGGATGCCGGCGTCGATGGCGTCGTTGATAAGCGGGCACATGGTGTCGGTCTGGCCGTGGTCGACGACGATGCCGTCAACTCCGGTACCGATAGCCGTTTCCATGTCGGTCGCCTGCTTGGCGTTGTCAGCCTGGGCGTCGTACCAGGTGTACGTGATGCCCAGAGCGTCGGCCTGCTGCTTGGCGCCATTTGTCCACTGCTGGAAGTAGTCGCCAGCACCGCTGTTCTGCACTACGGCAATGGTGACTTCACCGTCGAACGGGGCCGGCATGGTTACGCCCGCGGCTGTTGTCTCAACAGCGGCTGCCTCGGTCGTGGTGGTCGTTGTTTCTTCAGTGTCTTGGGAACACGCCGTTGCGAACAGGGCAAAAGCTACGAGGAGAACCCCTAGCCAAATCCCTCTACGCGCCGGTGTCCTCATACCTGTGTTCATCTTGCTCCTTCCGATTCTGGCGTCTCACTCCTCGGGCTCTGCCAAGGGCAGAATTCATCCCGCACGCCATTTGCACAATTGTGCACGGATGCACACACGTGCAGAATACAGAAGTGAGCACATACGTGCAACTGAGAAACTTCGTGCACGGCACTGCTGGAGTCCGCGATCCGGTTGCGATCCCCCGGTCGGATCGGTGGGGTGCGGGCGACCGCACCCCACCGGGAGATGGTGTTACAACGTCGGCGAACCGGCCCGCCCGAGAGTCGGCCCATGGCCGTTCCCGTTGCCCTCAGCCTCGGTCTCCCAGAGGTCGCGGAACTCGGGGCTGGTCTCCAGCAGCTCGGCAAGCTTGCCGTGGGCAACAACCCGTCCCCCATCGAGCACGATGATCTGATCGGCACGCTGCAACGCAGGCCTGCGGTGCGAAACAACCAAAGCGGTGGACTCGGCATGTTCGGCAAACAGCCTCTCCCACAACGTCTTTTCGGTATCCACGTCGAGCGCACTCGAAAGATCGTCGAACACCAACAGCTCGGGGTCGCGGACAAACATGCGGGAGGCGGCGGTGCGCTGCACCTGGCCGCCAGACAGCCGCATCCCGAGTGGACCGACCAGCGTGTCCAGACCGTCGGGCATGTGCTCGACGTCGCGATCGAGCGCAGCCGATCGAATCGCATCGTCCAGCTGGCCGTCGGTCTCGTCGCGGCCCAACAGCAGGTTCTCGCGCAGCGTCATGGAAAACAGCTTTGGCACCTGTGGCGTGTAAGCCGACCGCGGCGGCACGAAGAAGTCATCGGCGTCCTCAACAACGTCGCCGTTCCATCGCACGGTCCCGCCGTCGGCATCGACAAGTCCGAGGATGGACCGCAGCAAGGTCGTCTTGCCCGAACCGATCCTGCCGGTGACCACCGTGAAGCTGCCGCGCTCCAACGCGAGGTCGATGTCCTCAATCCCGTTCTCAGTGCCGGGGTACTTGAAGCTGAGGCCGTCAACCTCGAGTCGCTCCAACCTGGCGTCATGTTCCGGTGTCGGGAACTCGGGCATTTCACCGACCAGGTTCAACTCGCCCTTTCTCACCAGGACAAGCGGATCGTCGGTGTGCATCAGGTCATGCATCCGCTCGAATGAGACACCTGCCTGCTTGAACCGGGCAATGAACGCTCCGATGAACCAGCCGGCGTCGGTGACGTAGTCGAGGAAAAACACGAACAGGGCAAACTCGCCGACAGTGAGACCGCCGGGACGTCCGATGTTCCCCGAGGCCAGAATCAGGATGAGCCCGGTCCCGATACTGAGCGTGTTCCAGAAGATCGACTCCAACGTCGCCGTCAGCACCTTGTCGCGCACCATCATCTTGCGACGCTCGTGGTTGAGCTTTTTGAAGTGCTCAATCATTGGCTTCTCGACACCGGCAACCTTGATCGACTGGACCGCTCCATACATCTCGCCGAGTGCTCCGGTGATCTGCTCGGTCGCCTGACGTGCCGCGTTGCGGTAGCGCCGGATGCGGGTGCCGGCCCGCTCGGCGACTACCACCATGAACAGCAACGGGGCGAAGACGAGCAGCGTCATCTGCCCGTCGATCGACGTCAGCACCGACGCCGCAATGATGCCGAACAGCGCGGTGCCGGCAAGATCGACGGTCATGCTGGTCGCCTCTTCGACGTGCTCGACGTCTTCGCGGAACCGGCTGATGATCTCGCCGGAAGCCTCTTTGACTGACTGAGCTCCGGGTAGGGCGAAGATGCGTTGCAGCATGTTGCGCCGCAGCGTGGATGCGATCCGGAACATGAAGTTCACGTCGTTCCACATAGCGGTGAACATGACGGCCAGCCGCGCCGCTCCGTACCCGAGCAGTGCTGCGATCAGGGTGGCCGGGTTGAACCCGACCGTGCCCAGGTCGTCGAAGAATCGCTGGGTGATGAGCGCCGGGATCACGGGCAGAACCCAGATCGAAGTCCAGAGAAGGACGTTCGCCAGGTACCAGCCGGGGGCGGCCTTGATCAGTTCACGCATCATGCGCAGGGTGGGCAGTGATGACTTTCGTGTCGTCATGCCAGCACCTCCTCCATGCCGGTTATCAGCAGGTGCGACAACCGGGAGTTGGGGTCGGCGGCGAGGGCACGGCGTTCGCCGTATTCGATGACCTCGCCGTCTTCGAGGATCAGAATGTCGTCGGCCCGGGTCACCGTCGCCAAACGGTGGGCGATGATGATGCCGGTGCGGTCGCGCAGCAGCCGGTCGACGGCCCGCTCGATGAGCTTCTCCGTCGCCGGGTCCAGTCGCGACGACGCCTCGTCGAGAATGACCAGACCCGGGTTCTCCAGGAAAATCCGGGTGAAGGCCAGCAGCTGGGCCTGACCGGCCGAGAGACCGGCGCCACCGGATTCGAGTCGCGTGTCGAGCCCATGGGGCATCGAGGCCAGCCACCCGTCGAGACCGAGCTCTTCGAGCACCTCGTGGAGCTTGCTGTCCGGGATGGTCTCGTCGAAGAACGTCAGGTTGTCGCGGATCGTGGCCCGGAACAGCTGGACATCCTGGGTGACCATGCCGACATGCCGGCGGAGGCTGTGGACCTCAGCACCGCGAATCTCGACGCCGCCGAGCCGGACCTCACCTTCGAGCGGGTCGTAGAGCCTCGTGAGCAGCCGGGCCATCGTCGTCTTGCCGGAGCCGGACCGTCCGAGGACGCCGAGGACATGCCCTGCCTCGAGATCTAGCGAAACATGGTCGAGCACGATCTCCTCGTCGTAGCCGAAGACGATGTCGTCAATCTCAACGCGGAGGGCACCTTCCGGAATCGGGTCGGTGCCGCTCGTGTCGAGCGCCGAGGTCTCGTCGAATAGTCCCTGGACCCTGGAGATGCCGGCCGCGGCCTTCTGGAACCGCTCCATCTGCTCACGGATCTGCTCCATCGGGCGTCGCGACATCTCGGTGTACGAGAAGATCAGGTACACCCCACCGAGCGTGATCGTGCCGTCGTTGAAGAACACCGATCCGAGCCAGAACACCAGAACGGTTCCGATGAGGTAGTTGGCAATGGATGTTCCCCACAGCGCAGCGAACCCCATGCGGCCCATCACCTGGTCGGGAAGCCAGGCGCGCAGGATCTGGGTGAAGCGGCGCATCATGTAGCCGACGCCACCGTTGCCGCGGATGTCCTCGGTGCCACCAAGCTGCTCACCGATGAGACCCATCAGCTCCGCAGACCGGGCCCGTACCTTCTTCCACAGCGGAACTGCCCACGCCTGGATCTTCAGCATGGCGCCCAGGGAGGCGAGGAAGAACAGCGTGATGCCGAGGCCGACCCATGCGTTCTCCAGCCACAGCATGACCATCACTCCCACCATCAGGATGGAGTTGCCGAGGACGCGGATGGCGAAGGCGGAGAAGAAGTCGGCCTGGGCCGTGACGTCGCCGTCGATGCGCTCGATCATCTCGCCCGGCGTATGGCTCTTGTGAAAGCTCATGTCCAGGTCGAGCACGTGAGCGGCGAGGTCGGCGCGCATCTCGTTTGTCGCCGTCCAGCCGACCTGCTCTGCCAGGTAGGTGGCGACGACACTGAACACCTGGGTGAAGACGGCGATCACCATGAACCAGATGGCGATGGGGATCAGCTTGCTCGTTGGCTCGCCATCGATGGCACGGTCGAGGAACGTACGGATCAACTGGGGACCGACGAGCATGAGCCCGATGCTGGCAAACATCGTGATGGTGAGCAGAGCTACCCGCAGTTTCTGGCGGCGCAGGTAGTCATACAGGAGCCTTATGTAGGAGCGGACCGGAATCATTTCGTGCCTTTGCGGTGGTGAGACGTGGGCCGGTTGGCTTGGTCTCGGGCGTGCGTGTCGAAAGATCGGCGAGCAAGCTCGCCGTGCGCTGGTTCAGCTAGGTCCCTTGCGGGGACTCTATGGGGCGCCTTCCAATGGGAAGGCGTTATGCCGCGGGGTGAACCCTGCCCGCGGCGCTGATGGGATGAAGCAGGTACATCAAGCGCTCTCTTCTTTCGACCGTGTCCGGTCGCACATACGAACGGCCGCACACGCACTGATATGTTGCGTCCACGGCCAGGAGGAATGCTGGCAGAGAGTCCCTGAGGTGTCAAGGAGACGGGGGGATAGGGAGACGGGTCGCCCTATTCCATGTCCGGATCGTGAACGAGACAGAACGGGTGCCCTGCCGGGTCGAGGTAGACCCGGAACGAATCGCCGGGCTGGAATTCGGCCTTACGAGCACCGATTGCCAGAACTTGCTCCTCACCACGGTCGAGATCGGGCACATCGAAATCCAGGTGCATCTGCTGCGGGTGCTCATCGCTCGGCCACACCGGCGGCTCGTGGCCGGGAGCCCGCTGGAAAGCAATGGTCGCCCCGGTATCGCTCTCGAGCATGACCCAGCCACCGCTGTCATACGAGATCGGCCAACCGGTGACGGCGCTGTAGAACGCAGCCAGTGCGTGTGGATCACGACAATCGATGGCTACAAGGCTGAACCGAGCGATACCTGTCATTGGGTCACGATACTCCCCGCCGGTCCGACGATCCTCCCCACCTCCATCCATCATCTCACCTTTTCGAGTCTTTATATTGACAGACATCGATATGGGGCGTATGGTCAGACACATAGATGAGCGTCTATCTCACGATAGGCCCGGATGGGAACCACGACCGCAACGGTCGATCAGAAAGGAGGGTGACCATGAAGCGTTTCACGATTCCGCGTGTAGCCCACTGCTCCGACGGCTGTAGTACCCAGTCCTCGGCATGACTGAAACTGCCGGTCGAGAAGGACCCCCAGCATGCGGGGGGTCTCTTCTTTGCTCGGCTAGCGGCTTCGCTTCAGCGAGGTACGAGCCTCGAGAGCGCCGAGAAGCTCCGCGGGCTCGTTGGTACCGATGGTGAACTTCTTGCCGGCGGCCAGTTCGAGTTCGACTGCATCGAGACCCCACACGCTGTACATCCAGCCGGTCTGGATGCGGCGGATCCCCCAGCCGTAGTACCACTTGTTGCGCACCTGACCGAACGCCACCAAGTCGGCCAACTCGTAGGAGCGGCGCGGCCAACCCGGACCGAATGACGCCTTGATCGTCGTGCCGGTGACCCGGATTCGCAGCACGTTGAACCAGAAGACGACCAGCACGACAACCACGCTCGAGAGACCCATGCTGAGCAGGGCCGCACCCAACTCATCACCGGCAAAGGCCGCGATGATGGCGGCGACGATGACCAGCCACAGCAAGACGATGATCGGGGTGAAGCCCCGCTGAGTGTGTTCGTAGGACATGGGCGGAGGGTACTGCGGGCTCGATCGCCGGCCGAAGCGCAACGACGAGACCGGGTAGCCTCGACGCATGGCACTCATCCGGACGGCGAGCCGCGCCGACGAAGCATTTCTCCGCGAGATGCTCTATCTCGCCCTGTTCGTTCCCCCCGGGAAACCAGCGTTTCCGCGCGAGGTTCTCGATGCTCCGATGATCGCGCACTGTGTCGATGGGTTCGGGACGAAGGACCGCGACACCACCGGCTTCATCGCCGAGGATGGAGAACCGGTCGGCGCCGCCTGGGTTCGGCTATTCACCAGCGAGAGCCCTGGCTACGGATACGTGGATGACGATGCGCCGGAGCTATCGATCGCCGTCGTCGAGGAAAGCCGGGGGAAGGGTGTCGGCACTGCGCTGATGGAGCGACTGCTCGAAGCGGTCCCCCGGTGCAGCCTCAGTGTCGACGACCGCAATCCGGCCATCGACCTGTACCGGAGGTACGGGTTTGTCACGGTCGCCGTCGACGGGCACTCAGTGACGATGCTTCGGGAGTGAAACATGCTCTCCGCGGCGAGGCGTGTTGCGAGCGAAGTGGAGCCGGGTGGGCTCAGGCTATTCCGCCGCCGGGATGGCTTCTGCCATGGCGCTGAGCGGTAGCAGGATCGAGGTCGTCGCATCGATCGGCTGGGCGATGCCGTAGAACCGGGCTTCGCCGTCGATGGCGAAGACGGGCGAGCCGGAGAGTTCGGCGGGGATACCGACATCAAGCGCAACCCCGCGATCGGCAAACCCGGGATCGGACGAAACTCTCGCCCACCGCACCAGCGGGCCGTCGTCCGAAGCCACAACGATCGCAACTTGATCACCAAGAGCGATCTCGCCATCGTCACCAAGCACGACCGGCTTCGGTCCGTCACCCGACCGGATCTTCTCACCCAACGACGCCGGCACTGCCAGCGACACCGCACCGACGCCCCGCGAACCGGCGACGACATTGGGATTGTTCAGATCGACAGACGCATCTCCCCAATCGAGGCTGATCTTGGTCAGGCGAGGGTTTCCGTGGTCGACGGGGATACCGCCCTTCTCGAACGCGCGTACCCGCAATCCATCGGGATCGGGAGCGAGTGAGGGCAAAGTCGAGAGCAGCCAGAGGCCGCCCTGGTCGACGACTACACCGACACAGTCGTCGACCAGATAGGCACGGCTAACCATCGCGGCCGACGACACGAGGTGGCCGACCCGGACGCGAACCAGGGTCTCCGCCAGAGCTGAGACGGAGACCCTGTTCACTGTCTACTCGGTTGCCTCGCCGTTACCGTTTGCCCTTGCGGCAGCGACGGTCACGGACACATCGTCGGCGTTGAACTTGCGAATCCTCTCGGATGGCACAGCCCACTTCACAGAGATGCCGTCGACAATGTCGCTCCCGGCGTCCCAGGGCAGCTTTGCCTTGAGACGCAGATCGCCGGACCGCAGGTTGACCAGCTTCTGGCCGCCCGTGACAACAGCGATGTGCTCAACGACAGCTTCCATCCCCGTCGGGTCGTTCGCTGCTCCGATCAGGACGTCCTCGGGCCGGAACCCGATGGTCGTGACTGCGTCCACGAGCGACCCGCCGGCAATCGATGCGGCGTTGGCCTCATTGCCCTTCACCGGAACGAAGTTCATGCCCGGGTTACCGAGGAACCATCCACCAAAGACCGACTCCGACTTGTTGTAGAGGTCACGAGGTGGAGCCATCTGCTCGATGGCGCCATCCTGCATGAGCGCAATCTCGTCGGCCAGTGTCATTGCCTCGGTCTGGTCGTGCGTCACGTAGATGATCGTCTGATTGAGCCTGCTGAACAGTTCACGAAGAGTCCGCTTCAGCTGCAGCTTCAAGTCAGGATCGACGTTGGTGATCGGCTCATCGAACAGAATGATCGGCGCATGCCGGGACACTGCCCGAGCCACCGCTACCTTCTGCCGAGTGCCGCCGTCCAGCTTGTCGACGTCGGTGTCGGCGACATGCGTGAGATCGATCATCTCCAGCAACTCGTTGACCCGCTGCTCCTTCTCCTCGTCTGTGAGCGGATCCGCTCGCAACGGAAGCGCCAGGTTCTGCCGAACCGTGATGCCCCGATAGACCACCGGGTATTGAAAAACCATGCCGAGGTTGCGGTCGCGGGTCTTGAGATCGGTGACGTCTTCGTCGCCAAAGAACACCCTGCCGGCGGATGGAGTCTCCAACCCGGCGATGATCCGCATCAACGTGGTCTTGCCACAACCCGAAGGTCCGAGCAGACACGTGGTTGTGCCCTCGCGGAACGTCAGGTTCAGGTCACGGACCGCAACGACGCCACCTTGATCGAATTCCTTGCGTAGGTTTTCGAGTCGAATATCAGCCACAGCAAATCATCCTTTCCCGTGACCAACACGATGGCCGTCGGCAAACAACAGCACGGACTCAGCGGCGATACCGAAGTTCACCGACTTGCCCAACTGCAGGCTCTCGAGGTCGGCGGCATCCGCCCGCACCAGGGCGACGAGGTTGACGCCCTCACTCTGGAGATACACGATCTCCTCGGCACCGAGGTCCTCACGCAACATCACCGTTGCCTGACCGCCGATGGGACGCGTGCCCTCGCCGACCGCCAGGTCGATGTGCTCGGGACGAACCATCGCGACGATCTCATGCCCGCTCTCGACCTTCTCGTCCAGCTCAACAGCAGCTGAGCCCCAAACCGTCTCGACCGCAGTGGAATTCACGTCGGCAGGGAGCAGATTGGTCGCCGGGAAGCAGAGATGGCTCATAGTCGCCTGGGCCATCGGAGAGGTATAGACATCCAGCGGCGGCCCGTACTCGACGATCTTGCCGTCGGCGAGGATGGCCACCTTCGATGCCAGGGCCAGGGCCTCGGTCGCATCTGATGTTGCATATAGGAACGTTGCACCGAGCGCCTCGCGTGTCTTGCGAAGATCGTCGATCAGCTTCTCCCGAAGCTTGAAGTCGAGACCGACCAACGGGTCGTCGAGGACATACAGTTCGGTGTCCGGGGCCATGCCACGGGCGATAGCCACCCGCTGCTTTTGCCCGCCGGACAATTGACCGGGGGTACGGTCCAGCAATTCCGATATGTCGAGCAGCGCAGCGACTCGCTCCACGGCTGCCTTCTGCACGGTCGGATCGATCTTCTGCACCTGCAACGGATATGCGATGTTGTCGAAGATGGACTTCTCTGGGAACAGCGCAAATGACTGCGGCACGTATCCGATCTTGCGATCGCCGGGCTTTAGTGTTGCTGCGTCGACGCCACGGATGGTGACGCCGCCCGCGTCGGGAGTCTCCAGCCCGACGAGGGTTCGCAGCAACACGGACTTTCCGGTCGCACCTTGGCCGAACAGAACTGCGAATTCGCCCTGTTCAACGGCCCAGTCGAGATCAACCAGGACCTCGTCGTGCCCGAACGCCTTGGAGATTGAAGAGAATTCAACAAGTGCCATTCCTACCTCCCCAAGTCGGTCAGGATCGGCGCCAACCAGATGGAGAAGGCCACGATCACAATGAGTACTGCCAAGAACACCGCGTTGTATTTCCAGAACCCGCGCGGGGACTCATCCGGCGGCACGTTGCTCACCGATATCTGGGTCAGTCCGAAGAAGACGATGCCAAGCAACGCCACCTGATACACCTCGAAACTGAACGCCTGCCCCATACCGACGAGGCAAACGGCCAGCACGACAATCCAGGCCATCTGAATTCGTCTAGTGAACCTGGTCATCAGACATCACCTCGCACAGTGCCGAACGTCATGCCGACGAGTAGGTACTTCTGGAAGAAGAAGATCATCAACATCGGCAAAACGACGTACATCGATGACATCGCCGCGACAAAGCCCCAGTCGACGTTCCCGCCCTCAGCGAGCAGGTTCACCGACAAGGCGAACGGGATGTTCTGTGTGTCGGCGTTGCCAAGCACGAAATTGAAGATGTACTCGTTCCAGGCAAAGATCAGATTGAAGATGAAGGCTGCGATCAGCCCGGGCTTCACCTGAGGCAGCACGACCTTCATCATGATGTGCATTCTGCTGGCTCCGCTCACGATCGCCGTCTCGTCGAACCTCTCCGAGACGCCGTCGATAAAGCCCTTCAGGATCCAGATCGAGAACGGGATGCTGAAGCTCGTGTACAGGATGAACATCCCGAACCGGCCTCTGAGCCCGAATGCGTTGAACATCTGGAACACCGGGATGACCGCCGCCGCCGCCGGGATGAACCGGGTCGACAGGAGGAGGAACATCAGGAAGTCGGTAAACGGGAACTTCCAACGCGAGAACGCGTACGCCGCCGGGAATGAGACGGCCACGGCCGCCACAACGGACCCGAGGGCGAGCCACACGCTGTTGATGAAGTACGGAACCGTCTCCGCCTCGTCGAACACCCTGGTGAAGTTGTCCAGGCTCGGCGTGAAGATGATCTTCGGTGGAGTCGTGAGGATATCGGCGGTCTCTTTGAACGCCGTCATCAGAATCCAGAAAACCGGAGCGAAGAAGAGTGCCGCTACAGCCCACAGCGTGATGTAGTAGTAGACGCTCTTTCCATTCTTGGTGGTTGCTACAGCCATGCGATCACCTGTTCTTGCTCAGGTTGAGGACGTACAGGTAAATGGAGGTGAAGGCGATCGCCATGATCAACAGGACGAAAGACACTGCGGATGCACTTCCCAGGTCAAGGCTGTTGAACGCCTGGCGGTAGAGAGCAACACCGACGAGTTCGGTCTTGTTGCCGGGTCCACCACCCGTCATCGTCCAGACGAGGTCGGTCGTCTTGAAGGCATCAATGGTTCGCAACAGGATGCCGAGCATCAGAATGAACTTGCCGTGAGGCAGGATCACGTGCCGCAGCTTGTTCCAGAATGACAGACGATCAACCTCAGCTGCCTCGAGTTCAGCTTCAGGCACAGAACCCAAAGCGGCCAGCGTCATCATGATCATGAACGGAGTCCACATCCAGATGTCGACAAACAAGAGCGCAGGCAACGCCCAATCGATGTTGGTGAGGAAGTCGATCTTGGTCCCGCCGAGGCCCTGAACGACGGCGTTGATGATGCCGAACGTTGGCTCGTAGATGAGCTTCCAGAAGATCCCGGATGCAACCGGGGCCATCACCATCGGGGTGAATAGCAGGGTCAGCGCTAGACGCCGCCCCGGCATCTTGATGCTTCCCCAGAAGAGGAAACCGAGAGCGACACCGAGAACAACCTCAAAACCGACGGCGACCAGCATGAAGCGCAGTGTGCGGCTGAACGCGCCCCACATCTCAGGGCTGTCGAAGATCTCGGTGAAGTTGTCGATGCCGAGCCACTTCGGGGTTCCTCGACCCAGCGAATACTTGTAGAAGCCGAGGCCGATGAGCCAGAACGTCGGGATGACGTTCAGGACCAGGAAGAAAGCCAGAACGGGGCTGAGCAGCGCCCACCCCATCAGCTTGCTGCGGCCGGCTCCTTGCGTGGCGGCTTGGGCAGTCATGGAGCTGCCCTCCGCTCACGGGAGACTGTTTTTGGGTATCTCATAAGTGAAGGTGAAGGGGGTTGGAGTTGGGGCCTTGCGACCCCAACTCCGTCCCATGTCCTACGCCAGCGTGATGTCCTTGAGATCTTCTGGGATCTCGACGTCACACCGATCGTTTTCAATCAGCAGTTCTTGCTGCTTGACGGCGATGTAGTCGAGGACCCGCTTCGGATCACTGAACTGGCCGGCGGCATAACCGTTGTAGGCCTCCTGCTGGATCGCCAGCAGCTCGGCGTACTCGGGGAGATGCCAGAAGTCACGTGACTTGCCCTCACCGAGCATGTACTTGAAGGCACGTGCGTACACGGAGCTATCTTCGAACCCGGGTGCGTTGACGCCCTTCTCCGACCACGGCAGACCACCGTTCTCGATGAACTTGGCCTGGGTCTCATCGGTGTACCACCACTTGAGGAAGTCAATCGCGACTCTCATGTGGTCGTCATCGTTGTATGAGTTGATGACCCACGGCTGTCCACCCATGGCGCCGATAACGTCGGTTGTACCGTCTGCGAACTCGAACTTCGGGTGCGGGCAAGCGATGACCTTGTCGGCCAATTCGCCGTCGTTACCCTGCATGAACAAGCCGACTGCCAACCACTGCAGCGCCGAGAAGACCTGACCGTTGTTGAACAGGTCGATCATCGAGCCGATGCCAAAGGCCTCGGCCCCCGGCGGCTGGTACTTCTGCAAGCTCACGAAGTACTCGAGAGCCGCAGCATGCTCGTCTGTGTTCAGGATGCCGACGACCTCGCCGGTCTCCGGGTTCCAGATGTCACCGGTTGCATAGGCGTACGGGTGGTATGCGCACGAGAAGAAGTCATACTCCTTCGCATACTGCATGGCCGTGCCGTAGATGCCCTCGTCGGGACGGGTGAAGAACTCGAAGACATCTTCGTATTCCTTCATCGTCCATGGCTCGAACTCTTCGTACGTCGTCGGCAGCTTGTAGCCGTACTGAGCCTGGAAGGCTTCCTGCTCAGCCGGATCCTGGAGCCAGTCGAGACGCATGAAGATGCCCTGGGTGTCCGGCATCTGGGGGAAGCCCCAGCGCTGACCGGAACCATCCGGGTACACCTGATAGGTGTTTGTAACCAGCGAGCTGTAGACGGGAATGTCCAGCTCGGGATTCAGTGCCATGATTGTGTCGGCGCTGACAATCCAGCCCGGCTCCGAAAGAGCACCAAGCCACTGGCTGTCGGAAACCATGATGTTGTATTCCTGGGATCCGGCGGCGAGTGACGGAGCGATCTTCTGGAACAGCTCGGCAAACGGGGCCTCTGTCTTGGTGACGGTCGTCGTGTAGCCGTACTTCTCTTGCGTATAGGCAGAGAAGTCGGGATACAGGTCAACGGGAATCTGGCTGGGCGGCCAACCGGAGAGGGCGGCCAGGCCCATCGCAATTTCCTTGCCCTGCATCTCGTCGCCGACGGTGCCGCGCAGCGGTGAGTCCTCGGGGATGTCCGCGGGGTCTACATCTGCGCCTTCATCGTCATCGCCACCGCAAGCGGCCAGGACGCCGGCGAGGCCAAGAGCTGCACCGCCCTTGAACAGGTTCCGGCGGCTGATGCCGCGGGCCATGATGTTCTCTTCTACTTGCTGTCCTAAGGTCTTTTCGGACACGGTCAATCTCCCATCGTTGACTGCATGTGTACCAATCCGTTTACTCCTAGCTCCTTCCCGCTAGCTAGACGTAAGTTCCTGTTTTCCAGCACGCCCGACCTACGTATGGAAAAGCGCTGCACATTTGTGCATCTTTGGACAGGTGTGCAGGATAATGGATGCGTAGAGCCGCTGCCAATCATGAACACCCTCCAAATCCTCTAGTTAACCGACGCTTCGAGCTGCGCAAACATGATTGCTACGCCCATCGCCCCGGGGTCGACATGGCCTACTCCGCCACCACCGACATAGCTGGCACGACCGCGTCGTGCGGCCAGGTCTGCGGTAGCTTCTGCTGCCTCCATCGCGGTTACCGCCGCGCCGGCGAGAGCCTCCTGAGTTGGAAGCTCGGTCGAAGCCTCCAACTTCTCGATAGCTGGAACCAAGCTGTCCAGCATGGTCTTATCGCCAACTGCCGCTCCGCCGAGCGCCATGATTCCATCAGCACCCGCACGCATCCCTGCGGCCCAGCCGGCTACATCTGTCTGTTCGACATCACCAATTGACGTCCCCATGCGAAGGAAGAACGTCCCGACCAATGGACCGCTGCTGCCGCCCATGGCCGATACCATCGCCATGCCGATCGACTTGAGCAGCTCTCCGAGCGAACTGGTCTCGAGCGTCTCTGCTGTCGAAGATGCGGCCGCAAGGCCGCGGGTCATGCTGGTGCCGTAGTCGCCGTCGGCAAGAGCAGCATCCAGACCGTTCAACTCCTCGACGCGATCTCCCATCTCCTTGGCGTAGTCAATGATCCAGGTTCGGGTCTGATCGAGGCTTATCACTCAACCACCTCTACCAACGCAGCGCCGGCGTATTGACCGGAGCGTCCCAGAGTTCGAGCAGCTCTTCATCGGCCTTCACCAGCGTGATTGTGAAGCCCGCCATCTCGAGCGAGGTGACATACGAGCCGACCAGCGAGCGTTCGATCTTGATGTTGTTGGCTGCGCAGTACTCGGCCAAATCACCTGCGACCACGTACAGCTCGATGAGCGGCGTACCCCCCAAACCGTTGACCATCGTCAGGACGCCATCGCCAGAGGCAATAGGCACGTCACCAACGACTGCATCCGCAAGGCTCTTGAGCAGGGCCTTGGCAGGCTCGAGGACGATACGCTCGCGACCCGGCTCGCCGTGAATGCCGACGCCGAGCTCGACCTCGTCGTCCGCCAGCTCGAAGTTGGGGACACCGGCCTCGGGGACGGTCGCCGGGCTGAGAGCAAGCCCCATGCTGCCCGCCACATCGTTGACCTTCTTGGCAATGCGGGCGACTTCTTCGAGGGACGCACCCTTCTCTGCCGCAGCGCCTGCGATCTTCTCGACAAACACAGTTGCGCCTGTTCCGCGGCGACCGGCGGTGTGGGTGCTGTCCTCCACGGCTACGTCGTCGTCGACTACGACGACCTCGTTGGGGATACCCATCGCAGTGAGCATCTCGGCGGCCATCCCGAAGTTGAGACGATCACCGGTGTAGTTCTTCACCACGAAGAGCACACCCGCATCTGAGGCGACGGCCATGGCGGCCTGATGGATCTGGCCGACCGACGGTGAAGCAAAGACGGCACCGGGGACCGCGGCATCGAGCATGCCCGGACCGACGAAGCCGCTATGGAGAGGCTCGTGCCCGGAGCCACCACCGGAGACGATGGCAACCTTGCCGGTGACCGGGGCGTCGGCGCGGACGATGAAGTCCGGATCGGTGTGAACGGTGAGAGTGTCCCCGTGGACGGCAGCGACTCCAGCCAGAGCGTCTGCTACGACCGTTGTCGGGTCGTTGATGAGCTTCTTCAAGGATCGGCCCCCAATCGCCTACGTGTCCCCCGGAACATTACACGCGCGCGATACTCGATTCCAAGATGATCGATTATCCATTAGTGCATATTTCCATATCCAGCTCGAGCCAAGTCGCCTCGCCGCAGACCCAGAACTAGCATCACGGGTCGATAGCTGTGGGTCGATGTGCAGGCTCGAACGAATGTGCAGTAGAGGCCCCAAGGCCGTTGGACCAGCGCGAGAGGAACACACTGTGACCGAGAAGAACCCCCTTGTCTTGACCGTCGGTATCCACATAGTCGATATCCTCGGCCGACCCGTGCCTGCAATCCCCGAAGGTCAGGGAATAGCGCTACTCGATGAGATCCGCATGACCGTCGCCGGTACCGCGGCAGGGACTGCTATCGATATGGCGCGCCTCGGACTCAACATCACAACTGTCGGCGTAATCGGCAACGATGAACTGGGACGCTGGCTCGAGCTCAAGATGAGGACGGAGGGCGTCAATACCGTCGGCCTCAGCGTTGACGACACCAAGCCAACCTCGGCCACCATGCTTCCCATCCGCCCCAACGGCGAAAGGCCGGCGCTCCACGTCAAGGGTGCCAACACCAGCCTGTCTCTCGACCACATCGACTGGGATCTCATCGACGCAGCCGACTACGTGCACGTCGGCGGCACCTGTCTGCTCGACGAGTTCGACGGCGAGCCCACCGCCGAGGTACTACGTCGGGCCCAGGCCGGCGGCGCCATCACCTCCCTCGACATGCTCGGGATGCCGGATGCAGATTTCGAAAAGCTCTTCGGTCCGGTGCTCCCCCACCTCGATTGGTTCCTCCCCAACGACGACGACGCGCGGATGGTGTCAGGCCGGCAGGACCTCACTGAGGCGATCGCGTGGCTCAACGACCAGGGCGTTGGCGGGACCGTCGTCACCCTCGGCGCCGAAGGCGCCAGCTACACACCAAAAGGTGGCGAGGAGATCCGGGTGCCTGCGTACGACATCGACGTCGTCGATACCACCGGATGCGGCGACGCTTTCTCCGCCGGCTTCATCACCGGTCTCGTCGAAGGTCGCGATGTCGAAGGCGCGATGGAGATCGGAATCGCTGCCGGATCAATGGTCGCCACCGGCCTCGGCTCCGACGCCGGCATCGTCGACCGCGCCAGCCTCGACACGTTCATGGCCACCACGCCGAAGCGGTAGCTCGTCCCGAAGCACCCTTCCCCCTGCAAGCAGGGGGACCGACTCTCCGATCGCGGCGAACTCGAACCGACCGCCTATTGGCGGTCGGCAATCACCGGGCCCACTGCCGTCAGCAATGCCGCCATCGATGTGGCTCCGGGGTCTGGGGTGCCGAGGCTCTTCTCGCCGAGGGGGCGAGCTCGGCCGAGCTTGGGCATGAGGTTGGCGGTAGCCGCTGCCTTCTCGGTCGCCAGCGCTGCCGCAGCCGCCCACGCTTCACCAAGACCCTCACCCGCGGCAACGCGAGCGGTGAGGTCATCGGCGAACGGCTTGATGGCGTCGTACATTGTCTTGTCTTCGAGCTGGCACTTGCCGAGTTCTTGCAGAGCGTCGGTGCCAGCGCGCATCGCAGCTGCCATCTCCTCTGCGGTGGCGAAACGATCGTCGGGCAATGCCCGGGCGATACCGCCGAGGAATGCGCCCCAGAGTGCCCCACTCGAACCACCGGCTTTGTCACCGAACGCGTACGCAGCATCGCGCAGCACTGAGCTGGGACCGCCCGGGTGGTCCGTAGAAGCCGCGTAGGCGCCACCGATACCGCGGGCCATGCCGACACCGTGGTCACCGTCTCCGGCAACCGCATCGATGCGGCCCCACTCGGCAGCTGATGCGGTGACGACGTCGTTCATCGTCTCTAGGACCTTCCGCACCTTGTCGGCAGCTTCCTTGGCAACACCCGTTGCCTCGCTCACAACGGCGGTTGCCGAGGTCGTGATCTTGTCGGCTGCCACACCCGCACCGGCAACGGCTACAGCTCCGGCCGCGTCGCGGCGGAAGGCCGGTGTGTCGGCGGGCGCTCTCCATAGCTCCTCGAGCTCGTCATCGAGCCAGGTGATGGTCAGTGAGCACCCCGCCATGTCCAGGCTCGTCACCAGCTCGCCCAGTTCGGGCAGGATGATCTCGACACCGGCCTCGACGAGCAGCGGCTCAACCGATGACCAAAGCACAAAGAGCTCCTCGTACTTGGTGGCTCCGAGGCCATTGAGCAGAACGGCGGCACGCTTGGTGCCATCGGGACGCTCGGCGAGCAGCGGCTCGACCAGGGTGGAAGCGAGCTCCTTGGCTGTCATCGAATCGACTGTTTGCACACCGGGCTCGCCGTGAATGCCGAGACCCAGTTCCATCTTCCCCGGCTCCACGGTAAAGAGGGGCTCGGTCTGGCCCGGGAACGTGCACCCGGCAAATGCAACACCAAAGCTGAACGTAACGTCGTTGGCCTTGATCGCAATGCGCTCCACATCGTCGAGCGAGTCACCGCGGTCTGCGGCTGCCGACGCCACCTTGAATACGGTGAAGTCCCCGGCGACGCCGCGCCGCTTCTCTCGTTCGTCGGGCTTGCCCGAGGCAACATCGTCGGTGACAAGAACCGTGCGGCAATCGATACCTTCATCGCGGAGGCGCTGCTCGGCACTGCCGAAGTTCATGACGTCGCCCGCGTAATTGCCAAAGCTGAAGAGCACGCCCGCTCCGCCGTCGAGCGCCTTGGCCACCCGGTAGCACTGCTCTGTCGAGGGAGAGGTGAAGATGTCTCCGATAACGGCGCCGTCGGCGAACCCGGGGCCTACGGTCCCGCAAAAGGCGGGATAGTGCCCGCTGCCGCCACCGATGACAACGCTGACCTTGCCCGGCACCGGGCCGCCCCGCCGCATGACGCCCGAGGCTCCCGGAACCCGCTCGACATATCGCGAGTAGGCAAGAAGGAATCCTTCCGTCATCTCCTTGTAGAAGTCCGTCGGCTCGTTGTGAACGTGCGCCATGGCCGCTCCTTTTCAGAGGTCGGGTGCTCTTTGTCGACCTTATGATACGAGTACTCGATCATCGGTCATCCAAGGGGAATCGTCATGCCGAACGCCGCACCTCGCTCCAAGCCGTGGATCGGAACGAGCTGGAAGATGAACAAGACGAGGGGTGAGGCGATCGAATTCGCCCGGACCCTGGCCGCCGCGGCAGGTGACTTTGCCGATGCCGTCAACGCTTTTGTGCTCCCCCCGTTTCCACTGATCGACCCCGTCGCCAGAGCTCTCGACGGCGTCAACATTCGGGTCGGCTCGCAGAATGTTCACTGGGAGGAGTTCGGAGCTTTCACCGGCGAGGTGTCGGCGCCGATGCTCACTGAGATCGGCGCTTCGATGACCGCCATCGGACACGCCGAACGGCGACGCTACTTCGGGGAGACAGATCAGACAGTGCGCGCCAAGACCGCTGCAGCCCATCGCTTCGGGCTCACGCCACTCGTCTGTGTTGGCGAGTCGGGTGACGAGCGGGAAACGGCTTCGCACATCCCGTTCGTCGTCAGGCAAACCATCATCGCTCTGGCCGGTCTCAGCGACGACGAGATCCGCCGGACGATGCTCGCCTACGAACCGGTCTGGGCGATCGGGGAGGGCAGCACGCCCGCCACTGCCGCGCAGGCCGACGAGATGCACGCTGTTCTGCGCCAAACGTTGGTTGACGAATACGGCGCTGCCGGCGATGAGGTGCCGATCCTGTACGGGGGCAGTGTCAACCTCGAAAACGCTCCGGATCTAGCGGTCGCCCCACATATCGATGGTCTGTTTGTCGGCCGCACCGCGTGGAACGTCGCCGGATACATCGAACTGGCCCGACTGATGGCCTCCAGCTAGATTCAGATAATCGATTACAACGCGACCGAGGAGGTCTGTTTTGACCAGACGTTGGCGTGTAGCTGTCGGCGGGGACATCGCCGGGATGGGCTACAAGGACATGATCCGCAAGGACCTCGAAGCCGATGACCGGGTCGCAGAGGTCGTCGACGTCGGCGTAAATGATGAGACGGCAAACGCCACCCGGTACCCCACCGTTGCTCATCGTGCCGCCGAGATGGTCGCAGCCGGTGACGTCGATCGTGCCCTCCTCATTTGTGGCACCGGTATCGGTATGGCCGTTAGCGCCAACCAGGTGCCGGGTGTCTACGCCACCGTTGCCCACGATTCGTACAGCGTTGAACGCTCGGTCCTGTCCAACAACTGTCAGGTGCTCACCATGGGCCAGCGCGTCATCGGACCGGAGCTTGCCCGCAGGCTGGTGAAGGAATGGCTCGGGTACGAGTTCGACACCACCTCACATTCGGTCCACAACCTCGCCGAGATCGACGAGTACGAGAAAAAGTAGCCACCCCACGCAAGGAGCGATAGGAATATGTCCGATCGATTGAACGTAACGCTCATCGGATCCAAGTTCATGGGACGGGCCCACTCGAACGCATGGGGCCAGGTCGGCCGGTTCTTCGACGTCACTCCGCGGCCGACCATGCATACAGTCGTCGCCAGGAACGCCGAGGAACTCGCCGACTTCGCCGCAAAGTGGGGCTGGCAAAATCACACCACCGACTGGCGCGCCGCAGTCGCCGCCGTGGACACCGATCTCGTTGACATCGCAACACCCAACGATGTCCACCGCGATGCCGCAATCGCCGCGCTCGAAGCCGGCAAGCATGTCGCTTGTGAGAAGCCACTCGCCGCGACCCTCGCAGATGCCGAAGCAATGGCCGCAGCCGCGGCGAAGGCACCCGGCAAGACCTTCGTTTGGTTCAATTACCGCCGCGTTCCTGCGATTGCTCTTGCCCACCGCATCGTGGCATCCGGCGCTCTCGGCAGGATTTATCACACCAGGGCCAGTTACCTGCAGAGCTGGGGTGGCCCCGACACGCCGTTGCTGTGGCGCTTTCAGGGGGACGTTGCCGGGTCAGGCGCTCACGGCGACCTCAATGCACACATCATCGATGCGGTGCGCTTCGTCACAGGTGAAGAGATCGTCAGCGTCGAGGGAGCCATCGAAGAGACCTTTATCAAGGAGCGAGCGATTCTCGAAGGCGGAGCGGGTGGTGAGATCGCCGGAGCCGGCGCCGACACGGCCGGGGCCATGGGCAAGAGCACCGTTGACGACGCAGTGCTCTTCCTCTCCCGTCTCAGCGGCGGCGGAGTTGCCAGCTTTGAGGCCACCCGTCTCGCCACCGGGTATCACAACGCCAACCGTTTCGAGATTCACGGCGAGGGTGGAGCGCTGCGCTTCGACTTCGAGCGGATGAACGAGCTCGGCTACTACCGCACCGACGTTCCGGGCGGCGAGCAGGGCTGGACCACCATCGACGTCACCCGCGGCGGCGACGGCCATCCGTACGCGGATGCCTGGTGGCCCGACAGCCATGGTCTCGGCTACGAGCATGGCTTTGTCAACCAGGCCCGTGACATCGTTGCGGTTCTCGGTGGCGGTGAAGCCCTCGTCCCGATCCCCGACTTCAAGGATGCGCTGCAGACCCAGCGAGTGCTGCAGGCGGCCATCGATTCAGCGCGCGAGCGCAAGCCAGTTCAGATTGCACAAGCGTAAGGAGCGCATATGACAGACATTGCTGCATACGAGCCGACGTTCATGCCGGTCGGTGTTCTGACCGCGGCTCTCCAGGAGCTGACCCCGCGCGAGAAGCGTGACCCGGATCCCGATCTCGCCATCGAGGAGTGGCTCCAGTTCGCCGCCGAGCTGGATGCCGACTGCATCGAGCTGTCGACGGCCCTCCACCCGTCGGTAGCCGACGTACCGCCGGAAGCCATGCTCGACCCGGTCGCCAACACGCTCGATCTCCGCGAGCCGTTCAACGAAGCTCGCGCCAAGCGGGTGCAGGCGGCCATCGATGCGACCGGGGTAACCATCGCCGACGTTGCCTACTTCGATGACATGCTGCATCAGGATCCGGCGCTTCGGCAGAAGAAGGCCGACTTCATGATCAAGGCGATGGACGCCGCTGTACTCCTCGGAGTCCCCGCGGTGTGCGGCTTCGTCGGTCGCGATCAGAGCAAGTCGATGGATCAGAACCTCATCGAGTTCGAAGAGAGCTTCGTCCCGCTGCTCAAGGAAGCCAAGGCTCGTGGTCTCCAGTACCGCGTCGAGCAATGCCCGATGCCCGGGTGGGGTCCCAACGACAACTTCCACAACAACATTGGCTATGCGCCTGCAATGTGGATTGCGCTCTATCAGATCGCCGAAAGAAACGGCGTTGGTGACCAGTTCAAGGTTCACTACGACCCATCGCACTCGATCCTGATGGGACAGGACACTCGCTCGATGTTCCAGTACCTCAAGGACGAGGGCTACGAGTTCCTGCTCGGCGGCATGCACGTCAAGGGCCAGGTCATCGACTCCAAGGGTGTCTCGGGCTGGGGCTACGGCGGCCAGACCGTGCAACGTGGCGATTGGATCGACGGCAAGGTCTCCGACAATCCGGCCGATCTGGTCAACGCATGGAAGATCCAGACCGTCCTGTGTGAGCACGAGCTTCCCGGCACCGCCAAGCACGATCCGCTGGCCTATCTGCAGAACCGCACGGTGGACTGGCTGGACCATCAGCTGGCAGCCCGCGAGCTCCTCGACTTCGACGTGGCGACCACACCACTAATCGTTGAGCACGAGTATCCGGCCGCCCGCGTTCAGGACAAGGACGCGCTGGCCCCGATCCTCAAGGGCTCGATTGCGTTCACCCGCTACATCGACCAGGCCGCTGCGGCGATGTATTCACTGCAGAACGAAGTCCTGGCCGCCCAGGGCATCCCGGTCCAGGGCATCGGCCGCGAGGCCTACCGCTCGTAGCCAACCAAACCGACCACGACGATTGCGATGGCCCCTTCGGGGGCCATCGTCTATCAAGAGGTCACTCCGGGAGAAGTGGGGCTGCGGCTATCGACCGCGAAACTCCGGCGGCCGTTTCTCTCGAAACGCGCGCGAGCCCTCGTAGAGGTCATCACTTCTGAAGATGAGTTCCTGCGCCTCGATGCCGGCAGCAATCCCGGCATCGAGTGGCCCATCTGCCGCAACGTCAACCAGCCGCTTGGCCAGCCGCACAGACAGAGGCGCCATCTCAGCCACTTGCTGAGCGATGCCGCGCGCAGACTCCAGAGCGGTGTCGTCTTCGACAGCGAGATTGACGAGTCCCCAACTCTCTGCCTCTGAGCCTGTCAGTTCGGCCCCCGTGAAGAGCATCAGCTTCGCCCGCGATGGCCCCACGAGTTTGGTCAATCGCTGGCTCCCATTGCTGGCTAGGCCGCCAACCCGCGCTTCAGGCAAGGCGAGCCGAGCTCCGCGCCCCGCGACTCGCAGATCACAGGCTAGGGCTAACTCGAGACCACCCCCGAGAGCGAATCCTTCGATCGCGGCGATGGTGGGACACTGGAGCCGCGCCAGTCGGCGCAGCACGTTGTTCTCGATGAGGATCTTCTGCTCCGAGGCGGACTCGCGAAGACCTTCGAACTCCTTCATATCCGATCCGGCAGAGAAGCCTCTCGCATCGCCCTGCTGAACAATCAACACGCGTAGCTCGGGCATTTGTTCGATCGCAGTCAACGCGGACGCAAGATCGCCCAAGACCCCCGATGTGATCAGATTCAACGGAGGGTTGGACAGTCTCAGTTCTGCCACGTGACCCGATCCACCGGCGTCCGGTCCAACGATCTGGACTGAGCCGGTCATCGGTGGCCGCCGAGCATGTCTGGCCGGCCACGCCCTGAAACAGCCGATTCGGCGGTTTCCAGGCCGTTGCTCGAGCCGGGCATGCTGTCGCCCGGTACCGGCGTCGGCTTATGCGGGTCGTCGGCGTCGAGCCATTCTTGTCGGCGCATGGTGCTAACCCCCCCAGGCCGGAGAGGCCCCACGGCTGTGATGTTTGGCCTCGCCTCCAACGATGCCTTCGTCCATCAGACGGCCGACCTCTTGGTCCGCCAGGCCCAACTCGGCAAGGATCTCCGCATTGTGCTCACCAACGGTTGGAGGAGGGAGCCTGAGCCAAGCACCGGTTTCGGAGAGCTTGACCGGGAATCCGACCATCTGGTATTGCCCTATGTCGGGATGCTCGCCCTCAATCGCCATTTCATTGTGACGAATCTGCGGATCTGCGAAGACCTCCGGATACGAGTTGACAGGAGCCACAAGAACGTCGTTCTCCTCGAGTCGGGCGATCGCCTCCTCGCGTGTGAACTTCGCAAAACCTGTCTCTAGGTGGGCGCGAGCATCTGCGGCGTGAGTCACCAGTCCTTCGATGGTCTCAAACCGCACATCAGCGGCGACTTGGTCGCCCAGATCCAAAGCGGCAGCCACGCGTCGCCACGGTTCGCTGATGTAGAACTCGGCGATCAGGGCCAGCCACTTGCCATCCGCCGTTTGGTACCGCGCATACAACGGCGTGTTGTGGGCGTGGGCGATGCCGTGCGAGGTCCGGGGATAGCGATGACCCGTGTTGAGGAACGCGGTCGCTTCCTGGTGATGCAGAGTCAGACTCGCGTTGAGAAGGCACGAGTCCACTACCTGCCCTTTCCCTGTCCTCTCGCGAGCGGCCAGGGCGGCCATAATTCCGATGGCGAACTGCATGGCTGCCAGGTAATCGATCGCAAACGTGCCGATAGGCATTGGCGGGCCTTCGGCGTCACCCGTCAGATCCATGACACCGCCCATTGCCTGTGCGGCGAGATCCTGACCTCGACGGTCCCGGTACGGTCCCGATTGGCCGTATCCGGACGCAAATGCACAGATGATTCGAGGGTTGAGTTCACTCAGTGACTCATGTCCGAAGCCGAGCCGCTCCATGACACCCGGCCGGAAGTTGCTGGCAACAACATCGGCCTCTTTTGCCAGATCGAGGATCAGGGCTCGCCCTTCGGGGTGCTTCAGGTCGACACTCAGGCTCCGCTTATTGCGGTTGTTGGCAGCCCAATGACAGCTCATGCCCCGATATCGGGGTTCCTGGTCCCGACCCATCTCGCCGGTGTCGATACGTTCGATTTTGATCACGTCCGCACCGAAGTCGGCAAGCATCAACGTTCCCGACGGCCCCTGCTCGAGCTGGGTGAAGTCGAGGATTCTGATGCCCTCGAACGGCAGGACCATGTCAGACCTCCTCGATCGCGCCTGGCGAGGCCGCCTCGAGGGGTACCTTCGACACCAGCAAGGCCTTGCGGCCCGATTGAACAACTTCTGCCCGTTGATTCTTGACCTCGACCGCAAAGGTGGCAATCGCCTGCTCCGGCTTGGATCGGCTGTCGCGCAACTCCACGATCTCATACTCAACATGGATCGTATCGCCGAGGAATACGGGACCAACAAACCGCCAATCGGACAGTCCGAGAAACGCAATCGCACAATCGCGCAGCGCGTTGGTGCGCGCCCACATCAATCCATGGGCCAGGGAGAGCCCAAGTAGCCCATGGGCCACCCGTCTGCCGTACTGGGTCTTCTCCGCAAAGCTCTGGCTTGTGTGGAGCTCTGAGTAGTCACCGGACATCGCAGCAAACATGACCACGTCGGTCTCGGTGACTGTGCGGGTTGGGCTCGTAAACGAGAGCCCAACGTGCAGGTCCTCCCACTTCATATCTCGGTGCTCCTCTCATGTGCAAAGAGTGTTTTCATATCGATTGATTGGTGCAGCTGCTCTGCGCGCGGCTGGGTCGTCGCCAACGGCGGGTTCATAACCGAACGGAGGGCGACGCCCACCAGGCAATAGCGCCTCACTGTAGATAGCCCCCGCCGTTTGGGTGCAGCGTCTGACCTGTGAAATAGCTGGAGGCATCGGAAGCCAGGAACACGACAGATGTCGCCACTTCCCACGGGGTGCCGAGTCGGCCCAATGCCAATTCCCGGTTCTTCCGTTGCATCCAATCGGCATCGTCCGAATAGGCATCAGACATTCCGGTGTCGATAGGTCCGGGAGCTACCGCATTCACCCGTATCTCCGGCGCCACCTCTCTGGCCAGTGCACGGGTGAACCCCGTCTGTCCGGCCTTACTCGCAACGTACGCCGCAGCGCTCGCTGATCCCGTGTAACCCAGCCGGGATGTCATGTTGACGATGGTGCCGTGACCGGAAGCCCGCAACGCAGGCACCGCCAACCTGCAGAAGAGATATGTCGAAGTGAGATTGATGTCGAGATTGCGTTGCCACAATTCGACATCGGTTTGCTCGGTTGTTGCTTCGACGTAGACCCCGGCATTGTTCACCAGTACATCCAGCCGCCCAAAATGCTGCAGCGACTCGTCTATAACTCGTTGAACATCTGCTTCCCGCCGTACATCACAAGCGGTCGCCAATCCTTCGTGGGTCAGGCCACGGACGATCTCCTCTGCTCGATGAAGGCGGCTCCCGGCAACACAGACCACATTTGCGCCGGCTTCATCAAGCATGCGCACAACCGTTTCGCCAATCCCCCCGGTGGCTCCTGTGACCATGACAACACGACCCGCCAGTAGACGGTGGTCATAGACACGCAATTCATCCAACCTCATCGGGGACAACCTCCACTTCTACAGTTCTAGCTAGACCGAGCCGGGAGCGAGACCACCCCGGTCCCTCGCCCAACCCAGCTGTATCGCCCGGTTTCAGGGCCTGTTCCAGAGCACTTTTAGGGGCACGGAGAGCCAGTCTCGGGCTCACTCCTTGCGGTTTCTTGACATTCATGGCGACGACGCCCATACTCGCACTGTAACGCTGTTACACCACATTAGCGCACGAAAAACTGATGTTGACAAGCCCAAGAGGTGACCCGATGCTCAACGAGCTCTTCTCGCTGGACGACAAACTGGCAGTGATCACAGGCGGATCCGGAGCAATCGGCCGTGAGGCCGCCCGCGTCATGCTGGAGCTAGGTGCCAGGGTCATCCTCACCGGCCGCACCGAGGAGCATCTCATATCCGCCCGAGCTTCTCTGCCGCAGACCGGATCGGTCACAACAATCCTGGGCGATGCTCGAGACAACGAGCACGTGGCTGAGATCGTCGCCCTGGCCGAAGCCCAGGGAGGTGTAGACATCCTCGTCAACAGCGTCGGCACCCAGCGTCGCAAGCCGATTCTCGAGGCGACGGCCGAAGATCTCGAGTACTTGTGGCAGGTCAACGTTGGGAGCGTATTCGCGGTGACCCAGTCGCTTCTCCCGCAGATGGCAGAGAAGAAGTACGGCAAGATCATCAATCTGTGTTCCATTGGTTCCTTCGTCGGCCTCGAGTTGAAGACCATGTACGCAATCACCAAGGGCGCCCTTGCTCAGCACACCAGGAGCGCAGCAGTCGAACTCGCCCCTTATGGGATCCGCGTCAACGGAATCGCACCCGGCTATGTGGATACTCCGATGACACACGATTGGATCCACTCGGAGCGAGAGGAGGAGTACCTCTCAGCGATTCCGCTCCGAAGGTTCGCCGAGGTCGAGGATCTCGATGGTGCATTCGCATACTTGGCCTCGAGGGCATCCGATCACATGACGGGTCAGATTCTGGTCCTAGATGGTGGCGAGACAGTTTGGTAGCGGCAGAGGCGATACGCCCCTGACGTTCGGTTTGCATACAACGAGGAGATTCCAGTGACAGCGAAGAAAGAGGAGACTCTCCGAAGGCTTCACGAGACGGGGGTAGTGGCCGTGGTGAGGGTCGACGACCCGGCGGGCATGACCGGTTTGGCGACTGCCCTGCAGCGCGGTGGCGTATCCATGGTTGAGATCACCATGACGGTCCCGGGGGCACTTGCAGCAATCGAGGCGACCGCAGCAGAGTTTGGTGACGAGGTCATAGTCGGCGCCGGAACAGTGCTCGATCCGGCGACAGCCACTATGGCGATCGCAGCGGGTGCCAGCTACATCGTCTCCCCAACGTTCGATCGGGCCGTGGTGTCGGCAGCCCACCTTGGTGGGACAGCTGCAATGCCGGGTTGCCTCACGCCCACCGAGATCGTCACTGCCTGGACGGCCGGAGCGGATGTCGTGAAGCTATTCCCGGGCCGGGTTGCTACGCCCGGGTACTTCCAGGATCTCAAGGGACCGTTGCCCCAGGTCCGGCTCATGCCCACCGGCAACGTCAACCTCGAAACCGCACCGCAATACATCAAAGCAGGAGCCATCGCCGTTGGCGTCGGCAAAGCCCTTGTCGACGTTGATGCGCTGCGCTCGGAGGACTGGGACACAATCACGGATCGCGCTCGTACCTTCCGTCGGATCGTCGACGAAGCGAGGGAGGGCGCATGACCACGCAACAGCCGACACTCGTCGCGTTCGGCGATCTGCTCATGCGGTTGAACACCCCGGGGTTCCAGCGATTCGTCCAGGCCAACGAATTCGAGATCCGGTACTCCGGAGCCGAGGCGAATGTCGCGGCGATGCTTTCGAGTTTTGGCGTCGCCACGCGTGCCGTCTCAAGAGTTCCGGCCCACGAGATCGGGACATCGTGCGTCAACTACCTGCGCCGCTTCGGCATCAATACAGACCACATTGCCCGCGGCGGCGATCGGCTCGGCATTTTCTACCTCGAGACAGGAGCATCACAGCGTCCATCGAAGGTCATATACGACCGAGCGGACACAGCGTTCCAGCAATCGGGCCCAGACGATTATGACTGGGATCGGATCCTCGACGGAGCAGATTGGCTTCACTTTTCTGGAACCGCCCCGGCACAAGGCCCGAGTGTGCGTGATGCCCTCCGGATCGGGCTGGCTTCAGCCCAGGAACGCGGCGTGACGGTCAGTTGCGATCTGAACTACAGGGCAAAGCTCTGGTCCCCGGAGGAAGCCGGCGAGACGATGACCGACCTCATGCGCTACGTCGACGTGCTCATTGGAAATGAAGAGGACGCCCACAAGGTGTTCGGCATCGACCCGGGGAAGAGCAATGTAACCCGGGGCAACCTGGATCCTTCCTCATATGAGAGAGCGTCGCGGCAAATGGTCGAGAGGTTCGGCTTCAAGTACGTGGCCACGACCCTCCGTTCGAGTCGATCTGCTTCGATCAACGGTTGGGCGGGACTTCTCTTCGACGGAGAGGCACACCACATGAGTCGTAGCTACGAGATTCACCCAATCGTGGACCGTGTCGGTGGAGGAGACTCCTTCTCCGGAGGACTCATCTACGGGCTGATGAGCGGGTGGGGATTGCCAAGGACCATCGAGTTTGCTGCGGCAGCTTCCTGCCTGAAGCACTCTGTACCCGGCGACTTCAATCTCGTTGCTGCGGAGGAGGTCCAGCTCCTAGCCGACGGCGACGCATCGGGGAGAGTGCGCCGGTAGCCGGCGGGATGATGCTCAACGTGAAGACGAACTATGCCAGCGACGAAAGAAGACGATCATGACGCTCCTAGGCCACACACTCGGCACTCCAGACCTGACGCTCCCCGAGGCTCTGGAACTGTTCGCCACAAGTGGACTCGATGGAGCTGAGGTCATATGGCTTGATGATTACCTATCTGCCATACCCGAGAGTGACGACGGCACCGTGGTCAAAGAGATCAAGAGCCTGGCTCGACAGCTCGGCCTGAGCATCGGGTGCCTCACACCGTACATCACGCTGCTCAATAGCGTCGAAGAAGAGGAACGCCAACGCGACGTGGAGCGGACGATCAAAGCGATCGAGGTTGCGGCAAGCCTCGATTGTTCCCGTATCCGTATCTACGGCGGCACGCTTCTCGATGGGGAGCCAGAGGACATTGTGCGGGCAAAGTGGGGTCGACTCGTCGAGTCGCTGGGTCACCTCGGATCGATCGCCGATGATCACGGAGTCATCCTCTGCATTGAGAACCACTTCAGCACCATGACTGTGTCGGCGGCAGACACGGTGAAGCTGATTGCCGAGGTCAACTCACCAGGTGTCGGGATCCTCTACGACCAAGCGAATCTTGCGTTCACGCACTGCGAGGAACACGAGGAAGCGATCAAACTGCAGGCACCGTGGATCAGGCACGTTCATGTCAAGGATCTCGAGTTCATCGACCCGAACCGTCGCCTCACCAGCGGATCGGTGAGTCACGTCGATGACGAATCCAAGCGAGTCCACTACTCCAGGATGATCGGTGACGGGATCCTCGATTGGACCGCAATTCTCGAGGCATTGTCACGCGTGGGCTACGAAGGGCCCTACTCGCTCGAGTACGAGTACCGCTGGAATCCCGACGACCTGCCCAAGCCGGAAGTGGGCTTTCCGGTCAGCACCCGGCGATTCCGTGAGTACTCCGCCAGAGCCGGAATCCGGACGGCGGGTGTCGGTCTAGGCGACACCACGCAATGAGTCCTGTGGCGGTTCACCACAGCGGTCGTGTGAGGAACAAGATGGGGTCGCCTCCGTTGCGTAACTACACTCCCCTTCCATGGTGAAAACGACGACGATTGACCGGCTGTTTTCGATCCTCGAAATCCTGGTCGATGACCCGCAAGGATCTCGGATTACCGATCTGGCCAACGAACTGGGTCTCAACCGCGCTATACCGCATCGACTACTCGCAGAGTTGATCGATCTCGGCTATGTCGCCCAGGATCCCTCTACAGAACGTTACAGAGCCACGTTCAAGCTTGGGAGCCTCGGCCTTCGCCAGTTGGAGACAGCAGGCATCCCGCGATGGGCACAGGAGGAGTTGAGGGCACTTGCGGGCAGGAGCGGCGAGTTGGTCCGCCTCGCCGTTGCTACCGGCGACACTCTCCGCTTTCTCGCGCAATCGCAGGGCGCGGCATCCTCTCTCATCATTGACAGCCCGATGCGGGCGGCCATCGTGCTGCATGCCACCGCAACGGGTAAAGCTTGGCTCTCTACGCTTCCCGACGACGAGATCGTCCGGATTCTCAGCGAACGCGGCGTTGATAGCCAAACCAGCAAGACTCATACCGACATCGACACGATTCTCGATGAGGTCCGTGCAGCTCGCGCCAACGGATTCGCCGTGACCCACGAGGAAATGGAAGCCGGCGTGAGCGCAATTGCGGCGCCAATCGTTCCACCGTCGGTGGCAGATCACCGTGCAGTCGGGACGATCAGCATTGCCGGTCCCACGGCACGCTTGACCCCCGAGATCCTGCTCGGCTTTGCAGATTCCCTTCGTGATGCCGCCGCGACCCTTGCCCACCAGTGGCACATCTATGCGTATTTGGACGCGCTGTCATTGCCGGTCGAAGCGGATCGCTAGCCCTACATCGGCCTTTCTGAAACCTCGTACCAAGTGAAACACTGTTACACTTCTGATTTCCTGGGGTCGCTTGCCAACAAGAGGCTGGGTTGCCCACCGCGGCATTCGATCCTCCGAACCTACTCATCCCCAACGAGGTAACGGATGACACGTCCAACAATTGTTTCCACCGACGAAGCTGTCGCTGCGATTGAATCGGATCACACAGTGGCCGTCGGGGGAACCGGACACCTCCTGCAAACCCCCGACGGGCTCCTTGCCGCGATTCAGCGCAGGTGCGCAGCGGGGGGCGGACCAGCCGGCCTGACCGTCGTTCACACCATGGGGCTCGGCGACAATGTCGGCGCAGGGATGGATCGGCTCGCCGCACCCGGACTGGTGCGCCGATTCGTCGGCTCCCACTACGGACACAATCCGCCGCTCATGACCGCGATCGGCAACGGCGACGTCGAAGCCTTCGGAATCCCGGGGGGCGTTCTATCGCAGCTCTACCGCGAAATCGCCGGGGGAAGGCCGGGCGTCATAACGAAGGTCGGTCTCGACACATATGTCGACCCACGTGTCGATGGCGGAAGGCTGAACGATCAGACACCGGGATCGATCGCGGACGTGATCGAGTTGGCCGATACCGAGTGGCTCTTCTATCCCGCATTCCCGATCGATATTGGTCTGATTCGAGCCACAACGGCTGATACGGATGGCAACCTCACCATGGAGGACGAAGCTGGCTTCGGTGACAATCTCGCCCTCGCTGCCGCAGTCCGTAACTCGGGCGGAAAGGTCATCGCAGAGGTCAAACGGATAACTGAAGCCGGCCGTCTCTCACCACAGGACGTCAAGGTACCGGGCATTCTGGTCGACGCCATCGCCGTGGTTCCTGATCAAAGACAGACGGGTGCTACGGCTTACAGCCCGTATCGATCAGGTTCGCTCCGGGCCCCTGACTTCGAGATCGCCCCCCTGCCACCAGGGGTCCGCAAGCTCATCGCCCGCCGCGCCGCTGACGAATTGCGGTCCGGCGACATAGTGAACCTGGGATTCGGGATCTCTACCGGCATCGGTGCGGTGCTCTCAGAAGAGGGTGTATACGACCAGATCATCTTCAGCATCGAGCAGGGCGTCATCGGTGGCGTCCCCGGTGACGGACTCAACTCCGGAACGGCCATCAACTCCCAGGCCTTCATAGACGCTGGAACCCAGTTCGATCTCTATGACGGCGGAATCCTCGACGTATGCTCTGTCTCATTCGGGGAGGTCGACGTGCACGGGAACGTCAACGTGAGCCGACTGGGAGATAGGGCCGTCGGGCCAGGAGGGTTCATCAACATCTCACAGAACGCCAAGAGAGTTATCTTCTGCGGCACGTTCACAGGTGGCGGTCTTCAGACCGACTACAGCGGTGGCTCGTTGCGAATTCGGCAGGAGGGACGCTATCGGAAGTTCGTCGACTCGGTCCGCCAGATCACGTTTGCGCCGCGAACGACCCTCGCTGCGGGGCGGAGCATCCTCTTCATCACCGAGCGGGCGGTGTTCCGCCTCACCGATCAGGGCATGGAACTCACCGAGATCGCCGAGGGCGTCAACATCGAACGGGATGTACTAGCGCAGATGGACTTTCAGCCGCTGGTCTCTCCCCACCTCAAAAAGATGGATCCCCGCTTGATGGGGGAGGGTCGCATCGGTATGCCCCATCTCGAACAGCCGCGCTGATAGTCGCCCACAAGCGTAACTAACGACCCTCGAGGCAATGCTGGCGGTCGACGCCTGGGCCGGAGCTGATGCTTCGTTTTCCTGCCCTCTCGTCGTGAGGAGGAGTGGGTGGGCGGTTAAGCCGCCCACCCACTCGTATGAGGAGGAAGTAAATCGTCGGCGCCTAGCTCGACGCTCCCCCGTGCAATACACCCATACGCTCGAAGTGAGCGAACACGCGATCCGCAAACACGGCGTACTCGGGTGTTTCCCCAAGGGCAAGGGGACGGGGGCGAGGAAGATCAACCTCGATCTCATCAACGATCTCCCCGGGAGACGAGGAGAACACCACCACTCGGTCTGAGAGGCCAACAGCCTCCTCGACGGAATGGGTGATGAACAACACTGTGGGCCTCTCCAGCAGCCAGAGCTGCTCGAGATCGTGACGAACCTGAAGCCTCGTCAGAGCATCAAGTGCCCCGAACGGTTCATCGAGCATCAGCACTGGAGGGCTGTGAACCAATGTCCGAGCAAGCGATACCCGCTGCCGCATACCGCCAGACAGCTGTCGTGGATACTTCTCGTCCGCGCCTTCCAACCCGAGTTGCTTGAACAGTTCTCCTGTGCGCTCACCCAACTGGTCCCGATCCAGTCCTCTGACGTCTGCCTGCAATAGGACATTGTCACGTGCTGTCCGGAATTCGAGTAGCAGGTGGTCCTGGAACGCGATACCGACATCTGTGAGCGGCGATTTCAGTGTCTCGCCGTCAACACGGACGGTGCCGGTAGTCTGGTCCAAGAGACCGGCGGCGATGAGCATCAATGTGCTCTTGCCACATCCGCTCGGTCCGACCACGCTTACGAATTCACCCGGCTCGAGGTCGAGAGTCGTTTCCTTTAGTGCCAGGAATGGACTCTCAGAGTCTGTGCCGAACGTCTTCGATACGTTGTCGAGCCTGAGCCGAAGCCCCTTAGGACCAACCTGCTCTCCTATTTCCACAGCGAATCCTCGCCTTTCTTCCATCCCGTGTTAGTCACCCGTTATGAACAGGGCGTTAGTTCGTCCTCAGACGGGAGATAGTCGTACGTGTAATACCCAGTCGGGTCGGCACCTACAGGGAGGCTCTCGACCTGCTCGAGAATTGACTGATGGCGTTCCCAGGCCTCTGGGGTGGCCTTGCCAATGTACTCAGCATCGTTGGCGCAGAACAACGGGATAGTTGCTTCGAGCTGTTTCAGCGCTTCCTCCGGATCGACATCGCGGAAGAGGGAAACCAGGTCGTCCACAGCTGCTTGCGGGTCCTCGAGCGCAGCCGCCCAACCCTTCAAGCTTGCGCGTACGAACCCGCGAGCGACCTCGGGATTCTCAGCCAACCAGTTCTCGTTGGCGAAGATCGACGTGCTGACCGTAGCTACTCCGTACTGGTAGAACGGGAAATCGACTGTCTCGACGCCTCGGTCTGAAAGCTGAATCCCGTAGAAGTCACTCGACCCGATGATCGCATCAACCTGGCCCTCCAGGAGGAGGGGAACCAAGGACTCCCGCGGAGAGCCGACAAGATCCACAGCATCGGGATCTATGCCGTTGGCCTCCCAGAGCAGCGGCAGCATCGGTGCCTCCGCTGCGCCAGTGGCGTACGCAACGCTCTTGCCGGCAACGTCTGTAATGCTCTCAATGCCGGTACCGGCGACCGCAGTGACCTGACCCGGAGCTGCCTGATAGAGGGTGGCGATCACCTTGAGCGGCGCATCCTTCGCCATCAGCTGAGTCGTTGCCACCGAGTCGGCGTAGGCGATGTTTGCATTGCCTGCAGCCGTGAGCTGTGCTGTCGTTCCTGAACCATTACCGGGAACGATGTAGACGAACAGGCCTTCTTCCTCGTAGAATCCACGTGCCCGCGCCACCGCAAAGCCAGCGTTGAAGCCGCCGGCTACCCAGTTCAGCTGGAAGGTGAGTTGCTCGAGTTGTCCATCGTCAGCCGCGGTGGTCTCCGTCACCTCACCTGCGGTGGTGGCGGTGGCGTCTCCGCTCTCGGTAGTTGTTACCTCGTCATCACCACCGCATGCCGACGCGACTACAGCCATCACAAGCAGCAGTGTGACCAAGCTCCAGATTGTCTTCTTGTTTCTTCGCATTCCGGGTGCCTCTCCTCTCGCTTCTAGGTCCCTAGCGATTCGGTTCTCGTTCGGATTTGTCGTTCAACGGTTCGTGTCAAGTCCGCCTCCGCTTCTTGGTTGTGGTTTGTGATATTCACACCCCTACTTCTGTCCTCTCCGCCAGGGCGTGACGATGTACTCGGCCAGCTCCGTCAGGTAGTTCAGGCCGACGCCCATGAGGGTGAGAACAAAGATGATGGCGAAGATGAGTTCTGTGTCGAGGGTGGATGTTCCCTGCAGGAGAAGGAACCCAAGGCCCTGATTGGCGCCAACGAACTCAGCCACGATGGCCGCCGTAGCTGCAATCGTTGCCGAGGTCTTGAGACCGGCGAAGATCACCGGCAGGGCGCTGGGAAGGCGCAGGTACTTGAAAGTCTGCCAAATGGTCGCACCCATCGATTTGGTCAGGTACAGCTGCCGCTCATCGAGGATGGAGAAGCCGGTCATGCTGGCGAGTAGCAGCGGGAAGTAGGTGAGCAGAACGACCAGGAAGACCTTCGATTCCATGCCGAATCCGAACCACACGAGGAAGAGCGGGGCAACGGCAATCTTCGGGATCAGCTGAACGAAAACAATGGCCGGGTATAGGGCTCGCTTGGCGATCTCGGACAAGGCCAACGCAAGACCGAGCGGGATTGCAGTGACGATGGTGATCCCGAATCCGACCATGACTTCCTGAATGGTGATCCAGGACTCACGCATCAGCCGCGGGAAGTCCTCCACAATTCTCGGGAAGACATCCAATGGCGACGGGACGATGTACTCGGGAACGTCCCAAATCTCCACGAAAGCTAGCCATCCCAGGAGAATGAGAATGAACGTGATAATCGGAAGCAGGCCAAGCCACCGTTGCCGACGAAGGTGACGAGCGCGTGCAGCTCGAAAGCTTTGTTCGATCTCTGGCGCCTGATCGCCGCTTGTGGATCCCGCATCCGTGGACATGTACGCTCGCTCCTTCTTACCGATCATCAAGCTTCAAATCCGATTCAAAAATCCGACATCGCCGACAACTGTAACAGTGTTACGTTGGGGAGGGAAGTCCATACCAATCAAATCAACGACCACCGCACCGTCGAATCCCGAGGCTCCTGTGGCGCCGGTGTCTCGCCGTCAGCGGTGCGTCCCACTAGCCAGCGGCCCCAGTTAGCGGACGGGGGGTTCGCCACGAGCCGCGACAAATGCCATGACCCTCCAGAACCGGTCGTGGCCGATTGCCCAAGCCCTCGTCGGCAGTGGAGCCGCAAAGAACGCGCCGCCGAACTCGCAGCCCGGAGAACAGATTCTCGGCAACAGCCAGGAGAATCTTGACGCTTACGACGACAGTCCGATATGCGACTACCGCAAGCATTACTACCCGCATCCCGGTCCAGGGCATCGGCCGCGAGGCCTACCGCTCGTAGCCAACCAAACCGACCACGACGCAGAAGCGGCCCCCGTTCGGGGGCCGCTTCGGTATATCGGGCGCTAAACCTGCTTGGGGATGCGGCCTACCAGCGATAGAACGCCGCGCAGCACCTTGTGACCCATGTCGGCGGTCTTTGCGTACATCAGTGGGCAACCGCCCTCGAGTACGGTCAGACCTGCACCGCGCCCCAACTCGGCAGCCTCGTGGTTGACGCTGCCACCGCCGGGACCCCGGTGCATCCACACGTACTTGATGCCGAGATCGATGCACTCCTGCACCACATCGCCTGCGACCTTGGGATGAGTGGCAACTACGACTGCTTCGACACCGCCCGGAATGGTCTTGAGATTGGGATAGGCGCTGTCCCCCTCAACCTGGTCTGCGTTCGGGTTCACCGCATACACGTCGTAGCCGCGGTCCCGCAGCCGCAGGTAGACCGGATTGCCGCCATGGGCACCACCCGATTCCCGCGATACGCCGGCAACGGCGATTCTCTTCTTCGATAGGAACTTCTCCGCCGCTTCCTTCATCGTGGTTGTCATCGGTACCTCCACAATCCCCATATCCGGTCAAAGTGCGCATCAAGCGCACGGCGCGTTGAAGACACCCTTCGAACGTATCTCCCCGGCGCACATATAGATAGGGGCCATACGTCACCGAGGTCCCAATTGCTACCGTTGCCGAAGCAAGCGAAACGAGGACACGATGAAGATCGGCTACGCCGGAATGGGGATCATGGGCCGCGGCATGGCGGCCAACCTGCTCGAGGACGGGCACGACGTAACGGTGTGGAACCGCACCCGCGAGCGCACCGAAGAGCTCGCTGCAGCCGGAGCCGCGGTCGCCGTCAGCCCGGCCGAGCTCGCCGCAGCCTGCGACATCATCATGATGTGCGTTTCCGACACTCCGGATGTCGAAGCGGTAACTCTCGGCCGCGACGGCCTCATCGAGGGCCTGACGGAAGGCAAGCTGATCGTCGATCACAGCACCATCAGTGCGTCGGCGACTCGAACGTTGGCCGCAGCCGCCACGGCGAAGGGCGCCGCCTGGGTGGATGCTCCAGTCAGCGGCGGCAGCGAGGGAGCCGTCAACGGAACGCTCTCGATCATGGTCGGTGGTGAGGTCGATGACGTCGAACGAGCTCGACCCTATATGGAGAGCTACGGCACCGCCATCACCCACGTCGGCCCGATCGGGGCCGGCCAGATGGTCAAGCAGGTCAATCAGGTGCTCGTGGTAGTCAATGGGCTCGCCGTCTCCGAGGCCCTGCTTTTGGCCAAGGCCGGTGGCCTGGATCTCGATGCGACCATCGAAGCCGTCAAGGGCGGCGGCGCCGGTTCGTGGATGCTCGCCAATCGCGGCCCCCAAGTCGTCGACCGTGACTGGCGCCCCGGGTTCACCATCGATCTCCAGCAAAAGGACCTGCGGCTCGTACTCGAGTCGGCAGACGAGTTGGCTGTGCCGCTCCCGGCAACCAGCCTCGTCTTTCAGATGTACCGGGCCCTGCAGCGCCGTGGTCTCGGTCATGAGGGCAACCACGCCATTGTGAAAGCTCTCGAAGAGATGGCGGGACTCGAGGTCACGCGGGAGTAGTCGCCAAAGCTCTCATCAGCTTCGCTATTGCTCCCCATTGCTCCCAAGGAGGGCATGTGTCGTCGGCAAACGTGCAGCGCGTCGCGTTACTCTCCGTGCCGGACGAGGAGGGTTGTTATGGCTGACAACGGTGGCAAGATCATTGCCGATGTGCTGGCGGCTGAGGGTGTCGCCAAGGTATTTGGGATTCCCGACGGAACCTACCTGGGAATGCTCAATGCGCTGGTTGGACGGGATATCTCTATCGTAACTCCGCGACATGAGACGACGGCAGTCCACATGGCAGGGGCCTATGCGCGGCTAACCGGGACCCTCGGCGTGGCGATCGCTTCAAATGGCCCGGGGGTGGCCAATGCGCTTCCCGGGATCGCCGTCGAGAATGCCGAGGGCAATCGCATCCTCGTCATCACCAGTTCCCGTCGGGTGGGCATCACCTACCCGGACCGTGGCGGGACCTATCAGTACTTCGACCAGGTCGCTGCGATCAAGCCGATCTCGAAGTGGTCGGCCAGTGTCCCGTCGGTCGAACGGCTGCCCGAGTTGCTCAGGACTGCACTCCGCTGGTGCTATCGGGGTCGACCCGGCGTTGTTCACCTCGATGTCCCAGAAAGCATCGTCAACGGGAAGACCAAGGCTCCGTCGGTGGTGCCTCCGGTGCGTACCCGACGCACCCATACGATCACGCCAGATCCATCCCTCGTAGACCAGGCAGCAGCGATGCTGGCCAATGCGGAACTGCCCGCCATCCACGCCGGCGGAGGCGTCATCCACGCCCGCGCCCACGACTCCCTAGCTGCGGTCGCAGAGCGGCTGCACGCACCGGTGACGACATCCTGGTCGGGACGCGGCGCGATGACCGAAACCTCGGAGCTTGTCTGGCCGATCACGGCCATCGAGTCGACGAACGAGGTCCGTCAGGTTGCCGATGTTGTTCTCATCCTGGGATCGCGGCTCGGGGAGACCGACTGGTGGGGCAAGCAGCCGAATTGGAAGGACCCGGCCCAGCAGAAGGTGATCCAGGTCGACATCGATGAGAGCAGCCTCGGCCTCAACAAGCCGGTCGACATCGCCATCGTCGGCGACGTTGCGGTCTTCCTCGACGAGTTGGCAAAGCGGCTCGAGGCCAGCGGCATCGAGCCGCCAGAGGCTCGCCGCGTCGAGGTGCAACGTCTCATCGAGAACCGAGCCAAGGCGGCCGCCAAGAACGTGAAGTCGCTCGCCGACACCTCAGCGCCGATGGTCACCGCACACGTGCCCACGGTGTGCCAGGACGTGTTCGACGAAAACGCCATCGTGGTGGCCGACGGCGGCAACACGGCGGTTTGGGCGAACTTCTTCCACAAGATCAAGGTGCCAAACACGATGCTCGGCACCCCCCACTTTGGGATGCTCGGCGCCGGGGTCGGCCAGGCGCTCGGCGCGGCTGAAGCATTCCCCGATCGCCAGGTCTACTGCATCATCGGAGATGGCGCCTTTGGCATGCATCCGCAAGAGATCGAGACCGCAGTCAGGAATGGCAACAAGGTTGTCTTCCTCGTTGTCAGCGATCGGCAATGGGGCATGGTGAAGATGACCCAATCGGTGGCCAAAGCTCCGGTGAAGATGCTCATCCGCAAGTCCCTCGAACCCGGCGCCACGGTCAATTCTGATCTGGCCGAAATCGGATACGACCAGCTGGCCCGCTCCATGGGTGCTCACGGCGAAAGGGTCTCGAGTCCCGCCGACCTCGAGACCGCCATACAAAGCAGCCTCGCCAGCGGCAAGTGCGCCGTCATCCACGTTGACGTCGACCCCGTAAAGCACATGTGGGCACCGGGCTTGCTGCATTTCAAGAAGATGCATCAGGAGCCGTCCGGATGATTGCCTTTGTCCAGACGATTGACGACGCCAAGCTGAATTTCGACGAAGGCAGCCTGCTTCTGCTCAACGTACTGATCGGGCTGATGATGCTCGGCATGGCCCTGGACCTCGATGTCGAGGACTTCCGCCGCCTGGCTCGCAAGCCGAAGCCGCCCTTGATCGGGCTGATCGCACAATTCCTGCTGCTGCCTGCACTCACGTTCTTGCTGACGCTGGTTCTCGACATCCGGCCCTCGATCGCGCTGGGAATGATCCTGGTGGCGTCCTGCCCGGGCGGAAATCTCTCCAACGTCATGACCTATCTCGCCGGAGGCAACGCACCCTTGTCGGTTGGGATGACCGCCGTCTCGACGGCGGCGGCAATCGTGATGACGCCACTGAACCTCTCGATCTGGGGCTCGCTCAATTCTGATACCGAGCCGATCCTGCGCTCGGTGTCGCTCAGCCCGATGGATCTGTTCATGACGATCTTTGTCATCCTCGGCATCCCGTTGATCGTGGGAATGATTCTCGCCAGGCGATTCCCCAACGTCACCGAGAAGGTACGCGGCCCGTTCAAGGTGTTCTCGGTGGTCATCTTCATGGGATTCGTTGCGGTGGCGCTGGCGAACAACTGGGAACACTTCATGGACTACGTCGGTCTGGTGGTCTTCGCCGTTCTCCTCCACAACGCCATTGCGTTCCTGATCGGCAACGCAGCCGCCCGTGCCGCCGGGCTGGATGAAAGGGATCAGCGCGCAGTGACGATCGAGGTTGGTCTGCAGAATTCGGCGTTGGCCCTGATCCTGGTCTTCGACTTCTTCGATGGCCTCGGTGGAATGGCGATCATCGCCGCCTGGTGGGGCATCTGGCACATCATCGCCGGGCTGATCGTCGCCCGGCTCTGGTCACGCCGACCGGTGGAGGCTGTGGCGGCATGAACCGATCGGTCCTCATCACCGGAGCAGGTGGGTATCTCGGCGGCTTGCTCGTGTTGTCACTGGCCGCCGAACGTGGTGCACTCGAGAGGATCGTCGCCACCGATCTCACGTTCCCCACCAAGCAGCTTCCCGGCATTGAGTACGAAGCATTCGATATCCGCGACCCGGCGCTGGTCGACGTGCTGAAGCGGCACGAGGTTGACACCGTTGTACATCTGGCGGCCATAGTCTCCGCAGGCAAGAACCCGGACCGCGATCTGGAGCACTCGATCGACGTCGGTGGTACTCGCAACGTGCTCGAGTGCGCTCTGGCCGCAGGAGTGCGGAAGGTCATCATCAGTTCCAGTGGAGCTGCCTACGGCTACCACGCCGATAACCCGGAGTGGTTGACAGAGGCTGATGCGATCAGGGGCAACATCGAGTTCTCCTACTCCGACCACAAGCGTCAGATAGAGGAAATGCTCGCCGAATGGCGGGAAGTACACCCGGAACTGCAGCAACTCATCTTCCGTCCGGGCACCATCCTCGGCCGGACCACGCGCAACCAGATCACTGCACTCTTCGATCGGCCGATCATCCTCGGGCTCCGTGGCGCAGCGACACCCTTCGTGTTCATCTGGGACGAAGACGTGGTTGGTGTCCTTCGGCGCGGCCTCGAAACGGACGAGACCGGCATCTTCAACGTCGCCGGGGACGGAGTGATGACCATGCGGGAAATCGCCGAACGGCTGGGCAAGCGCTACTTGAACCTGCCGGTCGGGCTGGTCCGGGGTGTGCTGTGGGTTCTGCGCAAGCTTCGCCTGACCCAGTACGGGCCGGAGCAGGTTGACTTCCTTCGGCATCGGCCGGTGCTCGACAACACGCGGCTGAAGGAGCAGTTCGGCTACGTTCCGCGCAAGACCACTGCTGAGGCGTTTGAGGTCTTCGTCGCTGGCAGGCGCGGCTAGCTGGGAGAGGCTTCGGGCTGCTTGACCAGCAGCACGATTCCGGCGGCGAGCGTTACCCAAGGCCCGATGGCAAAGCCCTCCGTGAACATAGTTGACGTTGCCGTAATGAGATCCCCCTCGTTCTCCATGAAGGCTCTGAACAACTGAACGAGATAGACGGCGGCGACGACAACCGTGGTCCAGGCGGCCGTCCTCCGATACGGCTTGACCCGATCTACGAACTCGGCGGCCAACACAGCAGCGCCCAGGACCATCATCACCGTGCCCATGTTGGGAAACTCCGTATCGGGATAGAGAGTCCAGAGGAATGCCGCCGGCACATCAGTCGCGTCACCCGAGCCGAAGTAGCGCCCGTATCGGAACCAGGGGAGAAAGATGGTCAGCACTACGGCAACTGCGGCAACTGATCGGATCGAGAGCGAAGCGGCCTTTCCCGGAAGCGCCTTGTCGTCCGCAACAACCGCAGCCGACGCTGGAGGCGGCGGAGAAGCAGCAACCACGTGAGCGACTACAAGTCTGCGCCCATCCACCCAGCCCTGCCACCCATTCTGGGCAACAACATGTGCCCAGTCCGCTCGGCGCTCCTGGACCTGAAGCTCAACACCGGCGGCCAGGTTGGCGACGATCGCCCCGGTGGGATCCGGCTGAGCCCAGGCCTGGAGACCCTCGTGCGGAACCTTGTGTGAGGCAGCCCACACAGGTGCCGCGGGCTGCACGGGTGGCGGAGCGATCGGTTGGGCGGAAGCCTCAGTCGGCGGAGCGGTGGCAGCCGGCGAACGGTCGCCGGGGGCCGGAGCGATCTCGACCAGGCGTCGACCGTCGACCCAGAATCGTCCCTGATCGGGTGTCTCAACTCGAACCCACAGACCGAGCCTCTCCAGTTCGAGGAGTCTGCTTCCCGCCTCGACCCGGCCCGAGGGCGTTTCGGCAGCATCGGGACGCTCTCTACCCGGCAAGGTCTCCGTTACGGTCCAACGTGCCTCAGACACCATTTGCCCCTTTCAAAAGATCACTCTCGGTTCGCCCGGCCAGCGATGCCGTCGAGGATCTGCTGTGCAGCATCGATCTGTCGATCAACTTCGCGATAGTCGGCCATAGTTCTGTCCTGCTCTTCTGCAATACGAGTCAACTCCCGGGCCGGCCGATCAAAGACGGTCCCGCGATCACCCGGACGTGCGGGTTCGACATCGGACACGTGAGTGAGGGACTCCCGAGCGGCAATCTCTTGGCGCAGTTGCTCGGCCTCGGCGAAGTAACGACCCGAAGTGTCCCGGACTCGCCATTCCTCCAGGGCGTCGTAGTACGCCTGGTCGGGATCGGACTGCGTCTCGAAGTCGATTCTCTCGGGTGGCCTCGTCCCGCTCTCTATCTCCGCCAGCCTCTCGCGGGCATTATCGAGGCGCAGGTCATCGGCCGCCGTTGTGCGAAACGCACCCAGATCCTCGGTCAACCGCGAATTCAGCGAGTTTTGCTCTGCCTGGAGTTGTTGGATCTGATCATGGTGCCAACCATGGCTGTGCCGATTCTCCCAACTCTCGAACGCTTCCTCGCGGGTAGCCATGCCGGCCCGCTCAAAATCCCAGGTCATCGGATCCGGCCGTCGGGAGAGACGGGCAATCTCATCGTTGATCTCGTCGATGCGTGCCTCGGTGGTGTTGATGCGGGTCATCATCTCAGACGTCCCGGCCAGGAGACGCTCGCCGGCAAGGCGCTCGGCTCCGCCCCACCACGCGGCATCCTCATCAAGCTTGGCCATCTCGCCGCGCAGGGCATCCCGGTCCTGGGAGAGTCGGGCCAATTCCGCCGCAGCCGCATCGTACTGAGCCGCTTCCGCCGCCGTTACGGTCACCGGGCCGGCCGGCGTGTCGACCTGGACCAAAGTCTCGGGGAGCTCAACCGGTCCGGTCCCGCCCCTGGCCTGGTTGTAACCCTCGATGTCCTGCAAGATGTCCTCTGGAGATCGATTCCGCTCCACACCCCAGCGCACCCATTCCTCGATCTCCTCGGGGTCGAGAGCAATCGCAGGGGCCGCGCCGTCGGGAAGCCCTTCCTCTGTCTCACCGTCCGGCGATTGGTCGTCCACCGATGGCTCGTCTCCTGCCTGCCCTTCATCGCCCGGCGGCCTTTCCTCCACCGGCGGCATCTCGTCATCCGGTGGAAGTTCCGGAGGGCTCTCGTCCACGGGAGGCTCAGGCGGAACCTCGTCAACGGGAGGTGGCGGTGGTTCATCCACCGGAGGCGGCCGCGGCGGCAAGGGGTCCATGTCCGGCGGCGGCTCATAGATCTCATCAATATCCGGAAGCGGTGGAAC
>SWCD01024089.1_pt1 | contig 43059 bp, 38 predicted proteins | sample 4693011 | NCBI WGS metagenome assembly SWCD01 (sample SAMN10267278, study PRJNA491770) | bioreactor metagenome | isolation source: DHS bioreactor inoculated with marine | place: Japan: Omine Ridge, Nankai Trough
CAGAGCGGCCCGCACTGACGCGTACCGGGCGGAACTTGCCGTCGCCGAGCGCGACAATGACGCGGGCATTGTTGCCGGTGGCGATCAGGGCTTCATCCGGAACCAGCGGGTGCGACTGCCCTGCCCCAGCGATGAATTGCAGGTCGGCGAACATGCCCGGTGCGAGGCGGTGCCCGGGGTTGTCGAGCACGATCCGCGCCATCTGCGTGCGGGTGCCGGCCTGGATCTCGGGCAGCAGCGATTCGACTTCGCCATCGAAGGTTTCGCCCGGGAACGCGCTGACGCTGGCCTGCACCTTGGTGCCGGGAGCGATGCCGGCCGACTGCGCCTGCGGGATTGCCGCCTCGACCCAGACCGTGTCCAGTCCGTTGACCGTCATCAGCGGCATCCCGGCCTGCACCCGCTGGCCCTGGCGCACCTGCAGCAAGCTGACCACGCCATCGGCCGGCGCGCGCAGCACCACGCGCGGATTGCCGCCGCGCAGGCCGCGGATCTGGCTGTCTTCCATGCCCAAGACCCGCAGGCGGTTGCGCGCCGCGTTTTGCAGTGCCCGTGCATCGGCCGATTCGGCGCGGCCCAGCGCCAGGTATTCCTGCGCCGCGGCGCTCCATTCGGGCGCGACCAGTTCGGCCAGCGCCTGGCCGGCGCGGACCGATTCGTAGGGCGCGCGCACGAACAATTTCTCGATCACGCCGTCGGCGCGGGCGTTGATTTCGTAGGCCGAACGCAGGTCCCAGGCGATGCTGCCGGGGACACGGGCGCCTGCCGACAGGGTGCCGACTTCGACCTTGGCGGTGCGCATGCCCAGGTTCTGCAGGGTCGATGCGGAGACGCGGACGGTGCCCGCATCGCCGCCGTCGGCGTCGGGATACTTCGCCACCAGCTGCATGTCCATGAACGGCGACTTGCCCGGCTTGTCGAAATGCTTGTTCGGCACCATCGGGTCGTACCAATACAGCGGCTCGCCCTTCACCGGCGCCTCGGGTTCGGCATATTTCGGCACTAGCTGCATGTCCATGAACGGCGACTTGCCCGGCTTGTCGAAATGCGTGTCGGGCTTCATCGGGTCGTACCAGTACAGGACCTGCTTGTCGCTTGCGGGCGCGATCGTGGTTGCGGTGTCATGACGTGTGCCGAGCCAGTAGCCTGCACCACCGAACACGACCAGCGCGGCGAGGATGGCACTGGCCAGCAAGGATCGGTTGTTGTTGAAACGATTCATGGCGTGGTCTCCGGCGTGCGCGCGGCACGACTGGCGGAAGGAATGTCGGAGTGCGTTCGTGGCGCGATTTCGGAGTCGGGCAGCAGGTACGCCAGGTCGGCCCAGGCTTGACCCCATGCGGCCAGGGCGTCGGCGTAGTCGAGGCTGTCGTCGATTTCGTCGTCGCGCGCGTCGAGCCAGGACTGCAGTGGACTGCCCCCGGCATAGGCTGCCAGTGCCGCACGGCCGCGATCGCGCGCGACCGGAAGCAACGAGTCCTGATAGCGCGCAACCTGCAGGCCGAGGCCTTGCCACCGTGCATAAGCCTTGCGGACGGCTTCCGCCTGCATCCGGCGGGCATCCTCGCGCGAGGCGCGGACGGCCTCCAGGTCGGCGCTGCGGGCACTGATGCCGCGATCCTGTCGATTGCCCGGGAACAACGGCAGGCCGACGCCGATTTCCAGCCAGACCACGTTGGAGGCCCCGGCACCGCGCCGGGCGAAGCCGCCGCCCACGGTCCAGTCAGGGCGCTTTTCCGCGCGAGCGAGCGCAAGTGCGGCGTCGGCAGAAGCTTCGCGCGCATCCCAGGTCAGCAGCGCCCCCTGCCGGTCCAGGCTGGCCAGCAATCGCGCCTCGGTCATCGGCGGCTGCGAGAAGTCGGGTGGCTGCGAGGCCGCCACGGTGCCGGGCAACTCCCCGGTCCAGCGCGCTAGGCCGGCACGTGCCTGCTCGATCCGCGACCGGGCGTCATCGAGGCGGTTGTCGAGTACGAGTTCGGTACTGCGCGCAGCCAGCACTTCGCTGGCTGCACCGCGGCCGCCACTCAGGCGCGCACGCGCGGCCCGCACGGCCAATGCGCTCTGTTCGCGCAGGGTCTGCAGTAGCGCAAGCTCGCGCCCGGCCGCCCACAGCTGGACCCATGCCTTGGCGGCACCACGCTTGACGTCCAGCTCGGTCGCAACGGTTTCGGCTTGGGCAAGATCCAATTCGGCCTCGGCAGCCTCGCGGCGTGCATTGCGTTTCGTTCGCGATGGCAACGCCTGGCTGATGCCGATGCGACGCATCGTCATCCGGTCTTGCGCCACGGTGAAGGCATCGGGGCCGCCGATCGGGAAGTTGTGCACCCCGAAACCCAGGGTCGGATCGGGCAGTGCGTCGGCCTTGGCCAGGTCTTCCGACGCCGCGATCCGCCTCGCTTCGCGCGCACGAATCTGGGGTGCGCGCTGGGTCGCGAGATCGACAGCGTTCTGGAGGGTCAGCGGGTTGTCGGCGGCGAATACCGGCCGGATCAGGCAAGACAGTAGTAGCAATGGGACCGCGAACCGCTTGCAGGCACGGGATGCAAGGCGTGTCCGGCGCGGGCGGGCCGCGACGGCAGGGATCGAAGGAATGGCCATGGAAACTCCGGAAACACGAACACACATGCGTCGCGACTGCCTTGTGCAGTGCGACGGACGGCGAGTGTGGGCGGAGTTCTAGATCAGCAGGCGGCAGTAGCGCACGCGTGGCGGTGGGTCCGAACGCGTGATGGACACATCCGTGGCCCACGAGGTTGGTGCATGTCCATCCACGAGTACGAGCGCATGGATGACAGCCGGCAACGACAGTGCCGGGATTGCGGGCGTGGCGTGGCTGCTGGCGGATACCGGATCGGGCGTGCAGTGCTTTTGGCAAACCGCAGTCGAATGGCTTGCCTGCCCGGTCGCCATGGCTTCGCAATCCTGGGCCATGGCCACCGGATCGGACGGCATCTGCACCATCGTGCATGCATAGGCCGCCATGGCCACCTGCTGGAACAGCAGGCAGGCAATCAACGCAAGGGCCACCGTCAGGCGCCTGTGCTTGGACCGGAGCATCATGAAAGGATACGCCCAATGCATGCCTGGGCAAGCCCGGTGCGCGCACGGGATGCTCCCGGAAATCGCGGGCATAAAGCCTGTCCGTAGTCCAGAGTTGGTGGGCGCGCATGCATCCCGCATACGGCGCTTTGGGGTAAGCTTCGGCGAATGAGGCGACTCCCCCGGCTCCTGCTCAGCGCCGTGCTTTCCGCAGCCTTGATCCTGAACGGATTGGGTCCTGCGGTGGCGACCGTGCGCATGCACGTCACGCAGCCGGCCTTGGCCACGCAGCACGAAGGCATGGTTCCCGCCGGGGCCTCGCTCCACGCTGCGGACTCGCCATGCCATCCGCACGCGTTGGTCGCGGCGAACGAGTCGAAGCCCGGACATGCGCAGGCAGCGATGCACCAGGGGCACGACCAGAAGTCGAAGCTGCCGGTGCCCGATTGCTGCAAGTCGGGAACATGCCAGTGCGCCTGTTTGCAGCATGGCCAGGCGGTCGTGGCCATGCTGCGCTGGGACCTGTCACGACCGGCCCTCGCCGCAATGCGGCCCATGATGGCGCTGCATGTTCCGCCGACCCTGCCGCGCCTGATCCGGCCTCCGATCGGCTGAATGTCCGGGCGCCTGCAGGCGCCCCTTCCTCCGTCGTGCCGGTGCGTCCACCGCCCGCAGCACGCTTGATCGCCTCCGGCGCCGCAGTCGGGGGGTTGCAGGACATTCTCCGGAGTCATCCATGTCATCCCGTTCATTCCGCACCCGTAGCGACGGCATCCTCATGCCCTCGAGACGCAAGTTCGTGCAGGGGCTTGCGCTTGGCGGCGCCCTGGGCGCGCTCGGACTGCCTGCCCGACACGCCTGGGCGGGAGCCGGTTCCTATCCTCCGGCGCCCGGGCTCCCTGCCCTTGCCGGCACCGAGTTCGATCTGGCGATCGGACAAGGTTCCGTCAACTTCACCGGCCGCACGCGCCCCGCGATCATGGTCAACGGCAGCCTGCCCGCTCCGCTGCTGCGTTTCCGCGAAGGCGACAGCGTTACCCTGCGCGTGCGCAACAACCTGGCCACCAGCACATCGATCCATTGGCACGGCATCCTCCTGCCGACAGGCATGGACGGGGTGCCCGGGCTGAGTTTCGACGGCATCGATCCCGGCGAGACCTTCGTTTACCGCTTCGATGTCAAGCAGAGTGGCACCTACTGGTACCACAGCCACACGCGTTTCCAGGAACAGGTGGGGCTCTACGGCCCGATCGTGATCGAACCGCGCGACGGAGAGCGCTTCCCGGCGCAGCGCGACCATGTGGTGATGCTGTCGGACTGGTCGGACGAGGATCCGGAAACCATCTTCGCCAACCTCAAGAAGATGGGCGACTTCTACAACTTCAACGAACCCACCGTCGCCGATTTCGCCCGCGATGCCGCGCGCATGGGCTTGAAGCAGGCCCTGGCCAGGCGCCGCATGTGGAACCAGATGCGGATGAGCCCCAGCGACCTGGCCGACGTCACCGGGCACGAATACACCTACCTGATCAACGGCGCCACGCCGGCAGGCAACTGGACGGGCCTGTACTCGCCCGGCGAAAAAGTCCGGCTGCGCTTCATCAACGGCTCGGCGATGAGCATTTTCGATGTCCGCATCCCGGGCCTGAAGATGACAGTGGTCGCCACCGACGGACAGGACGTCGAACCGGTCAGCGTCGACGAGTTCCGGATCGCGACGGCCGAAACCTACGACGTGATCGTGGAGCCCGACGGCGACCGGCCGTACACATTGTTCGCCCAGTCGATCGACCGAATGGGCTTTGCCCGCGGCACGCTGTCGCCGCGCCCCGGCCTGCAGGCCGAAGTCCCGGCGATGGATGCACCGCAGTGGCTGTCCATGACCGACATGATGGGCGCGATGACGATGACCATGGTCGGCATGGACATGGGGTCGAAGCACATGCCGGATGCCGGGCACGACCTGCAAGGCGGCATGGAAACGGGCAATCACCATGCATCGCCGCAGCCGCAGCACGCTGTTTCCGGCATGGCCGACGTGCGCCACGCGCGTACCGAATATGGCCCTGGCGTGGACATGCGCGTGGACATGCCACGCACGAACCTCGACGACCCCGGCATCGGCCTGCGCGACAACGGCCGCCGGGTACTGACCTATGCCGACCTGCACACGATCGGCGGGCCAATCGACCCGCGCCAGCCCGGCCGCGAGATCGAACTGCACCTGACCGGCAACATGGAACGCTACATGTGGTCGTTCGACGGACAGAAATTCTCCGACGCCAGGCCGATCCATTTCCGTCACGGGGAACGCGTGCGGGTGATCCTGTCGAACGACACGATGATGCCCCACCCCATCCACCTGCACGGCCTGTGGAGCGAGATGGAGAGCCCGACGGGAGAGTTCCAGGTGCGCAAGCACACCCTCATGGTCCAGCCCGCCCAGCGCATCAGCTACCTGGTCAGCGCCGACGCCCTGGGCCGATGGGCCTATCACTGCCACCTGCTGTACCACATGGAAGCGGGCATGTTCCGCGAAGTGGTGGTGTCATGAGCAGGCCTACGAAGGTGCCGCTGCGCACGCGGACGCTCGCGGCCTGCCTGTTCGCGGCGCTGTCGCCGGCAGCGGCAGCCCAGCACGATAGCCACGGGACGCACCCAGGCCATGCTCCTGCTGCGCAAGCGCAGCGGGCGGATGAGGCCGCGCAAGCCGAGGCGCACGGCAAGCACCATCCCGCTGGCGCTCCCGCGGAAACGGATCATTCCGCAATGGATCACGCCGCAATGGACCACTCCGACATGCGGATGCAGGGCGGCGGTCCTCCGCCGGATGCACGGGACCCCGACTATTCCGATGGACTGGATCATGTCCCGATGCGCGGAATGGACATGGCCGACGATGCCAGGCACCTGTACGTCCTCTTCGACAACCTGGAGTATCGCCGTGGTGACGATGGCAACGTCCAGGCCATCGATGCGCAGGCCTGGTATGGCGGCGATCGCGACAAGCTCTGGCTCAAGCTCGACGGCGAGCGCAGCGGCGGCAGCCTGGGCGCGACCCGGGCCGAAGCCGCGTGGAATCGTGCCATTTCCGCTTACTGGGGCGCCCAGGCCGGCCTGCGCCATGACTTCGGAGACGGACCCACGCGCGACTGGGTAGCGGTGGGCGTACAAGGCCTTGCGCCTTACTGGTTCGATCTCGAGGCCACCGCCTATCTCGGCCAGTCCGGCCGCAGTGCATTGCGACTGGAGGCGGAGTACGAACTGCTGTTCACCCAGCGCCTGGTCCTGCAGCCCGACATCGAGGTCAATCTCTACGCCAAGGACGATCCGGCGCGCGGCATCGGCTCAGGCCTGTCCGACCTCGATGTCGGCCTGCGCCTGCGCTACGAGATCACGCGCAAGTTCGCGCCCTACGTCGGCGTCGTCTGGTCGCGCAAGTTCGGCAACACCGCCGATCTTGCCCGCGCCGCGGGCGAAGACACTCAAGACACCCAGCTCGTCGCTGGCTTCCGCATCTGGTTCTGAGGAGAACATCATGAAATCACATGCCCGGCATGCCGTGACCACCCTCATCGTTCTGGGCGTTCTCGCCGCCGGTGCGGCCATCTTCGTATGGTCCGGGGCCTACAACATCGGCGCCGACGATCCGCACTGGAGCGCAACGCACGCAGCGATCGAAACCTTGAGGGAACGTTCCATCGAGGCCCGCCTGGACGACATCCAGCCGCCGAACCTCGACGATCCCAGGCGTATCCAACGCGGCACCTTGAGCTACAGCGCGATGTGCACCGGCTGCCACCTGTCGCCGGGCGTCGACGATACCGAGATCAGGCCCGGCCTGTATCCGATGCCGCCCAACCTGAGCAAGGATGGGGAGCAGGATCCACGTCGAACCTTCTGGGTCATCAAGCACGGCATCAAGCTGACCGCCATGCCGGCGTGGGGCAAGACCCATACCGATGGACAGATCTGGGACATGGTGGCGTTCCTGCAAAAGCTTCCGGGCATGACGCCTGCGCAATACGAACAACTGGGCGGAAAGCCACCTGCCGAGGACGACGACCACATGCACGCGGGCATGGACGACCACGAAGGCGGCCACGGGGACCACGACGCCGGTGCGTCGCACGATGAGGCTGGCGACGAACAAGGTGAAATGCACACGCACGCCGACGGTACGCAGGAGCGTCATCCTGCACCACCTGCTGCTGCCGACACGCATGACGAAGACGGCCACGAACATTGAACAGCACGCCAAAACGCGCCTGAAGGGCATCACCTCCCTACTCCCGGCAGCCTGTCTGATCGCAAGCATCACAAATGCTTGACTCTGGACCATGGTCCATGGTCTAGAGTGGCCACATTCCGCTGGAACGGCTGATCCGGTCATGAAAATCGGCGAGCTTGCCAAGCGCTGTGGCGTCAACATCGACACCATCCGCTACTACGAGCGGCAGGGACTGCTGCCGCTCCCCGATCGCCTGGCGTCCGGCTATCGACGCTACCAGGCGTCCGACATCAAGCGCCTGCGCTTCGTCCGGCGCGCGAAAGCACTGGGCTTCGCGCTCGAAGAGATCAAGCAACTGCTGGCGCTGTCGGACCATCGCGACGACGACATGGGCGGCTTGAAGGCGGCGGCAACCGCGAAGCTTGCCGACGTCGAAGCGCGGCTGGCCGAACTGACCCGCATCCGCGATGGCCTGCATACCCTGGTCGAGGCCTGCCCCGGCGAGGGTGCCCTTGCGCGATGCCCGATCCTGAATGCCCTTGCGAGCGACGAGCAATGAACCAGCCCCATGACCACCATACCCACGACAAGCCGATGATGAATGACGTCGCGGAAGGCAAACGCGGAACCGCCATCGATCCCGTCTGCGGCATGCAGGTCGATCCCGAGCGGACGCCGCACCACGCGATGCATGACGGCCAGCCGTTCCACTTCTGCTCGGCACGCTGCCGGGAGCGGTTCGAAGGCGATCCCGGGAAATACCTGTCGCCCGGGGAAAAGGCGGCCGATACCGCACCGAAAGGCACGATCTTCACCTGTCCGATGCATCCGCAAATCCGGCAGGAAGGCCCCGGCAGCTGCCCGATCTGCGGCATGGCGCTGGAACCGGAACTGCCCAGCGAAGACGACAGCGCGGGCAGGCATGAAATTGCCTCGGTGCGCACGAAACTGTGGGCGTCGTCCCTGCTGACCCTGCCCGTGGTCGTGCTGTCCATGGCGCCGCACCTGGGCTTGTGGCAGGCCCCGGCATGGAGTCCGTGGGTCGAGTTCGCACTGGCCTCGGTCGTGGTGCTCTGGGGGGGTGCCGCGTTCTTCCACCGTTTCTGGCAGTCGCTGCGCAACCGCTCGCCGAACATGTACACGCTGATCGGCCTGGGCGTTGGCGTTGCCTATGGCTACAGCGTCGTCGCGCTGCTGGCGCCGGGCATCTTCCCCGATGCCTTCCGCGGCATGGACGGCCGCATCGGCCTGTATTTCGAACCGGCGGCGGTGATCGTCGCCCTGGTGCTGCTGGGTGAATGGCTGGAGCTGCGCGCGCGCCACCGCACCAGCGATGCGGTGCGCGCGCTGCTGGGGCTGGCGCCGAAGACGGCCCGGCGCATCGACGACGATGGCAACGAGCACGACGTTCCGCTCGATCAAGTCGCCAAGGGCGACCGCCTGCGCGTGCGGCCGGGAGAGAAGATCCCGGTCGACGGACGCGTGCTGGAAGGACGCAGCAGCGTAGACGAATCGATGTTGACCGGCGAGTCGATGCCGGTCGAAAAGGCCGACGACGACGCCCTCACCGGCGGTACCCTGAACCAGACCGGGTCGCTGATGATGCGCGCCGAGAAAGTCGGCGCCGAGACCCTGCTGGCGCAGATCGTGCAGCTGGTCGCCAACGCGCAGCGCACCCGGGCGCCGCTGCAGCGGCTGGCCGATCGCGTCGCCAACTGGTTCGTGCCGGCGGTGGTCCTGTGTTCGGTGCTCACGTTCGCGCTCTGGGCCTGGCTGGGGCCGGATCCCAGGCTCGCGTTCGCGCTGATCAATGCCGTGGCCGTGCTGATCATCGCCTGTCCCTGCGCGCTGGGCCTGGCGACCCCGATCTCGGTGATGGTCGCCACCGGTCGCGGCGCGCAGCTGGGCGTGCTGTTCCGCGACGCCGAGGCGATCGAGACCCTCGGCAAGATCGACGTGCTGGTGGTCGACAAGACCGGGACCTTGACCGTCGGCAAGCCGTCGCTGACCGACGTCGTTACGCTCTCGCAAACCGACGAAGATGGAGTTGTGCGCTTGGCCGCCGCGCTGGAGCGCGGCAGCGAGCATCCGCTGGCTGCTGCGATCCTGGCGGCCGCGAAGGAGCGTGGGCTGTCGCCGCCCGCCACCAGCGATTTCGAATCGCACACCGGCCAGGGCATCAGCGCGAAGGTCGACGGCACCACCGCGGCATTGGGCAACCGCGCCCTGATGGACGCGCGCGATGTCGCCATCACCGAAGACGCCGCGAACCGGGCCGACGCGCTGCGCAGCGATGGCAAGACGGTGATGTTCCTGGCGGCGGACGGCCGCCTGCGCGGCCTGCTCGCGGTTGCCGACGCGATCAAGGACACGACCGCCGATGCCCTGCAGTCGCTGCGCGACGAAGGCCTCGAGGTCATCATGGTGACCGGCGACAACGCGATCACGGCGCAGGCCGTGGCGCGGCAGCTGCGGATCGAGCGGGTCGAGGCCGACGTGCAGCCGGCCGGCAAGGCGCGCATCGTCGAGCAGCTCCAGGCTGCGGGCCGGCGCGTGGCGATGGCCGGCGACGGCATCAACGACGCCCCTGCCCTGGCCACCGCCGATGTCGGCATCGCCATGGGCCAGGGCACGGACATCGCCATGGAAAGCGCCAAGCTGACCCTGGTCAAGGGCGACCTGATGAAGATTGTGCAGGCGCGCGCGCTGTCGCGGGCGACGGTCGTCAACATTCGCCAGAACCTGTTCTTCGCCTTCGTCTACAACACCCTCGGCATCCCGCTGGCCGCCGGCGTGCTGTATCCGTGGACCGGGTGGCTGCTGAGTCCGGCGATCGCGGCGCTGGCGATGAGCCTGAGTTCGGTCTCGGTCATCAGCAATGCCTTGCGCCTGCGGGTGGTCCGGCTGCCCGACTCCGGCGACGGACGATGAACGCGAAGCCCGCAATCGGGGCGCCGGGCGTCGGACTGGACGATCAAGCTTGCGCCCGCGTCGCGCGATGGCTAGAATTCCGCGCTTCCATCCGTGGGGCCATAGCTCAGCTGGGAGAGCGCCTGCATGGCATGCAGGAGGTCGGCGGTTCGATCCCGCCTGGCTCCACCACGATCCACGGAACAGTTTCCATCGCCAGTTCCCGCAAGCATCGACGGCACGCCTCGCCGCCAGCTTTCGACCTGGTCGATCCGCTCCACTGCGTCCCCATCGTCTAGAGGCCTAGGACACCACCCTTTCACGGTGGACACCGGGGTTCGAATCCCCGTGGGGACGCCACTTACGCAGCAACGACAATGGCCCGGCGACCCCGGGCCATTGTCGTCCCTGGATGCGTCACGCCTGCCTTACATCGGGGGCGCATAGGCGGGGTGGCCGTCGTCACGGCTCGCCAATGCCGTCCAGCTGACCTCCACGCCCTTGCGGTGGCCCTTTTCGACCAGCTTCAGGCCGTCAGGGTCGATGGTGAGGGTATAGGCCTTGTCGCCGATCTGTACTTCGCGTCGCAGCGGCTTGTCGAGTTTGGTCATCGGTGCCTCCTTCCGCGCAACAGGCGCGGTCGGGGCGATGCTAACAGGCTCCGGCCCGGGGCTTGTTCGCGGCACGTCAAGTCCGTGAACCGCCCGTTAAACGGCTCCCTGCCCTGTTCAGGCCGTCGCCACCTGGGCCCCGGCCGGCCGCAGGGTCGCCACGCCATGGCCGTTCTCGGCCAGGTACTGTAGCCATTTCCCGAGGAAGGTGTTCATGCGCATGCGATGGTCGAGTACTTCCGCCGCTGGCGGATACATGCCGATCACGTCCTGCCATCGGCGGCCGACATAGCAGTGCGTCGCCTCGACCTGGCGCGCATCGCGATACAGGCGCAGGAAGGCCGAGGGGTCGGGCTGGCCGGTCACCGGATCCTGCAGCGCGTAGGTCAGGCGCAGTTCGGTGGTGTAGGCGTGCTGTGCGATGACGTCCAGGCGCAGGTCGAGATCGTCGCCGATCGACGACAGGTATTCGCCGGGCGCCAGGTCGGCTGGTTCGAACAACCGCGTCAGGCGCATGAAGTTCTCCGCATACAGGCCCATCAGCCAGCCGAAGCGGCTGAGCCTGGGGATGCGCGTCGTGCGGACGAGGACATGCGACATGACCCGATGCTACACGCTGGCCCGCCGGCGTGGCAGATTGACGGACTCGGTTTTCGCGCCTACCTTGAGGATTCTGCGCAAACCGCCTGGCGGCCATCGACCCCAGCGCCGGGGCTTTCAGAACATGCCGCGCTGGATCCCCAGGGTAGTCAGCACCTTGCTGGCGATTTCCTCGATCGAGGCATGCGTGGTGCTGAGCACCGGGACGCGCTCGGCGCGGAACAAGGCCTCGGCCGCGACGACTTCGCGCCTGCAGGTTTCAAGCTTCGCGTAGCGCGAATCCGGGCGCCGCTCCTGGCGGATCTGCTGCAGGCGCTCCGGATCGATGGTCAGGCCGAACAGCTTGTCGCGATGCGCGCGCAGCCGCGGCGGCAGGCGGTCGTGCTCCAGGTCTTCCTCGGTCAGCGGGTAGTTGGCCGCGCGCACGCCGTAGTGCAGCGCCAGGTACACGCAGGTCGGGGTCTTGCCGGCCCGCGAGACCGCCACCAGGATCAGGTCGGCATCGTCGTAGTTGAGGGCGATGCCATCGTCGTGGGTCAGGGCGTAGTTCATCGCATTGATGCGGCGATGGTAGACGTCGAAGTCGGCGATGCCGTGCGCCTGGCCGACGCTCGGCTGGCGCTGCTGGCCGAGCTCGCGCTCCAGGGGTTCGATGAAGGGCGCGAACACGTCCAGCATCAGCGCGCCGCTTTCGGCCAGCACCTCGCTCAGCGCCGGATCGACGCAGGAATTGATGACGATCGGCCGCACGCCGTGCGTTTCGCCGACGCTGCGGATGCGTCCGGCGACCTCGCGGGCGCGCTCCGGGCCGTCGACGAAGGGCACGCGATCGGTAACGAAGCGGGTATCGGTGAACTGGGTCAGCAGGCTGTGGCCGATGGTCTCGGCGGTGATGCCGGTGCCGTCGGAGACGTAGAAGACCGGGCGCGTCGAGGTCATGGGTTCCTGGTTCCTGTGGGGACGAGCGCCGCGACGCGCCGGCTTGCTAAAATAGCAAACCAGGCGGCCCCGCCCGCCCTGCCCCCACCTGCAAGTTTCCGGAGTGCCCGTTTTGAGCGCCAATATCCTGTGGCTGCACGACCTGCGCCTGACCGACCTGGCCCAGGTCGGCGGCAAGAATTCCTCGCTCGGCGAGATGATCGGCGAACTGGCCGGGCTCGGCGTCTCGGTCCCCGGGGGCTATGCGACCACCGCGGACGCCTTCCGCGCCTTCATTGCGCACAACGACCTGGAACAGCGGATCTTCGATCGCCTCGCCGGCCTGGACGTCGAAGACGTGGGCGCGCTGGCCGCGGCCGGAACCGAAATCCGCGGCTGGGTCATCGATGCGCCCCTGCAGCCGCAGCTCGACGGCGATATCCGCAGCGCCTACGCGCAGCTGTGCCGCGACAACGGCGGCGGCGACGTGGCGGTGGCCGTGCGTTCCTCGGCGACCGCCGAAGACCTGCCAGACGCCTCCTTTGCCGGACAGCAGGAGACCTTCCTCAACGTCACCGGCGCCGACGATGTCGTGCACAAGGTCAAGGAAGTGTTCGCCAGCCTCTACAACGATCGCGCCATCTCCTATCGCGTGCACCACGGCTTCAAGCACGAGGACGTGTTCCTCTCCGCCGGCGTGCAGCTGATGGTGCGCTCGGACGTCGGTGCGGCGGGCGTGCTGTTCACGCTCGACACCGAGTCCGGATTCCGCGACGTGGTGTTCGTGACCTCGAGCTATGGCCTCGGCGAGATGGTCGTGCAGGGCGCGGTCAACCCCGACGAGTTCTACGTCTACAAGCCCACGCTTGCGCGGGGCAAGCCGGCGATCCTGCGCCGTTCGCTGGGAAGCAAGCAGATCCGGATGGTGTATTCCGACACGCCAGGCGAGCGCGTTCGCACCGAAGATACCCCGCCTGCGCTGCGCAGCCGGTTCTCGCTCAGCGACGATGACGTGCACGAGCTTTCAAGGCAGGCCCTGGTCATCGAGCGGCATTACCAGCGCCCGATGGACATCGAGTGGGCGAAAGACGGCGTCAGCGGCAAGCTGTTCATCGTGCAGGCGCGGCCGGAAACGGTGAAATCGCGCGGCAAGCCGACCCAGATCGAGCGCTTCCAGCTGGAGCGTCGCGGCGACGTGATCGCCGAGGGTCGCGCCATCGGCCAGAAGATCGGCAGCGGCGCCGCACGCGTCGTGCGTTCGCTGGACGACATGAAGCGCGTGCAGCCGGGCGACGTGCTGGTCGCCGACATGACCGATCCCGACTGGGAGCCGGTGATGAAGCGCGCCGCGGCGATCGTCACCAATCGCGGCGGCCGCACCTGCCATGCTGCCATCATCGCCCGTGAACTGGGCGTGCCGGCCGTGGTTGGCACCGGCAACGCGCTGGACCTGATCGAGGACGGCACGGAAGTGACGATCAGCTGCGCCGAGGGCGATACCGGCTACATCTATCGCGGCGCCCTGCCCTTCGAGCGCATCACCACCGACCTGGCGTCGATGCCCGAAGCACCGCTGAAAATCATGATGAACGTGGCCAACCCGGAGCGCGCCTTCGATTTCGGCCAGCTGCCCAATGCCGGCATCGGCCTGGCGCGGCTGGAGATGATCATCGCCGCACACATCGGCGTGCACCCGAACGCGCTGCTCCAGTACGATCGCCAGGATGCGGCAACGAAGCAGCAGATCGACGAAAAGTCGGCAGGCTACGCCGATCCGGTCAGCTTCTACGTCGACCGCCTCGCCGAAGGCATCGCCACCCTGACCGCGTCCGTGGCGCCGAGCCCGGTGATCGTGCGGCTGTCGGACTTCAAGTCCAACGAATACGCGAACCTGATCGGCGGCGCCGGCTTCGAGCCGCACGAGGAAAACCCGATGCTCGGCTTCCGCGGCGCCAGCCGCTATGTCGATCCCTCGTTCGCCGACGCCTTCGCGCTGGAATGCAAGGCCGTGCGCAAGGTGCGCGGCGAAATGGGACTGGACAACCTGTGGGTGATGATCCCGTTCGTGCGCACGCTCGGCGAAGGCCGCAAGGTGGTCGAGGTGCTGGAAAAGAACGGCCTCAAGCAGGGCCAGGACGGCCTGAAGATCATCATGATGTGCGAAGTGCCGTCGAATGCGCTGCTGGCCGATGAATTCCTCGAGATCTTCGACGGCTTCTCGATCGGTTCCAACGACCTGACCCAGCTCACGCTCGGCCTCGATCGCGACTCCAGCGTGGTCGCGCACCTGTTCGACGAGCGCGACGCGGCGGTCAAGAAGCTGTTGTCGATGGCGATCAAGAGCGCGCGCGCCAAGGGCAAGTACGTCGGCATCTGCGGACAGGGGCCGAGCGACCATCCCGATCTGGCCGAATGGCTGATGGCCGAAGGCATCGAATCGGTTTCGCTCAACCCCGATACGGTGGTCGATACCTGGCTGCGGTTGGCGAAGGTCAAGGCCAGGGCCAAGGCCGGTTGATCCGGCGCTAACGCCGCATGGGCTAGGCTGGCTTGGACCATGGACGCCCCGCTGATGCGGGGCGTTGCATTTCGCAACACCTGATATCGACAAGGAGACGACGATGCTGCACGACTGGTGGACGATGGCCCAGGACGCGGGCTGGGGCGACGCCATGCTGGCCTGGGGCCTGCGGATTGCAATCGCGCTGCTGGTCTTCGCGATCGGCATCAGAGTCGCCAGATGGATCGCCGGCATCGCGCAGCGCGCCCTGACGCGCGCGGATGTCGAGCCCACCGCGGCCCTGTTCCTGCGCAAGGTTGCCTACGTCATCCTGCTGGTGTTGCTGGTGCTGACCGCACTGAGCATCCTGCAGGTGCCGATGACATCGGCGTTCGCGGTGATCGGCGCCGCCGGCCTGGGCATCGGGCTGGCGCTCAAGGATTCGCTGTCGAACATCGCATCGGGCGTCATGCTGGTGACGCTCAAGCCGTTCAAGGTGGGCGACGTGGTCACCATCAACGGCGAGAGCGGCAAGGTCGAGACGGTCAGCATCTTCCAGACCCGGATCCGCAATGCCGACAACCAGGTCATCGTGCTGCCCAACAGCCTGATCACCACCGATTCGATCATCAACCTGACGCCCGACACCATGCGGCGGATCGAGCTGGTGATCGGCATCGGCTATGCCGACGACATCGACCTGGCGCGCAAGACCGCACTCGAGGTGATCCATGCCGACGCGCGCATACTGGCCGATCCCGCGCCGGACGTCCTGGTGTACGCGCTCGGCGACAACAGCGTGAACCTGGGCATCCGCTGCCATGCCGGCAATGCGGACTACTTCCTGGCCAAGTGCGAGTTGACCGAGCGCATCAAGAAGGCCTTCGACGGCGCCGGCATCAGCATTCCGTTCCCGCAGCGCGACGTGCACTTGTACCACCATCCCGGCGATGGCGGGGCGCCAGCGGCATCGCCAGCATTGCAGGAGCGCGCGCGCGATTGAACGCTAAAGCCAGCTTGGTTTTGCAGGTTCGACGCCCGTACGCGCTGATGCCCTAGGCGCCGCCCAGCCTGCCCATCGACGCCCGGTAGTGGCGCAGTTCGTCGATCGAGTCGCGCACATCGCTCAGTGCGGTGTGCGCAGATTCCTTGCATACGCCGGAAAGCACTTCCGGCGCCCAGCGGCGCGCCAGTTCCTTGAGCGTGCTGACGTCGAGGTTGCGATAGTGGAAATGCCGTTCCAGCGCCGGCATCAGGCGGTGCAGGAAGCGGCGGTCCTGGCAGATCGAGTTGCCGCACATCGGCGACTGGCCCGGCGCCACCCATTGCCGCAGGAACGCCAGCGTGCGCTGCTCCGCTTCGGCCATCGCCACGCCCTGCTCCAGCACGCGCCGCCAGAGCCCGGACTTCCCGTGCTGGTTGCGGTTCCAGTCGTCCATCGCTTCCAGCGTGGCAAGCGGGTGGCCGATGGCAAGTTCCGGGCCTTCGGCGAGTACCTGCAGCTGCGAGTCGGTGACGACGGTGGCGATTTCCAGGATCGAGTCGCGGTCCGTGTCGAGCCCGGTCATCTCCAGGTCGATCCAGATCAACCTGCCTTCGCCGCCGGGGTCTGCCGTCATGGTCGCTCGCACTGGTTCCGATCCGGCGCATGATAGCGCAGCACCGGAACTGGCCGGGCCGGTGTCCGTGCCCGCGTGTAGCCGAAGGAACTGCAGGAAGCCTGCGACGAAGTCGAGCGCCGCTCGCTGGAATCCACGGTCTCGTAGCAGCGGCAATGCGGCCGCATCATCCTGCGGTGGCCCCGGTGACCGGCCCGCCTCCGGTCCACACGGATCAGCCTGCAGCGGGCTTGCCGCGCTTGCGCCGGAAATAAGTGCTCAGCCGCGTTGCGGCCTCGTCAGCGAGTACTCCTGCGGCGACCTCGATGCGATGGTTGTGCCTCGGGTCCGACAGCAGGTCGAAGACGCTGCCCGCCGCACCGGTCTTGGGGTCGCCAGCGGCGTAGACCACGCGCGCGAGGCGCGCATGCACCATCGCCATGGCGCACATCGCACACGGCTCCAGGGTGACGTAGAGCGTGCAACCGGACAGGCGGTGGTTGCCCAGCGCCCTGCCCGCCCGGCGCATCGCGACGATCTCGGCGTGGGCGGAGGGGTCATGCTCGGTGATGTTGCGGTTCCAGCCTTCGCCGACCACTGCGCCCTGCGCATCGACGACCAGGGCACCAACCGGGATCTCGTCGTCCTCGCGTTCGGCGCGCTCGGCCAGCAGCAAGGCCTGGCGCATCCAGCGCTCGTCGTCAGCAGTAGGCGCACTGCCATAGCGCGGGGGTGTCTCGCCATGGACTTCCACCACACCCTACTCCCATTCGATCGTCGCCGGCGGCTTGCCGCTTATGTCATAAACAACACGAGATATACCATGTAACTCATTGATAATTCGATTTGAAACCTTGCCAAGGAATTCGTATGGAAGCTGCGCCCAGTGCGCGGTCATGAAATCCACGGTTTCGACCGCCCGCAGGGCAATGACCCACTCGTAGGCGCGCGCATCGCCGACCACGCCCACCGACTTGACCGGCAGGAACACCGCGAAGGCCTGGCTGGTCTTGTCGTACAGCCCGGCCTTGCGCAGCTCATCGATGAAGATGGCATCGGCCTGCGACAGCAGTTCGGCGTATTCGCGCTTGACCTCGCCGAGGATGCGCACGCCCAGGCCCGGGCCCGGGAACGGGTGCCGGTAGACCATGTCGCGCGGCAGGCCGAGTTCGACCCCGAGCCTCCGCACTTCATCCTTGAACAGTTCGCGCAGCGGTTCGACCAGGCCCATGTTCATGGTCTCGGGCAGGCCGCCGACATTGTGGTGGCTCTTGATGACGTGCGCCTTGCCGGTCTTGCTGCCGGCCGACTCGACCACGTCCGGATAGATCGTGCCCTGGGCCAGCCACCGGGCGTTCGCGAGCCTGCCCGATTGCTCTTCGAAGATCTCGATGAACAGGTTGCCGATGATCTTGCGCTTGGCCTCGGGGTCGCTGGTACCTTCGAGCGCATTGAAATAGCGATCGGCGGCATCGACGCGGATCACCTTGATGCCGAGGCCATGGGTGTCGGAGGCACCGGCGAAGGTCGCCATCACCTGGTCGCCCTCCTGCCAGCGCAGCAGGCCGGTATCGACGAACACGCAGGTCAGCTGGTCGCCGATCGCCCGGTGCAGCAGCGCGGCGACCACGGAGGAATCGACCCCGCCCGACAGCCCGAGGATGACCTCGTCGGAGCCGACCTGTTCGCGCACCCGCGCCACCTGGTCCTCGATGATGTTGGCGGCGGTCCACAGGGTCTCGCAGCCGCAGATCTCGACCACGAAGCGGCGCAGCATCGCCTGGCCGGACTTGGTGTGGGTGACTTCGGGGTGGAACTGCACGCCGTACCAGCGCTTGTCGTCGTCGGCGAACGCGGCGACCGGGACGCGCTCGGTGGTCGCGGTCACGGTGAAGCCCGGCGGCGCCTTCGAGACGTGGTCGCCGTGGCTCATCCAGACGTCGAGCTTCGGTGGCGCGCCGGGATGGTCCTTCAGGCCCTCGAACAGGCGGTCGGCGGCGACCAGCGATACCTGCGCATGGCCGTACTCGCGCGCACCGGCCGCTTCGGTTTCGCCACCGAGCTGCTTGGCCATGGTCTGCATGCCGTAGCAGATGCCCAGCAGCGGCAGGCCGCAATCGAACACTTCCGGGGGCGCGGCGGGCGCGCCGTGCAGGGTGGTCGACTCCGGGCCACCAGACAGGATGATGCCCTTGGCTCCGAACCTGGCGATCTCGGCCGGATCATGGTCCCAGGCCCAGATCTCGCAGTACACCCCGATCTCGCGCACGCGCCGCGCGATCAGCTGCGTGTACTGCGCGCCGAAGTCGAGGATCAGGATCTTGTCGGTGTGGAGGTCGGTCATGGGGCCCAGCTGGCGATCGCTTCGATGATTCACGTCATGCCATCCATGGCCTTGCATCCAAGGCTTGCGGTTCGCCCTGCCCGACCATCCATGGCCGGGCGTTCACGAGCGCGCGAACCAGTGGTTCGCAAACGCGCTCGCTCACCCCGCCCGGTAGTTCGGCGGTTCCTTGGTGATCTGTACGTCGTGCACGTGGCTTTCGCGCTGGCCGGCGCCGGTGATCTTCACGAACTGCGGCTTCGTGCGCATGTCCTCGACGGTGGCGCAGCCCACGTAACCCATCGTCGCGCGCAGGCCGCCGGCGAGCTGGTGCACCACGCCGGACAGCGGTCCTCGGTACGGTACGCGCCCTTCGATGCCTTCCGGCACCAGTTTGTCGGCGTCGCTGCCGTCCTGGAAGTAGCGGTCCTTGCTGCCCTGCTCCATCGCGCCCAGGCTGCCCATGCCGCGATAGCTCTTGTAGCTGCGGCCCTGGAACAGTTCGGTCTGGCCCGGCGATTCCTCGGTGCCGGCGAACAGGCTGCCGACCATCACCGTCGAGGCGCCGGCGGCCAGCGCCTTGCCGATGTCGCCCGAATAGCGGATGCCGCCGTCGGCGATCAGCGGGATGCGGTCCTGCAAGGCCTCGGCGACCATGTCGATGGCGGTGACCTGCGGCACGCCGACGCCCGCGACCACCCGCGTGGTGCAGATCGAACCGGGACCGACGCCGACCTTGACCGCATCGGCGCCAGCGTCCATCAAGGCCAGCGCGGCATCGCCGGTGACGATGTTGCCACCGACCACCTGCAGCTTCGGGAAGCGCTGCTTGGCCCAGGCGACGCGGTCGATCACGCCCTGCGAATGGCCGTGCGCCGTGTCGACGATGATCACGTCCACGCCCGCGGCGGCCAGCGCCTCGATGCGCTGCTCGGTATCGCCGCCGACACCGACCGCGGCCCCGACCAGCAGGCTCTCCGAAGCGTCCTTGGCCGCATTCGGATTGTCGTGTGCCTTCTGGATGTCCTTGACCGTGATCAGGCCGCGCAGCTCGAAGTCGTCGTTGACCACCAGCACCTTCTCGATCCTGTGCTTGTGCAGCAGGCCGAGGACCTCGTCTTCGCTGGCGCCTTCGCGCACGGTGACCAGGCGCTCCTTGCGCGTCATCACGTTGCGTACCGGATCCTCGAGCTTGTTCTCGAAGCGCATGTCGCGGCCGGTGACGATGCCGACCAGGTGGCCGCCGTCGACCACCGGCACGCCCGAGATGTTGCGCGCGCGCGTCAGCTTGAGCACCTCGCCGATGCTGGTGTGCGGGCCGACCGTGAACGGCTCGCGGATCACGCCGGCCTCGAAATTCTTCACCCGCGCCACTTCGGCGGCCTGGCGTTCGATGCCCATGTTCTTGTGCACGATGCCGATGCCGCCGAGCTGGGCCATGGCGATGGCCAGGCGCGCTTCGGTCACGGTGTCCATCGCCGCCGACAGGATCGGCAGGTTCAGGCGCAGGTCGCGGGTCAGCCGGGTGGCGAGGGATACGTCCCTGGGCAGGACGGTGGAGTGCGCGGGGACGAGCGAAACATCGTCGTAGGTGAGCGCTTCAGCCTGGATACGCAGCATGGGCGGGCCGGTGGGGATGAAGCGGGGCATTGTAACCCGGCTGCCGGCTTTGGGGTGCCCTGCCCTCGTAGGAGCGACGTCAGTCGCGAGCTATTGACGCCTGCCAGAAAAGCTCGCGACTGACGTCGCTCCTACGGGGACGAAACGGGGTCTCCCCCGTCGTCAGCGGCTTCGGCGGCCTCCAGCGTGTTCTGCATCAGCGTCGCCACGGTCATCGGCCCGACCCCGCCGGGCACCGGGGTGATCCAGCTGGCGCGCCGTGCGGCCGCATCGAAGCCGACGTCGCCGACCAGGCGGCCGTCGTCGAGGCGGTTGATGCCGACGTCGATCACCACCGCGCCAGGCTTGACCCAGTCGCCCGGGATCAGCCCAGGCCGGCCGACCGCGACCACCAGGATGTCGGCCTCGCCGACGTGTCGGCGCAGCACGTCCGGCGGGGTGAACTTGTGGCAGCTGGTGACGGTGCAGCCGGCGATCAGCAGCTCCAGCGCCATCGGCCGGCCGACATGGTTGGACACGCCGACGATGGTCGCGCTCTGCCCGCGCACCGGGCGGTCGGTCCAGGCCAGCAGCGTGGTGATGCCGCGCGGCGTGCACGGGCGCAGGCCGAACTGGCGCAGCGCCAGGTGGCCGACGTTCTCGGGGTGGAAGCCGTCGACGTCCTTGCGCGGGTCGATGCGGTGGATCAGGCGCGTCGCGTCCGCGATGCCGGGCAGCGGCAGCTGCACCAGGATGCCGTGCACGGCCGGGTCGGCATTGAGCCGGTCGATCAGGGCCAGCAGCTCGGTTTCGCCAGTGCCGGCCGGGAGGTCGAAATCAAAGGCGCGGATGCCGACCTTTTCCGCGGCGCGGCGCTTGTTGCGCACGTACGACTGCGAGGCCGGATCGCCGCCCACCAGCACCACCGCCAGCCCCGGCGGGGCCTTGCCCGACGCCACGCGCAGGTCGACCCGCGCCTTGAGGCTGTCGAGCAGCTGGTCGGCGATGCGACGGCCATCGAGGATGCGGGCGGCTGCGGGCTTTGGTTCGGTCATGCGTGCGGAAGGCTCCTGTTCCGATCCGCCTATTGTCCCCGATTCGCCTTCACCATGTAGGCGCGGCCGATGGCCGCGAGCTTCCGCTCCGCCTTTGTGGGAGCGACGGAAGTCGCGACTCCCGTCGCTCCCACAAGAACTCGCGGCCATGGGCCGCTCCTACAATGGGCCTTCCCCGAAGAAGGTAGCGATGCCGATGACGCCAGGACAGCAAACCGAACTAGAAGCCGCCGTCTTCCGCCGCCTGCTGCAGCACCTGGTGCAGGAACGGCCGGAGGTGCAGAACATCGAGCTGATGATCCTCGCCGGCTTCTGCCGCAACTGCCTTGCCGACTGGTATCGCGACGCGGCGCAGGCGCGCGGCATCGCCATGGACAGGGAACAGGCGCGCGAGGCGGTCTACGGCGAGCCGTTCGCTGGCTGGAAGGCGAAGTACCAGAAGCCGGCGACGGCGGAGCAGCTGGCGGCGTTCGAGGCGCGAAAGCCGACGTAACGCCGGCATCCGAGCCTGTCACGCACGTAGGTCGGGGCTACGCCCCCGACAATGCTTCACGTTGGTGACGTAGCGTCGATCCGCGAGCCTCGGCTGAATGGCTAGGTGTCACCGTTGCGATCCCACGCCGGGTAGTCCTTGCGAATTTGATCTATCAAGCCTTGGATTTCCGAAAGGCGATACCAGCCATAGCCGGTCTGGAAGCAACCCATGGGCGACACGCCCATAACGCCGCACTCAGCCCCGATAGGCATAGTGCCCGGCAGGCAGAAAATAATGGTCGCTTCGTAAGGCGCGGCCTCGATCCAGTCCTGTTTGAAGAATGCCCGATAACCGTGCTCGACCTTTGGTACGTTGACGAATACATACCCGTCGCGGAAGACTTCTTGACTGCCATCCAAATCAGCCACTTCGCGAGTCCGGGTAGAAATGGCGTCGCAATCTTCGCTATCGGGTCGCGAGTAAAGCACCGTTGATGGCGTGGAATACCCGGGAGCGAGGACATCCCTGATTTGTTCAGTTTGATTATTCGAAGTTCCCGGCGAACATGCCACGATAAGCGGGAGCAAGCACGCGCAAGCAACCAACAGCAATGCCAAGCGAGACATTCCCTGCAGCACCTAGCGCTGAATGGGGGTCGACGACGGATTCGGGCACCGCGGAATGTCCTCCCCCAGCACGCAGTTGACGCAGCATTCCGGCGTCGCGGTGGGCGTGAGCGGGGTCAGCGGCACCGGGTAGGTGGCAGGCGGCAGGTCCCTGAGTTTGAGCAGCGCCGCCCAGTCCTGGCGGTTGAAGTTGCAGCCGTCCGGCGCGTCGGCGCGGCACGCCGGGTCGGCACCGGTGCGCTGAGGCAGCGCCCATGGCAGGCCGTCGCGGTTGACCGGCAGCTGGCGCAGGGTCACGCCCTGCAGCACGTTGCCGCCGACGGTGCTGAGCATGCCGCCACTGTTGGCGACCACGATGTCGCAATGCATCTTCAGTCCGGCGCCGCTGCCGCCGGTCAGGAACTGGCTCAGCCCGGCGAAACCGAACACCCGCGTCGAGGCGCGCACGAAGCACAGCAGGTCGCCGGCCTGCGCCTGGTTGTTCATCGGGTCGACGAACAGGTAAGGACTGCCTTCAGGCCGCAGGTAGGCATCGCGGACGTAGTCGATGTGGCTGGGTGAACCGCGGAAGCCCGGCACGCCGGCGCGGCGCATGACGTAGGAGACGAAGGCCGCCGACCACGGGTGGTCGACCAGGAAGGCGCGGCACGAAGCCGACTGCCAGTGCCCGCCTTCGGTGTAGGCGCAATCGCTGGCGCCCGGGAAGACGGCCATCTGACCGAGCAGCGCGCTCTCGCGCCAGTACATGGCGACGCGTTTCCAGGTTGGCGTGACGCCATCGCTCAGGCGGGCGGATTCGGCCTCGGATACGGTGATGCTGGCCAGGCGCCCGTTGTGGTCGATGAACGGGCTGTACCAGAGCAGCGACTCGTAGCAGGCAACCCCGGCGATGCGGTCCGCATAGCGCGGGGACTGCAGGTCGCGGGCGAAGCCGCCGCAGACATCGGCCGCGCTGGCGAGCCCTGCGAACGAGAACAGCAACAAGGTCACCAGCAGTTGGCGTAATGGCATGTGCTTCATCCCGGTCGTTCCCTGGCCCACCGGATTCGAGACGCTACGAACCGGCGCAGAAGGCAGCGTAGTCGATGTAGCCGGGAAACGGGATGCCGGGGGCGCACAGCGGGCAATCGGGGTCGGCCCGCAGCCGGGTCTCGCGGAAACGCATGGACAGTGCATCGAAATGCAGCAGCCGCCCCGCGAGCGGTTCGCCCAGGTGCAGCAACAGCTTGATCGCCTCGGTCGCCTGCAGCATCCCGATCACGCCAGGCAGCACGCCCAGGACGCCGGCCTCGGCGCAGCTGGGCGCGTGCTCCGGAGGCGGCGGCTGCGGGAACAGGCAGCGATAGCAGGGCGCGACGCCGCGCTGGCGACCGGCATCGAATACGCTCACCTGCCCTTCGAACCGATGCACGGCGCCGTACACCAGCGGCTTGCCGAGCTTCACGCAGGCGTCGTTGAGCAGGTAGCGCACGGCGAGGTTGTCGGCGCCGTCGAGCACCAGGTCGACATCCTCCATCAGGCGCTCCACGTTCTGCGAGGTCACGCGTTCGGCAACGGCCTCGATGTGGGTGCGCGGATTGAGCGCGCCCAGGCGCGTCTCCGCGGAATCGACCTTGCGCAGGCCGGTGTCGACATCGGCATGCAGGATCTGCCGCTGCAGGTTGCTGCGCTCGACCACGTCGTCGTCGGCGATGCGCAGCGTGCCGATGCCGGCGGCGACAAGGTAGAACGCCGCCGGCGAGCCGAGCCCGCCCGCGCCAAGCAGCAGCACGCGCGCGGCTTCCAGCCGTCTTTGCCCGCGCAGTCCGATTTCCGGCAGCAGCAGGTGGCGCGAGTAGCGCTCGTGGAAGTCGCGGTCGATGTCGGGCTCGGGCCGGGTGACCGGAAGGCCTTCGGCGATCCAGCGGCCGGTGCCGCCGCACACCGAGACGACGCGCGCATAGCCGAGCCCGCGCAGGACTTCGGCAGCCAGCATCGAGCGCCCGCCGGACTGGCAGATCAGCACCAGGTCGCAGTCGCGGTCCGGCAGGTGGAAGCCCGGCTCCTCCTCCAACTCGGCGCGGGCGATGCCGCGCGCGCCTTCGGCCATGCCCAGCGCGCGCTCGTGTTCCTCGCGCACGTCGACCAGCAGCGCGCCTTGCTGGACGCGCTGGTGGGCTTCGCGGGGGCTGATCTCGAGGACGGGCATGGCGTCATTATCGCGCTGTTCCGGCCGCAACGACCCCGTGGCGGCCGCGCCGGTCGGGCAAATGCGCCGTTCAGTACGCCAGCACTTCGACGATCGCGCCTGCCGGATAGGCGCGTGCACCCTCGTCGAGCACGATCAGGGCATCCGAATCCGCCGCGGCGCGCATGCGGTGCGAACCATCGGCCGGGTTGGGCTCGACGCGCAGGCTGCCGTCTTCCATCGCATGCAGGCGTCCGCGCAGGAATTCCAGCCGTTCGTGGCGCTTGTGCCACGGCGTGGCAAGCCGCGCCTTCCATCGCCGGCGAGGCGATGCCCTGCCCTGCAGCCCGTCCAGCAGCCTGCGGCCCAGGGTGAGATAGGTCGCCAGCACCGACACCGGATTGCCCGGCAGGCACAGGAACAATCCCGGGCCCAGGGCGCCGCCCTCGGCGAGCAGCAGCGGCATGCCCGGCTTCATCCGCACCTTCCAGAACTGCACGCGCGCCTGCGCCTGCAGCAGGGGCGGGAGATGGTCCTTCTCGCCGGCCGAAACCGCGCCGCAGGTAAGGACGACATCGAAGGCGTGCCCGGCATGGCGCAACGCCGATTCGACCTGGGCCGGATCATCCGGCAGCGTCGGCCATGCGACCGGATCGAGTCCGTCGGCATACAGCAGGCCCATCAGCAGCTCGCGGTTGGAGTTGTAGATCCCGCCCGGCTCCAGCGGCAGGCCGGGCTCGACCAGTTCGTCGCCGGTGGTGAACACCGCCACGGTCGGGCGCCTGGCGACATCCAGTCCGGCCATACCCTGTGAGGCGGCCAAGGCCACGCGCGCGGGAGTCAGGATCCCGCCTGCCGCTACCAGCAGGTCGCCGCTGCGCACGTCCTCGCCCGCCATGCGGACGTGCCGGTGAGGTTCCGGTGCTGCCAGGACCCGCACGCGATCGCCTTCCACGCGCGTGTCTTCCTTCATCACCACGGTGTCGCCGCCCGGGGGAAGCGGTGCGCCGGTGGTGATCCGCACGCACTGTCCCGCCTCGATGCGCAGGTCGAGCGCGCGTCCGGCGAACTGCTCGCCCACCAGCTGCAGGGAGGTTTCCCCGCCTCCATGCAGGTCCTCGTGGCGCAGCGCGTAACCGTCCATTGCCGCGCTGTCGAAAGGGGGTTGCTCGATGGTGGCGACCAGGTCGGCGGCCAGGACGCGGCCATGGGCGCGCGCAAGCGCAACGTGTTCAAGCGGCAGCAGGTGTCCGGCGGCCACCCGGTCGATGATGGTGCAGGCCTCGTCGAAGGCGATGCGGGTCGGGAACGTCATGGTTCGATGCCGGCCGCGGCCAGGGCGTCCGGCGTATTGAGGTTGCCGAACCGCATGCCGGCGAAGCGCACGCGGGCCATGCCCATGCGCGACTGCAGGGCATGGACGGCGTGGCCGCCATCGCTGATCGCGGATTCCAGCGCGCCGCGCAATGCCTCGTGGGGCCATAGCGCGACCAGCGGTTGCGGACCGTCGTCGTCCTCGGCCCAGGCGCCCGCGGCTTCGCCCTGCAAGCGTTCGACCAGGTCGGTCGGATACGCCAGCAGGTCGACCGGCAGCGTCAGCAGCCATTCGCTGCGGCAAGCCGCAGCAAGCGCATCCAGGCCACCGAGCGGACCGATGCCGGCGACGCGGTCGTGGACCACGCGCAGCCCGTGCGAGAGATAGCGTTCGGGGTCGCGGTTGGCGCTGATGATCACCGCATCGACCTGCCTGGCCAGGCCTTCCGCCAGCCCGACCACCAGCGGGACGCCCGCGCGTTCCAGCCAGGCCTTGTCGCGGCCACCGAGGCGCGTGCCGTCGCCGCCGGCGAGGATCCCCAGCGTGACGCCGGCATGCGCATGCACGAGGCGGGTGGTCATTTGCCGCGCTTGGCGTGCCGGACCAGGCGCTTCTTCTTCGCCACCTGGCGCTCGCTCAGGACGTTCTTCCTGTCCTTGTAGGGGTTGTCGCTTTCCTTGAACACGAAACGCACCGGCGTGCCGACCAGCTTGAAGCGCTTGCGGAAGAAGTTTTCGAGGTAGCGGCGGTAGCTGTCGCTCAGGGTACGCAGCCGCGTGCCGTGGACAATGAAGGTCGGCGGGTTTTCGCCACCGGGATGGGCGAAACGCAGCTTGGGGACGTGTCCGCGCACCACCGGTGGCGGATTGGCCTCGTAGGCGATTTCCAGCGCCTTGGTTACTTCCGCGGTGCCGAACCGGCGTGTCGCGGAGGAATGTGCCCGGTGCACCGCCCGGAACAGTTCGCGCAGTCCGGAACCGTGCAGGGCGCTGATGCGCACGGCCTCGGCCCAGGGCACGAAGGCCAGCTTGCGCGACAGCAGGGCCTCGACCTGTTCGCGCTGGTAGGAGCTCAGCCCGTCCCACTTGTTCACGGCGACGACCAGTGCGCGACCCGCATCGAGCACCGCGCCCAGGACGCTGGCGTCCTGGTCGGTCACGCCTTCGGAGGCATCGAGCAGGATCACCGCCACCTGGCAGTGCTCGATCGCCTGCAGGGTCTTGATGATCGAGAACGTCTCGACCGCCTGCTCGACCTTCGACTTGCGACGGATGCCGGCGGTGTCGACCAGGCGGTACTTGCGGCCGTCGCGCTCCAGGTCAACCGCGATCGAGTCGCGGGTGGTACCGGCAACCTCCGATGCGATCATCCGCTCCTCGCCGAGGATGCGGTTGACCAGGGTCGACTTGCCGACGTTCGGGCGCCCGATGAAGGCCACGCGCATGCGCTCCGGATCCTCGTCCAGGATCCCGGCGTCGCCATCCTGCGGCAGCGTCGCCAGCACCTGCGCCAGCAGTTCGTCGATCCCCTGGCGGTGCGCCGAGGACACCGCGACCGCATCGCTGAAACCATAGCGCGCGAACTCGGCCAGCGCCGCACGGACGTCGATGCCGTCGGTCTTGTTGACGACCAGGAAGGTCGGCCGCGAAGTCTTGCGCAGCCAGCCCAGGATCTCGTCGTCGAGCGCGGAAGCGCCCTCGCGCCCGTCGACGATGAACAGCACCAGGTCGGCCTCTTCGGCTGCCGCGCGCGCCTGGCGCGCGGTCGGCCCGGCGAGGCCGGTGCTCTCGAGGTGGGTGTTGGCGCCGGCGATGCCGCCGGTATCGACCAGCACGAACGGACGGGCCTCGTCGAGACGGCAGACGCCATAGTTGCGGTCGCGGGTGACGCCAGGCTCGTCGTGCACCAGCGCATCGCGGGTACGCGTCAACGCGTTGAACAGCGTCGACTTACCGACATTGGGGCGACCGACCAGGGCGACCAGGGGGAGCATGCGTGGACTCGATTCTCGATGCGTTGCGGGGAATGGAAAACCATGGCCCCGGGTAGCAAGACTACCCGGGGCCATGCGGTCATGCCATCGAACCCCGTCGAAGGGCTTGCGCTGCGGCTACTGGCCGATGCGGTAGGCGTTGAGGCCGCCGCCGGTATCCTCGACCACGAGGATGCCGTCAGCGACGACCGGCGCGGCGCGCACGGCGTGTCGGCCGGTACGCACGCGCGCCGCCAGTTCGCCGGTGTCGAGCCTGAGCCAGTGCAGGTAGCCGTCGAAATCGCCGACCACGGCATAGTCGCCCTGCACCGCCGGCGAACTGAGGTCGCGGCGCGCAAGCACGGGCTGCGACCACAGCGCGGAGCCGCTGTTCTTGTCCAGTGCCCACACGATGCCGGACGGATCGGAAACCACGACGCGGTCGGCGGCCACGCCGACATGCCCCGCACCTCCGCTGTCGTGCGCCCATATCGGGCGTCCGTTCGGGGCATCGATGGCCATGGTCTGGCGCTTGAAACTGGTGGCATACAGGGTCGTGCCGTCCAGCACCGGGGCGCCGTCGATATCGGCCATGCGCTCGAGTTCGGTGCGTCCGTCGGGCTGGGCGACCACCTGGCTCCAGAGCGGCCGGCCATCGGCCACCGACAGCGCCGCAACGGTGCCATCGTCGTTGCCGACGAACAGGTAGCCCGGGCCGAGCGTGGGCGCGCTGTTGCCGCGCACGGTCAGGGTCGGCATGTCGTGGTTCCAGAACCAGCGCCGCTCGCCGGTCGCTTCGTCGAACGCGGTGACGCGGCCATCGTTGGAACGCACGAAGACCATGCCCTGGCCGATGGCGGGCGCGGCGATGACTTCGTTGGGCACGTTGGCCCGCCACTTCTCGGCGCCGGTCGCTGCATCAAGCGCGACGACATCACCTTCAAGGCCACCGATCGCGACCAGGCCATCGCCGACCCCGGGGCCGCCGGACAGCTTGAGCTTGGAGTCGTATTTCCAGGCCAATGCGCCGGTCTGCAGGTCGAAGGCGTGCACGCCGCCCTCGACTGCCGCGGCGTAGACGCGACCATCGGCGATTGCCGGACCCTGGCGTGCGCCGAGGCGCCCCTCGCCCTTGCCGGCCTTGGCCGACCACAGCTTGCCGACCGTCGCGGTCGGCGTGAAGTCGGTGAGTTCGGCAGGTTCGCCGGCCTTCTTGCCGGCCTTGTCCTTGCCTGCGAACCAGCCTTTGACGGTGCTGCAGCCGGCCAGCGCAAAGACGCACAGCACGATCAGCGCGAACTGCCTCATCAGCCTGCCCGAGGGCAGCGTAGCGTTGGTCTTCATCGCATGTTTCATCAAGTGCGGGCCTCTGGTGCGGCGGGCGTACCGCCCGCGTCGGTGAGTTTCAATTCCAGCAGGCGTCGCTGCGGTGCGGCGACATCAAGCCGGGTCATGGCCTCGCCGTAGGATTTGCGCGCGGCATCCCGCTTGCCCAGCTTCAGCTGCGCGTCGCCGCGGACTTCCAGGCTCGCAGGATCGTCGGCATTGCCGAGCACGCGCAGCGCCTCGTCGGCCTTGCCGGCGTCGATCAGCAGGCGCGCAAGGCGCTGGTCCAGGACCTGCTGCAGGCCGGGGGAATCCGACTTCGCCGCACGCAGGGTGGCGATGGCGGCATCGCGCTGGCCGCCATCGAGCTGCGCCTTGGCAAGATCGAGCGCCGCGATCGTCGCGTACGGGGTGCCCTTGAGCTTGGCCGCCGCAGCCTGCGCCTGGTCGAGCTTGCCGGCCCCGAGGTCCTGGAGCACGGCCTGGTATTCATCGCCGGCGTGCATCTGCGCCGCATGCTGGCGCTTACCCCACCATTGCCAGCCGAGGATCAGCGCGAGGCCGAGGACCAGCCCGCCGACGAGGCCTGCGCCGTTTTGGCGCAGCCATTCCAGGACGCGTTCGCTTTGTTCGTGCTCGTCGAGCAGGTCGTCTATCGCCATCAGTAAGCTGCCATATGGGTGCTGTCGTGCTTGCCTGGCCGGAAATCCGGCACCGGACGTCGCGGAAGGGGGTGTCCGGGCGGGCCGACCTTACCAGACCGTCTGCGCGTGCATGCGCAGGCAACCAGGTGGATTCATGCGCCGTTGCCGGAACGCAGGAAGCCCGCCATGCCGCTTCAGTGGATCAGTTGGAGACCGGCGCCAGCGAACCGTCGAAGGATACCGCAAAGCGCGCCACGTTCGAGCGCTGGTACGGTGCGAGATCCTGTACCTGTCCGGCGGAACGCACCTCGACGGCGGCGGCGTTGCCGAGCACGACGCGGGCGACCTTGCCGGCCGGATAGGTGCGCGTCTCCCCTGCCTTGAGCAGGGCTTCCTCCAGCTTGCTGCCGTCGGCAGCCACGACCTGCACCCAGCTGTCGTCTTCCAGGCGCAGGGCAAGTGCAGGGGCCGAGGCCGCTTGGCGCGGCGGCAGCGAGCCCATCGACGCCACGACCGTGGACGGTCCACGTTTGGCGGGGGCCTTGCCGGGTTCCCTTGCCTGCGCGGGATGGCCGGCGGGCAGGTCCAGGGACGCGGCTTCAGGCAGGCTGTCCGGTCGCGAATGGGTCGCTACCCAGACCGGCAGCACCACCATCAGTGCGGTGATCACCATATACAGCAGCGGTCCGCCGACGCGGTCGGCGAGACGCTGCATCAAGGGGGTTTGCGTGCGCGGGAACAGGTTGGACGGCTGGATCGGGGCGATTCGGGACGCCGACTGCACCGGCTCGACCGGCAGGCCGAGCAGGCGCGCGTAGCTGCGCAGGTGGCCACGCACGAAGACCGGGGCGCCGATCCGCGCCCAGTCCTCGGCCTCGATCGCCTCGACGATGTGCACCGGCACCTTCAGGCGGGCCGCGACTCCGGCCAGGTCCAGTCCCGCTGCCTCGCGTGCGCTGCGCAGGCGCTCGCCGCTGCCCTGGTTTTCTTCCGTATTCTGGCTGGGTGGCATCATGGCCGACTGCTTTCCCCGGATTGAAGCGTCCCCGCTTGCGGGAATTCCGCCCGCAAACGCTGAACATAACGAGCGGCGGCCGTCCTGTCGCCGAGTTTTTCCTCGATCTGTGACGCGAGTCGGAGCACCGCCGGCGTTGCCGGCGCGGCCGACAGCCGCCGCTCGGAAAACGCCCGCGCATCCATGTAGTTGGCCTGTCGGTAGCTGTATTGCGCCATGGCGGCCAGGGCCACGGCATTGTCCGGGTCCAGCGCCAGCGCGGCGCGCAGGTCGCGCTCGACGCGTCCCGCCTGCCCGGCCTGCAAGGCGCAGGCGCCGGCATTGGCCAGGGCCGAGGCGCGCTGGCGATAGCGCGCATCGGCCAGCGCACGGTCGAACCAGGCCAAGGATTCGGCGGCACGCTCGTTGGCGCACAGCCATGCGCCGTAGTTGTTGAGGGCGGTTCCCTGCGCCGGCGCCAGCTCGGCGGCCCTGGCGTAGTGCTCGCCCGCCTGCTTGCTGCGTCCGCGGCGGTCCTCGACCACGGCCAGCAGGGTGTTGGCATCGGCGGAGCGCGGATCGGCCTTCAATGCCGCGTCGGCCTCTTTCTCGGCGCGATCAAGCTCCCCGACCCGAAGCGCGTCGCTGGCCAGGGCGACGTGGTCGCTGGCCGCCGTGCGCTGGCGGACGGCCGGACTGTCCTCGAAGGTGTAGTCGGGCGCGATCTTCTCGTACTTGCCCGGACTGGCGTTTGGCCGGATGAAGGTCAAGCGCGAACAGGCACTCCCCAGCAGGGACAGCGCGATGGCGCAGGCCATGGCATCACGCAGCCGCATCGATGCCTCCCGTTCCTTCGGCAAGCGATTGCAGGTGCTTGCGATGTTCGGCCTGGCGGCGCGTGCGGTCCACCACCTGCCCCTTCAACTGGCCGCAGGCCGCGTCGATGTCGTCGCCGCGGGTGCGTCGCACCATGGTGAGCACCTGCGCGTCGAGCAGCAGCTTCTGGAAGGCGCGGATATCGGCCTCGGGCGAACGTTCGAAGCGCGTGCCCGGGAAAGGGTTGAACGGGATCAGATTGACCTTGCCCGCATCCTTCATCTGCAACGCGTTGCCGAATTGCCGCATCAGCCGCGCCAGCTGCCTTGCGTGCTCCGGCTGGTCGTTGACGCCCTTCATCAGGGTGTACTCGAAGGTGATCGACTCACGCGGCTTGCGCCGTGCGTAGCGTTCGCAAGCCGCCATCAGCTCGGCGATCGGGTACTTGCGGTTGAGCGGCACCAGTTCGCTGCGCAGCTCGTCGTTGGCCGCGTGCAGGGACACCGCCAGCGAGACATCGCTCTGCTCGGCGAGGCGGTCGATCATCGGCACTACCCCGGCGGTCGACAGGGTGACGCGCTTGTTGGCGAGGCCGTAGCCGAGGTCGTCGCGCATCACGCTCATCGCGCGCACCACGTTGTCGAAGTTCATCAGCGGCTCGCCCATGCCCATCATCACCACGTTGGTGAGCTTGCGTTGGCGATGCGGCACGTTGCCAAGGTGCCGGGCCGCGACCCAGACCTGGCCGATGATCTCGGCGGTGGACAGGTTGCGGTTGAAGCCCTGGGTCGCGGTCGAGCAGAACTGGCAATTCAGCGCGCAGCCGACCTGCGAAGACACGCACAGGGTGCCGCGGCCCTTGTCGGGGATGAATACCGCCTCGATGGCGTTGTTGCCGTCCATGCCGAGCAGCCATTTGTGGGTGCCGTCGGCGGAAGGCTTCTCGAACTGGACCTGGGGCACACGGACTTCCGCCAGCGTTTCCAGCTTGCCGCGCAACACCTTGCCCAAGTCGGTCATCCGGCTGAAGTCGGTGACGTGGCGGTGGTGGATCCACTTCATCACCTGATGCGCGCGGTAACGCTTCTCTCCGAGCACGTCGGCGAAGAAGCATTCCAGCCCGTCTCGATCGAGTTCGAGCAGGTTCTGTTTTGCGCCGGGTTCAACCATCACTCATTCAACGGGCATGCACATCGGTTGCTGGGAAGAAATAGGCGATCTCGACCGCGGCGGTATCGACCGCATCCGAACCATGCACGGCGTTGGCATCGATCGAATCCGCGAAGTCGGCCCGGATGGTGCCGGCCGCCGCTTCCTTCGGATTGGTCGCGCCCATCAACTCGCGGTTCTTCAACACCGCGCCCTCGCCCTCGAGGACCTGGATCATCACCGGGCCGCTGATCATGAATTCGACCAATGCGGCGAAGAACGGACGTTCGCGATGCACGGCATAGAAGCCTTCGGCTTCCTTGCGCGAGAGTTGTTTCATTTTCGCCGCCGCGATCTTCAGTCCGGACTTCTCGAAGCGGGAATAGATCTCGCCGATGACGTTCTTGGCGACGGCATCGGGCTTGATGATCGACAGGGTGCGCTCCAGCGCCATGGATAGTCTCCGGATCAGGGCGGGCAACTCGCCATGGAGTCGCCCAGCGTAACATGAATGACAAGGAAAACCCGCGTCAGGGCGCGGGTTTAGCCAATCTGGCTAGCGGTGATTCTAGCCCATCGTGACCTCCCCGCACATCCCTTCCAGGCCTCCAGTTTGACGGCTGCCGGGTCTCCGGCTACGATCAAACAAGCGTTTGATTCGTCGCCCCGGAAGCCATGGCCAACACCCAGTTCTCGACCAAGGACCGCATCCTCGGCGCCGCCGAGGAACTGTTCGCGCAGCACGGCTTCGGCGGCACCTCGCTGCGCCAGGTCACCAGCCGCGCCGACGTCAACATCGCTGCCGTCAACTACCACTTCGGCAGCAAGGAAAACCTGGTCACCGAGGTCTTCCGCCGGCGCATGGACGAAATGAGCGCGCAGCGGCTGGCCCGCCTCAGGCAGGCCCGGGCCGAGGCTCCCGGCGAACTCGAACCGATCCTCGCCGCCTTCGTCCGGCCCGCCCTGGCGCTGGCGCAGGATCGCCATGGCGGTGGCGCCTTCATCCGCGTCATCGCCCGCGCCTACGCGGAAAAAAACGATGGGCTGCGCAAGTTCCTGTCGGAACAGTACGGCCATGTGCTGCGCGAATTCGGCAAGGCCATCGCCGGCTGCGTGCCGGAACTGAGCAAGGAGCAGCTGTACTGGCGGCTGGACTTCGTGGCGGGGGCGCTGACCTACGCCATGGCCGATTTCGGCCTGATCAAGCGCCCGGCCGGCGTCAGCGAGGCCGACCACCGCGAGCGTGCCGCGCAGGAACTCATCCGCTTCGCCTCGGCCGGTCTCAAGGCTGGTTGATCATATAAATCAAGAGGTTGTGAGATATGTCTAAGGAATTACTGGTGCGGCGGGCCGCCGTGCTCGGCGCCGGCGTCATGGGCGCCCAGATCGCGGCCCAGCTGGTCAATGCCGGCGTCGATACGGTGCTGTTCGACCTGCCGGCGAAGGAAGGCGACCCCAATGGCATCGTGCTCAAGGCCATCGCCAACCTCGGCAAGCTCAAGCCCGCGCCGCTCGCGACCCCGGCACTGGCCCAGGCCATCGTGCCCGCCAACTACGAGGTCGGCCTGCAGAAGCTCAAGGGCTGCGACCTGATCATCGAGGCGATCGCCGAGCGCATGGACTGGAAGCAGGACCTGTACCGGAAGATCGCGCCCTTCGTGGCCGAGCACGCGGTCCTGGCCAGCAACACCTCGGGCCTGGGCATCAACAAGCTGGCCGACGCGCTGCCGCAGGAGCTGCGGCCCCGTTTCTGCGGCCTGCACTTCTTCAATCCGCCGCGCTACATGCACCTGGCCGAGCTGATCCCGGCGCGCGGCACCGACCGGGCGGTGCTGGAGGGCCTGGAAACCTTCCTCGTCACCACCCTCGGCAAGGGCGTGGTGCACGCCAAGGACACCCCCAACTTCATCGGCAACCGCATCGGCGTGTTTTCGATCCTGGCCACGATCCACCACACCGGGGCGTTCAAGCTCGGTTTCGACGAGGTCGATGGCATCACCGGCCCATTGATCGGGCGGCCCAGGTCCGCGACCTACCGCACCTCGGACGTCGTCGGCCTGGACACCATGGCCCACGTCATCAAGACCATGGCCGATACCCTGCCCCACGACCCCTGGCACAAGTACTTCAAGTCGCCGAAGTGGCTGCAGGCGCTGGTCGAGAAGGGCGCGCTCGGCCAGAAGTCGGGGGCCGGCATCTTCCGCAAGGTCGGCAAGGACATCCAGGTGCTGGACCTGGCGCAGCAGGACTATCGCCCTTCCGACCTCGCTGCCGCGCCGGAAGTGGTCGGGATCCTCAAGCTCAAGGATCCCGCGGAGAATTTCGCGCAGCTGCGCGCGAGCGAGCACCCGCAGGCGCAGTTCCTGTGGGCGATGTTCCGCGACCTGTTCCATTACAGCGCCTACCACCTTTCGGACATCGCCGAGACCGCGCGCGACGTCGACCTCGCCATCCGCTGGGGCTACGGCTGGTCGCTGGGACCGTTCGAGGCCTGGCAGGCGGCAGGCTGGAAGCAGGTGGCGCAATGGATCGCCGACGACATCGTCGCCGGTAAGGCGATGAGCGACGCGCCGCTGCCGGACTGGGTGTTCGATGGCCGCGACGGCGTGCATGCCGCCGAGGGCAGCTACAGCCCCGGCAAGAACGCCAAGCTGCCGCGCTCCGCCCTGCCCGTCTACCAGCGCCAGCGTTTTCCCGACCCCATGCTGGGCGAGTCGTTCCCGCAGGGCGACACCGTGTTCGAGAACGACGGCGTGCGCATGTGGACCGATGGCGACGGCGTGGCCGTGGTTTCGTTCAAGTCGAAGATGCACACCGTCAACGACCAGGTACTCGATGGCCTGCAGGAAGCGGTAGGCCGCGCCGAACGCGATTTCCGGGCCATGGTCCTGTGGCAGCCCAGCGAGCCGTTCTCCGCCGGCGCCGACCTTGCCGGCGCGATGGGCCTGCTGCAGGCCGGCGACGTGCAGGGCTTCGAGGCGATGGTTGCCAACTTCCAGGCCACCAGCCAGCGCATCAAGTATTCGCTGGTGCCGGTGGTCGCGGCGGTGCGCGGACTGGCGCTGGGCGGCGGCTGCGAATTCCAGATGCACAGTGCACGCACGGTCGCGCACCTGGAGAGCTACATCGGCCTGGTCGAGGCCGGCGTCGGCCTGCTGCCGGCCGGTGGCGGACTGAAGGAGATCGCCTTGCGCGCCTCGCAGGCTGCAGGCCCGGGCGGCGATGTCTTCGCCGAGCTCAAGCGCACCTTCGAGACCGTGGCGATGGCCAAGGTCTCGACCTCGGCGATGGAAGCCAGGGAGCTGGGGCTGTTGCGCGCTGGCGACCGGGTCGTGTTCAACGCCTTCGAACTGCTGCACGTGGCCAGGCAGCAGGCGCTGGCACTGGCCGAAAGCGGCTACCGGCCGCCCCTGCCCGCCCGCCGCATCGCGGTCGCCGGCGACGTCGGCATCGCCACTTTCAAGATGCTGCTGGTCAACATGCTTGAAGGCCGCTTCATCAGTGAATACGACGACGAGATCGCCACCCGTGTCGCCACCGTGCTGTGCGGTGGCGAGCTCGACCGTGGCGCGCTGGTCGACGAGGACTGGCTGCTGCGGCTGGAGCGCAAGCATTTCGTCGAATTGGCGCAGCAGGAAAAGACCCAGCAGCGCATCGCGCACATGCTCAAGACCGGGAAGCCCTTGCGGAACTGAAAGCTCCACGAACCCAGTGGGGCACGTTCGACCTGGATGACTGCATGCAAGCGAGATGCCCCACACGCCCTACAAGCTAGCGAGACGCATGGATAAATCACTGATCGACCGCATCGCCGCAAGGGACTGGTTCTATGAATTCGACCTGCCCGACGGCGTAGTTGCGCCTTGCCGCACCCCAGAACATGTCCGCCCGATCCATTCGACCCGGCTCGACATGTTGTCAGCGGCCATTGAGCCCTATGTGGCCGAACGTGGCGGCTGGGGTGAGATCTCGGCCATCGACGTCGCCTGCCACCAAGGGTTCTACTCGGCCCATCTGGCGCGTCGTGGCGCACGCGACGTACTCGGCATCGATGCCCGTACCGACCATATCGCCGACGCGGACCTGATCCGCCAGGCATTCGAGCTGGACAACCTCAGGTTCGCGAAGCACGACGTCTACGAGGTCAAGGCTCCGCAACTGGGCGGCTTCGACGTCGTCGTCTGCTATGGCCTGCTCTACCACGTTGAAAATCCGATCGGCGTCCTGCGCCTGTGCCGGGAACTGATTGGACCGGCGGGCGGCGTCTGCGTCGTCGAGACGCAGGTGGTTCCCAACATGTCCGGGGTCGTCGACTGGGGTTCCTACGAGTACGTGCAACCGCTGCAGGGCGTATTCGGATTGATCGACGAAACCCACGAAACCCATGTTCCTGAAGCCAGTACCACCGGCCTGTGCCTTGCGCCGAGCCTCGAGGGTCTGATCTGGGTCATGCGCAAGCTCGGATACAAGCAGGTCGTTCAGATCCCGGCGCCCGCCAACGCCTACGAACAGCACAGGTTCAACAAACGCGTCGTCGTCGCGGGATATGTCTAGGAACAACCGCGCCAGAATCCACGAAGAATAGAGAAAGCCATGACCAGACAGATCCAGGATGCCTACATCGTCGCCGCCACCCGCACCCCGGTCGGCAAGGCGCCCAGGGGCGTGTTCCGCAACACCCGCCCCGACGACATGCTGGCGCACGTGCTGCGCGCGGTGGTGGCGCAGGCGCCGGGCATCGACGTGAACCGAATCGAGGACGCGATCATCGGCTGCGCCATGCCCGAGGGCGAGCAAGGCATGAACGTGGCGCGCATCGGCGTGCTGCTGGCCGGCCTGCCCGACACCGTCGCCGGGCAGACCATCAACCGCTTCTGCTCCTCCGGCCTGCAGGCGGTGGCGCTGGCCGCGGACCAGATCCGCCTTGGCAACAGCGACCTGGTGCTGGCCGGCGGCACCGAGTCGATGTCGATGGTGCCGATGATGGGCAACAAGGTCGCGCTTTCGCCTTCGGTGTTCAAGGACGACCACGTCGCCATCGCCTATGGCATGGGCATTACCGCGGAAAAGGTCGCCGAGGAATGGAAGGTGTCGCGCGAGGACCAGGACGCATTCGCGCTGGCTTCGCACCAGAAGGCACTGGCTGCGATCCAGGCCCGCGAATTCAGCGACGAGATCACGCCGTACGAGGTCGTGTCGCGCCAGCCCGACCTTGGCGGCAACACCATCCGACTGAAGAAGCTGCTGGTGGAGAACGACGAGGGCCCGCGCCGCGACAGTTCGACCGAAGGCCTGGCCAGGCTGCGTCCGGTATTCCGCAACGGCCAGTTCGGCGGCACGGTCACCGCCGGCAATTCATCGCAGATGAGCGACGGCGCAGGCGCCATCCTGCTGGCCTCGGAGCAGGCGATCAAGGACTACGGCCTGACGCCGCTGGCGCGCTTCGTTTCGTTCTCGGTCGCAGGCGTGCGCCCGGAGGTGATGGGCATCGGCCCGATCGCGGCGATCCCGAAGGCGCTGGAGCAAGCGGGGCTGACCCAGGACCAGCTCGACTGGATCGAACTCAACGAGGCCTTCGCCGCGCAGTCGCTGGCGGTGATCCGCGACTGCGGGCTCGATCCGGAGAAGGTCAATCCGCTGGGCGGCGCCATTGCCCTCGGCCATCCGCTAGGCGCCACCGGCGCAGTTCGCACCGCGACCATTGTCCACGGCCTGCGCCGGCACCAGCAGAAATACGGCATGGTGACGATGTGCATCGGCACCGGGATGGGCGCAGCCGGCATTCTGGAGAGTGTTGCCTAGTCTCATCCGGGGTAAGAAGACCGTGTCGTTGGCTGCCCGGAATTGCGTCCGATTCAGGTTCGTGTTGGCCGCTTTCCTGCCACCTCTCGTTTACCTCACTGGGAGCAGTGGGCTCTCAAACGCCCCCGAGGGGATGACAACTCTTATGAAAATTTCATTCATCAGCTCAGCGCTCGCAGTAGCCGTGCTTGGCTTGGCGATGACGCCCGGTGATGCAGCCGCTGCCGATTTCACCAAAACCTACGCCGGAAGCGGTTGCAAGGTGTTCGGCAGCACCGCGTGGACAGACCTCCAGTTCGGTGCCCGAGGCATCACCAACCTGACCAACGTGCCCAAGAACATCATTTGTCCGATCATCAAGGACTCGGAAGCTTCCTGGGACAGTTCTGCCACCAGTGCAGCATCGATGCACTATCACATGCAGACTGGCAATAATGCGCTGACCACGACCTGCAATGTCTATGTGGTCGACGACCACGGCAATCTGCTGAACACGTATAGCTCGACGGTAGGTGGTAGCCCGGCGACGGAATATTTCGACACATTGAGCGGGTTTGATGGCAACGCACGGCCGTTCGGGGACCATCAGCAGGCCACAATGCTGTGCACGCTCGCGGCTGGTGCGCGATTGAACTATTACACGATCCAGGAACGCGATCCCACGGACTGACCCCATCCAGAGAGAGGTTTGCCGCCGCAAGCAGCGCATGCTGCTTGCGGGCGGTTCCGTTCTCGGTGATGCGAACGTGAATGGCCTCGTTCCCCGAGTCAGTGTTCTTGGCTTTCGCAATCGGTTCTTGCCTTTCGAGCAGCGATTCCGCAAGACGGTGCCGAAACCCACAATTCCGGTGGATCTGATTTTTCTTAACACCTGCTACTGCGGCCGGACACACGGCCTGGATCGAACCGGGCTGTCGCAGCATCCATTAGCTAATCGAGACGACGCCAATGTCCACCAATAAGCTGCTTGTTCCCGTTCTGCTGGTAGTGATCGCCGTCCTTGCGGCATGGACGCTGTGGGGGGGGCGCAATGCCATGAGCTTTCCAGGCAACCTGCAAGGATCGGCAGGCAAGGGCGACTATCAAACGTTGCTTGAAGCCCAGTCAAGGCAGGATGCACGACTGGCTCGGCTTGAAGCAATCATGGGCAAGCTCGTCGACGGGGGGAATGCCCCCCGCTATGACAGCGCAGCGTCCCAGCCGGGCGCGTCTGGAGAAAATGTCGACGGGGACCGCATGACCCCGTCGGAGGAGCAGGCGATAATGCAGCAGAGACTGCGCCAGTCCGACGCGGCGTTTGCCGCTGAGCCGGTATCGCGCAACTGGTCAACGCGCAACGAGAAAATGATCGCCTCGGCCTTCTCCACCGGCAGCCTCGCCGCCAAGGGCGCACCAAAGCCACGACTGTACGATGCCCAGTGCCGCAGCAAGACCTGTCGCATCGAGATGGTGTACGCCAACGAAGCGGAGGCCGAAGAAGGGCAGCTGTTCCTCCTTTCTGACATCGGTGGCACGCTTGGCCAGTCGCGTCCGTTCCAGCGTACCCTCCCGGATGGAAGCGTACAGCTGATCCTGTTTTCCAGTGCATCATCGCACCCGCCGCCGGGCCCAGACCGGCACTAGGCTGCTACGTATCACCAAATTCTGGACAGCCAGATTCTGGACAGCCAGCGGTAAGGCATATTTGCGCTCGCGATCCCGCGTACGATGTTTTCCGCCTCACTGCCTGAATCCAGATGTCGGCTCTGTCGACTTGCCGGATCACTCACTCCACGTCCACCACGCCAAGCTCCCTCAGTGCGTTCTGCATCATGTTGCGTGCTGAGTCGCTGATCTTCTCGTGGTCCAGGGCGAAGCGGATGGTCGCCTCGACCAGGCCGATATGGGTGCCGCAGTCGAAGCGCGTGCCTTTGAAACGATAGGCATCCACCTGCGACTGCCCGATCAGGCTGGCAATCGCATCGGTCAATTGGATCTCGCCGCCGGCGCCCGTCCCCGTTTGCTCCAGATGGTCGAAGATCGCGGGCGGGAGGACATAGCGCCCCACCACGGCCAGCGTACTAGGCGCGTCCGCGGGCGCGGGCTTCTCGACGATGCGGCGGATCGCTCCGTGCCGGTTGCGGAAGTCGTCGGTGGCGACGATGCCGTAGCTCGCGGTCTGCTCCCGCGGCACGTCCTGCACCGCGATCACGCCGACGCCGTTCGTCTCGGCATGGTCGGCCATCTGCCTGAGCGCGCTGGCGCCAGCCTTGTTCCAGATCAGATCGTCGGGCAGGACCACCGCGAACGGTTCGTCGCCAATGACGGGCTTCGCGCACAGCACGGCGTGGCCCAGTCCAAGTGCCTCGGTCTGGGTCACGAAAACCGCGCGCACGCCTTCGGGCAACACGTTGCGCACCAGCGCGAGCAGTTCGTGCTTGCCGGACTTCTCCAGCTTCTGTTCGAGCTCGTAGGCCTTGTCGAAATAGTCCGCGACCGAATGCTTGTAGCGGTTGGTGACGAAGACCAATGTCTCGCAGCCGGCGTCGATGGCCTCGTCCACCGCGTACTGGATCAGCGGCCGGTCGACGATGGGCAACATCTCCTTGGGTACGGTCTTCGTTGCAGGCAGGAAGCGGGTTCCAAGGCCAGCGACCGGGAACACGGCCTTGCGGATTCTCCTGCTCATTTCTTCCTTGCCGCCCTGGCGGGGAATGCCACTACCGTCGCAGCATCGCGCGGCGAGCCGGGAATGTCCGCCGGCGTGAATTCCGGCACCGCCTCGCGCAACAGCGTCGCAAGGGCTTCGACGTCGTAGCGTGCCACCGCATCGCGCAGGCGTGCCCGAGCGCGGCCGATGGCTTCCGCTGGTACTTCTCGCGCCTCGGCCTGCAGGATCTTCGGGTGTGAGGTGGGACGATAGTTCTCGTCGGCATGGAACAGGGTTTCGTGCAGCTTCTCACCCGGGCGCAACCCCGTGTAGATGATGGCAACGTCGCGTTCCGGTTTTTTGCCGGCAAGCCGGATCATCTGCTCCGCAAGCAGGCGGATCGACACCGGCTCGCCCATGTCCAGGGTGTAGACGGCCTGCTGGGTGCCGATCGCGGAGGCCTGCAGGATCAGCTGGCAGGCTTCCTGGATGGTCATGAAGTAGCGCGTGACCTCGGCGTCGGTCACCGTGACCGGACCGCCGGTGCGGATCTGCTCGCGGAACAGCGGCACGACGCTGCCGGCTGAATCCAGGACATTGCCGAAACGCACAGTGATGATCCGGGTGGTGAGTGGGTCGGCCATCGTCTGGCAGACCATTTCCGCCAGTCGCTTGCTCGCACCCAGTACGTTGGCTGGGTCCACGGCCTTGTCGGTGGAGATCAGCACGAAGGTGCCGACCCCTGCCTGCAGGCTCTGCTCGACGACGGTTTCGGTGGCCAATACGTTGTTGCGGATCGCTTCGCGTAACTGGGTTTCCAGCACCGGCACCTGCTTGTAGGCGGCGGCATGGAACACAGTATCGGGCCTTGATTTCTGCAGCGCGTAGCGGACGACGGCCGCATCGCCGCAATCGCCTAGGATCGGGATCAGCTCGATCTGCGGGAAGTCGCGACGCAGCTCGGCTTCGGCCGTAATCAGGGACAGTTCGTCGATTTCCAGCAACGCGATCTGGCGTGCGCCGTGCTTGGCGCACTGCCGACACAGTTCGGAACCGATCGAGCCTCCCGCACCGGTGACCAGCACGCTGCGTCCGCCGAGCCAGTCGCGGATGGCCTTCCAGTCCGGGGTCACGGGCTGGCGGCCGAGCAGGTCCTCGATCGCTACCTCCTTCAGCTCGCCCGGCAGCGAACGCCCCTCCAGCAGGTCGTCTAGGCGCGGCACCGTCCTGAACGGCAGGCCGGTACGCTCGCAGGCTTCGACCACGCGCCGCATCGCCGCGGCGTCGATCGACGGCATCGCGATCACCAGCAGCCTGGCGGCGGTTTCCGGTGCGATCTTGCCGACGTCCGCGACCCGGCCAAGCACCGGCAGGCCCTGCAGCGAACTTCCACGCAGCTTGGCGGCATCATCGAGGAATCCGACCGGCTGGTAGGCGCCCGCCCGGCGCAGGTCGCGCACCAAGGCTTCACCCGCCTGTCCGGCGCCCAGGATCAGCACCCGGATCGCCGCCTTGTCGGTGCGCGCGAGGCCATAATCCTTCCACGAGCGGTAGAGCAGCCGCGGCATGCCCAGCAGCGCCGTCAGCACGATCGGATACAGTGCCAGCACCGAACGTGGCACGGTTTCGAGCCGGCCGTACATGAACAAAGCCAGCATGATGACCATCAGGCCCGCGACGCAGGCCTTCATGATGTTGAGCAGATCGGGCAGGCTGGCGAAGCGCCAGATGCCCCGGTAAAGCCCGATCCGCCAGAACAC
>SWCD01010621.1_pt1 | contig 43025 bp, 41 predicted proteins | sample 4693011 | NCBI WGS metagenome assembly SWCD01 (sample SAMN10267278, study PRJNA491770) | bioreactor metagenome | isolation source: DHS bioreactor inoculated with marine | place: Japan: Omine Ridge, Nankai Trough
TTCAGGAGCAGGCCGGATGACAGCTTATGTAATTTTTGACGTCGATATTCATGACGCGGCGCAGTATCAGGAATTCATGTCGGGTGTAACACCAGCCCTGGAAAAGGCCGGCGCAAAATATCTGGCACGCGGTGGCTCCCACAGGATTCATGAAGGTGACTGGACGCCACGGCGCATTGTGCTGCTGGAATTTCCATCGGTTGCCGCCTGGGAGGAGTTCTACAATGGCGAAACCTATCAGGGCCTCAAACACATAAGAGACGCCTGCAGCACGGCCCGCCTGGTCAGCGTTGAGGGACTGCGCTGATTGACACGGACGGACCGGGAACAAGTGCGATGATGGCGAACGGGCTGCGGCAAACGGCGTCTTATATCATCTGTGCAACGCCGAGAAGCGGCAGCACGCTGCTGTGCGACCTGCTGCATGATACCGGTGTCGCCGGAAATCCTCACTCTTTCTTCCGGGCTCAGGACTATGCCGAGTGGGCGGAAGAATTCGATGTGCCGGTCGCGCACTGGTCTGGCGACCAGGATTTTGATCAAGCCTACCTGGACGCGGTTTTGACCTATGGTACCGGCAGCACTGCAGTGTTCGGGATGCGGCTGATGTGGGAGAGCCTCGGCGACCTGTCGAACCGGCTCGACAGGTTTTTCCCCGGACAGGCAAGTGACAGCGCCCGTTTCACATCGGCATTCGGACCACTCGTCTACATACACCTGTCTCGAGACGACAAGGTTGCCCAGGCTGTGTCTCGCCGCAAAGCGGAGCAGACCGGTTTGTGGCACGTCGACAGCGACGGGACCGAACGTGAACGGGTCAGGCCGGGGCAGGCTGCAACCTATGATGGCGACGCGCTCATGCAGCTTGTAACCGAACTGGAAGACCACGATGCCGCGTGGGGTCGCTGGTTTGCCCGGCAAGGTGTGGTTCCGCTTTCCATCACCTATGAAATGCTCGCCTCAAGACCGCAAGCCAGCCTGGCGCACATATTGTCTGCTCTCGGCCAGGACCCGGCCATCGCCGCAACCGTTGAACCCAGAACAGCCAGGCTGGCCGACAATGAAAGCCGCGAGTGGGCCGCCCGCTTGCGAAGCGAACGGCGCAGGCCGGCGAAATGACCCCATGTCCGGGCAGGATGCAGACAGGCTGGGTTTTTGCAACAGGTGGTCAGGCCTGATCATTCCGGCAGCCCTAAGCAGGTAGCTGTCATATTCGTCTGCAAATGGTTAGTCTTTCCAGTGTTCATTCTTGCTCGTAACGCCAATCGGATCCCAAAGCGACCAGCCAATATCCCTAAGGCGAGACAATCGAATCTTAGAGTGTTTTGCCATTGCAGTCTCCAGATGAAAGTGATCTTGACAGGTCAGTGAGCCGCTCCCCTAACTCTCCGGTTAACACGAAGCGACTGATACTCGAATTGGGTCACGAGCGGTCACACGCTTGTTGGAAGCAACAACAAGTTTGTCCTGTGTGGATGGCTCCCTTTTTGCAAGTCCTATTTTGTGACTTAAATATTGTCAGAAGCAGTCTTGTGTCCGGCCTGTTGACGCGACGCACATGGCCGCTGGCCCTGATGGTTTCCACCAACCAAGTCCCATTCCGCTTATCGAACAGCAAGCGTTCTGGACAAAGCTCGGGGTGTCTTGGTTTTAGGGCTGACAATTTTCCATCACTTCATTGGTCTTGCAATCTCTCGTTTTTAAGTTGTTTTGGTCAAACGGTTTTCACTTTGTAGGGTTCATTGCGGGTAAGCACGGCCCATATTATTCGGGCTGTTTTGTTAGCCATGGCAATCGCTGCCACTCTGCTTGGCTTACGTGCCAGGATGTCCGCAAACCACGGGTCAAATTTCTCCGGCTTTGTCCTGATCGAGCGAATACGGGAAGTCATACCGAGAACCAGTAACCGGCGAATGTATTGATCACCCATCTTTGAGATATGCCCCAGACGTTCTTTTCCGCCGCTTGATTTGTTGAGCGGTGTCAATCCCAGCCAGGCAGCAAACTCCCGACCATTGTTGAACTGCTTGCCGCTGCCAATCGTTGCAACAATTGCAGACGCTGTAATCTGCCCCACGCCTGGTATTGTGCGAAGCAGTGCAACGCGTTTCTCACGCTTGGCGATCTGCGTCATTTCTCGGGAACAGCGCAATATCTTTGAATGTAAGAACCGCAGTTGATCACAAAGCTCAAAGATTACATCGCCCGCAACTTCGGGCAAGTTAGGTTGTTCCCCATTCAAACAATCCTTGGCGAACTGAAGGACGTGATAAATTCCTTGAGGCAGAACAATGCCAAACTCGGCCAGTTGCGCCCGTAGCATATTGATCGTCTGTGTTCGTTGCCGAACGATAAGGTCACGCGTTCGGTGAACAGCCAGTATCGCCTGTTGGTCTGGTGTCTTGATTTCAACAAATCGCATTGTTGGCCGAGTGACCGCCTCGCAAATGGCTTCGGCATCTGCGGCATCTGACTTTCCACGTTTGACGTAAGGCTTCACGTAAACTGGTGGGATCAGCCTGACTTCGTGGCCCAATTTACTGATCTCACGTGCCCAGTGATGACTGGTTCCACACGCTTCAATGCCAACCAAACATGGTTCAAGGCTTTCAAAAAACTTCAGGACTTGTGCTCTTCTCAAAGCACGGTTAAAGGCAACCTCTCCATCGTCTGTGATGCCGTGGACTTGAAAAACGTTCTTGGCCAAATCAAGGCCGATTGTTGTAACTTGCATTTGGGTGGCTCCTCTCAAGCAGTTTGTGACAACTGCAGTATGGCGCATTACGACGCCGATGGTGCAGGAGCCATCCACACCATCCGCTTTGCCGAGGGCCATCTACCTGGCAAGCGTGCGATGCATACTGCGTCGCAGTATATTTCCACTCTGAGCCCTTGTTTTCCATACGGGCTGCAAATCCCAACGACAGCAATGCTCCGGGCATCTTTTGTCTGAAAGGTCATGTCCTGAGAAAAGAATTTACCTGAAGAAGCGGTTCGCGAATCTGTTGACTTGCATATGAGGCTGAACTTGGTGACACTGACAATTGAGAAGGGCGAGGAAATTGAGGTCAAGGAGTTTGTAGTGAAGAATATTATTAGAGCAATTTTTGCCGCGGGCACATTGTGTTTCGGCGGATTGCTGGCGTTGACACCCATTCAGTCTGCTTCAGCACTGTCACCGGGTATGGCGTCAGTCAGTCAGATGCTGGGCGGTGTCGCCGAACAGTTACCCATTGAAAATGTTCAGAACCGTGTTCGTCGCAATCGTGGCGGTTCCAACCGTAACCGTGCCCGTCGCAATCGTGGCGGCGCCAACCGCAATCGTGCCCGTCGCAATCGTGGCGGTGCCAATCGCAACCGTGCCCGTAACAGACACTCCTACAATCGTCATCGCCATGGCAGACGCTACCGTGGTCGGCGTGGTAATTACCGGCATTATTACCGCGGATACTGGTATGCTAATCCATGGTGGATTGTTGGCACAGCAGCAGCTATCGGAGCTGGCGCAGCCTATGCAGGAGGCCGTTGCGAACGTATCAGTGACTTGTGTGCGGCCAATTGGGGGCGCGGCGGCGCTGATTACTGGGGTTGCATGCGATATGAAGGCTGTGACTAAACAGTATCGTGTTCGCAAATGTGCCCATCAAGGTACGACGAACGTTCAGCATTTTGAGATCAATCTGAGTTTCATAGGCTGATAGAAATCACATGAAGCAAAGGGCATTTCCGAGACGATATTCGGAGATGCCCTTTTTTGTTTCTATACCGTTTCGGGTGGTTCCGGGTCATGATACTCGAAAACCAGCTACCACTTCGGCGCAAGTGTTTAGACCAGAGGCGAATGTGTGGTTTTTCAAGAGTATCGGCCACAAACTGCCAATCGTCTGGATATCTTGGGAGTAGGTTTGCCCGCTTTACCGACGCCCTTCGGCTCAGCCAGCGTGCGAAGCATACTGCCACGCAGCAAGTTTCCGCTCTGAGCCCATTCAGGACCTTTGCGTGGTCTATTCGCATCGTCATTTCCGGCCCATTGCGGACCCTTGCAACACTGACCAACGCTGCATTTCGAAAGCTGCCGTTTATCGAACGAATGGCATTCTGGCGCTCGGATGGTGGCTTGGCAGACCTTGCAGACCTTCCCGAACGCCAGGAGCACCCAAATTGCGACATGAGCTGACCGGGCAGAATGTGCCATGACCTGCCATCCTTTGGGCCGAAATCTGGGTGTCACTTGAGCGGATAAACCGGATCTTGAGATAAAGCTCACCAAAAATCAAAGTTGCGGGGCAGCCCCTTCAGCAGAGCAATGCCGTATCCGTCGTTTTCGATAGCTCACCAGATCCTCCCGTGGTCTCCAGCACTATTGGAAAGTCCCTCTACTTTTGCAGGACGAGTCTGGGTGGATGAGGTCAGAAATGTTGACACAGAAACAGAACCAGCCAGGAGTTTCGTTTGAAACGCTGTAGGGGGAACCTGCGATGACCGAGTTGGCGAGCAGAGCTTCTCAAGGTCGAAATGTTCAAGAAAAAGGGGAAGTAACGTGGCTGCAAAAGAGATAGCGAAGGTCATCTTTGTGACTCTTGGATGTGTCGCGTTGGCCTATCAGGCCTTCCAGAAGTTTCTCGACGCAGGCTCAGCAGAGGGAACTGGATCAATCATACTGGAAGCGGCCTTTGGTGTGTTTTTTGCCGGGGCGGCTGGCTACTTGGCGGTGCATCTGTGGCGATCTTTTCGGGGCCAGCGTACACGAGGTTCCGACTGAAGGCGGAGCCACCAAGAGGAAACGCGTATGAACATCGCTGCCATCAATTCAGGCTACCTGTACCGAGCTACTACTTTGTTTCCGGCTGAACAGAGCGCCACACTTTGGTCGCCTGATCCCACACCAACGCCTCAATGCAAGGTGTCGGGTTAATCCCGCCACATCGTGAACCGTGAACGTTCATGAGAAGCACTCGATGCGGCCCGAACGTCACAACATCCCACCCCTGATTGAGCAGGGAGGTGACTGTATCATCAACGAGGAAGTGGGACTCACACCCACCCGTGCCGCAGTACAGCGAGGCAGCGGAAGAACATGCAAAGGCAGATTCATCAAGAACCCAGTCTCTGACCAAATTTCCGTCGAGATCAACCCGACTAACCGCACCCCACTCAAGTGCGAACTGGCCATTCTCAAAGTCAGCACATGCCTTTTGGGCCGCTTCAACCTTTAACGCCAGTGGTGTTGGCAGAGTTGAGCGATCTTGAGCATGGCCGGTTGATGCTACCAAGCCAGAAGCCAAAATGGCTGCGAGGCGATTTATGATGCTGAGCATCCCGAGACTCCTTTCCTTCTCGTTCTCATCGCGGATGTAGGCGTTCAATTGCACTTGCGATAAGTGTAATCTCCGAACTCCAACCAGTCCTTGTCTCCATCCTTGAACACCAGAAACTCGGACCGGTCCTCGCCCAGTAGGGCGACCACGAATCCTTTGGGTGGCTGGGCATTGCCAAAATAGCTGTAAGCCGTCATGGCCCGAATGGTGTCACCATTGATAGTGACCCGGGCGTCCCATTGGTCCTGCGCGTTATTATTGATGACATATTCGATCTGACGTTTCACCGCTCCTCCACCGCAATAGACCACGCCTTCCGGCGCTTCCATCGACGCTGTAGTCTTCGAGCTGCTCGACCCACAGGCAGAGCGCAGGGCCTTAATGGCTGCGCCAGATCCCTTCAGGTCGAAAATGCCGTAGCTGACATCCTGATCGACCTTGGACAGGTTAAGAACGGCGTTTTTCCCGATCTGGTCGAGAATGAAGTCGTAGTCGGCCATGTCTGAAAAGATGATCTCAACCGGGTAATTATCGACGATCTGGATGCTGGAGTTGGCAGAGCCAGCCTGAAAGGCGCCAACTTCCGTGGAACCGTTCTTCATGAAGCGAATCGAAAGCGCCTTTTTCTCATCAATGTCCTTAGCGTCTTCATTGCTGGCGGGTGCAAACCGGATTCGATCACACTGCAGCTCCAGGGTCATATTATTGGATTGAATGAAGGCGATTGGGGTCGGGGAACCATTGAAGCCCCAGTCTGCCTGAGCGGGTAGCGCTCCGAATATCAGTTGAACCAGGACCGCCGCGGGCAGGTAAAGTGCAAGTTGCATGGGAAGCGCCTTCCGTGATTTGAAAAATGGGTCGGATGTATACAGTTCTTGAGCTCAGCCGGTAAACCCGCAAATTGAGAAATGCTCCAAATATTACTATCGTAGAGGACAGCCGCCCAGTGCAATCCGATTGCATCATGACCGGCAAGGGTCAGAAATGACGGGGTCAATGTCAGTCGTGTTTCTCATACACGATAAAGGGAGTCCGCCCGGCGACTTGATCGTAGAGCATCCGTCCCTTGTAGTTGAACTCCTGGGTCATCCAGTAGATGCCCGAAATGCCGGCTGTCTTTGCTGTCTCGTGCACTGCCTCAATCAACGCGCGTCCCACGCCTTGTCCACGAACACTCGGATCGGCAAACAGATCCATCAGGTAACAGGTATCTTCAACCGACCAGAGAAACCGGTGAAACAGGAAGTGAGCGAGGCCAACGGGTTTGCCGTCAATTTCAGCAATCAGCCCCTGAAACTCGCCGGGCCCATCACTTAAAAGCCGTGAGAAAGCAGTTCGGGAAACCTCCTCAGTCACGGATGTTTCGTAGAAGTCGAGATAGGCCGTCCACAACCGACGCCAATGAATTTCATCGTTTTCGGTAAGTGGTCGAATGGTGATGTCCAATGCCATTTTCTGGTCCTGATCCTAGGCTCTTGCCGCGACGTTCTCGGCCATCATGGACAACATCTCGAACAGGATCGAGGTTGCTGTCATGGCGGTGATGTTGTTGGGACTGTCCTTCGTTGGCATCATGCACACCACGTCGCCACCGACAATGTTCAGGCCGCGCGCCGCGTGCAGCAGTCCGACAGCCTCATCAATGTCGAAGCCCTTCTCGCCCGGTTCGATGTTGGACACGGCCGGCGCGATTGTTGGATCGAGACAGTCCAGGTCAAAGGTAATGTAGACGGGCCGCCCGGCCAGCACGTCCTTGGCCTGAGAGACCACGTCTTCCAGGCCCCGTTTGCGGAATTCTTTCATGGTCACGACGTTGTAGCCGTACTCGTAGGATGGCTCGAGCCAGTCGAGCGTGCGCGGATGCCCGCGAAGCCCGATCTGCATGGACCGCTTTGGATCGACCTTGCCCTGGTCGGCAAGATAGGCCCCCCAGTGGGCGGCCGACTTCTTCGCGCCAAGGAAGTGATCCACCTTGGTGAACACGTCCGTATGGGCGTCCAGATGCAGAAAGCTGACCGGCTCACCATCCGCGATCTTGCCGCAGCCCAGGGCTTGAACGATGCCACCGGTGATCGAATGATCGCCACCAACCGACACCGGCCGCGCCCCGGCGGCGTCTACCTCGCGGTAGAACCTGGTGATCTGCTCGATGCAGTGCTCGTTGTCGTTTGCGCGTGGAAACGGCACATCGCCGATGTCTGCAATGTTTGCGCTGTTCCATGGGTCTATGCCAAACGAGCCGTGGCAGCGGCGTTGCAGAGCTGAAATATTTCGGACCGCGCGCGGGCCGAGGTGCTGGTCACGCTCTGTTGTACCATTGCCGGTCGAGTGCGGCACGCCTGCCAGCACGATATCCATACCCTCCGGCCCGGTGTTGGGGCAGCGGAACATCGTCGGGATGCCCCACCAGTACAGGTTTTCCATCATGCTTCGGTCGTGTTCTTCGGCCATGGCGCCCTCCTTGCTGCGAACCTGAAGAGCATTCTCACCAGGTCGCAGCCACAAAGCCAACGATATCGTGACGTGTGACGTTAGATAGCTTTCTGCAAGCGTCAACCGGATCTCCAGGTCGGGCCACACGCTGCAAGTCGTCTGGATATCCTCGGCGCCAGGTTTGTCTGCCCTGCGGACGTCTGGCTCACCAGCAAGTGTATGACTTGCCCAGCGATGCAGCAGACTCCCGCTGTGAGCCCATAGTGACAGGTTTCCGCAACGCAGCTAAAGTGCGCTTTGCTTGACCAGGGTAAAATGATGTCTCCCACCGACTTGCCGACCGTTTGCCTTCTTGGCAGTCCACGACGAGACTGTAACAGCGATACTCTTGCGGCACGCTTTGCTCAACAAGCGGTGCGATACGGCGCACCGACAAGCACATTTGCCTTGTCTGAATTGTCCTATAGCGGTTGCGAGAACCTGTTCCGATGCAAAACGGATCTGGACCATTGTGGCCAGACGGATGACCTTACCCGGGTGCTGGCCGCGGTTTCCCGGGCGCAAGTGCTCGTCCTGGCCAGCCCTGTGTACTTCACCAGCGTGACCGGCCAATTGAAGCTGGCGATTGATCGGTTTTTTTCATTCTTTGTCCCGGATTATCCGACGGCTGACATCAAGAGCCGGCTAACATCGGGACGTCACCTGGTTTTTCTTCAAACACAGGGTGAACCGGAAGATCGATATGCCGGACTGATGGAGAGTTTCTCCGCGAGTTTCAAAGGTCTGGGCTTTGACCAGCACCACCTCGTGCGAGCCTGGAGCGTTCGTCATCCCGGTGATATCAACGCCAACTCTGACGTTCTTCGAGAGTGCGACACGATTGCTTCGCAGATCTATGGCAGTTGCCGGAGAAACCAGGGGAAAGCAGAGGTGACTGAAGCTGCAATTTGTGCCACCACTACGGCAATGCCGTTCATGTCTGACCGGCAAACAAATTCTGACAATGATTCGGGCGAGAGATGTCGAAAACTGCAGAACTCCGGTCGGGAAGAGACCGCCTGCGCTACACCATACTCTTTGAAGCTGTGCTGTTTGCCATGCTGATTCCGGCAGGCACTGTATTCTTTGACAAGGGACTGGCTGACATTGGCGTTCTCGGTGCGGTTCTGTTGGTCAAGGCAGTGCTGCTCGGACTGCTGTACAACTGGGTGTTCGACAAGTTTGACGCGCGCAGCGGCCGCGTATCCTCCGAACGCAAACTTCCCGGTCGCATTGTGCATGCTGTTGGTTTCGAGTTCACCCTGCTGGTCACCTCTGTGCCGTTGTATTGCTGGTGGCTGAACATCACCGTGGTGGAAGCCGTCACGGTCGACCTCGTCGTGACCAGCCTCGTGGTCGCCTACACCTATCTGTTCACTCTCGCATACGATCGCCTGTTTCCCGTCGCAACACGCTTTAGATCACCGATATCCATGGCGACTGAACTTCGGTGCAAGAGCACGGCGTTTGCAACATGAACAAATTCATTGACGGCATAAATCACATCAATTAATCATGATATATGGAATCAAATCAGGCCGTCTCTTCATTCTCCGCCCTTAGTCAGCAAACACGGCTGGATGTCTTTCGCCTGCTGATAAAGGCCGGTGCAGACGGCGTGTTGGCTGGCGAGTTGGCAGAGCAGCTGGATGTCAGGCAAAACACCATGTCTGCCAATCTGACCGTGCTGTTGAATGCAGGGCTTGTCCGCAACGAACGGCAAGGCAGAACAGTTCGCTACTTTGCAGATTTTGACGCTGTACGGGGGCTTCTCGCCTTCCTGATGGAAGATTGTTGTGGCGGTCGCCCCGAGCTCTGTAAACCCGTTATTGATGAGATTGCCTGTGCGTGTTGAGGTCAAGGCCATGAGCAACCCCGTCTGAAAATGTAGCTTTTGTCTGTGCTGGCAACCCTGCATGTTCCAGTTCGATCAAGACAACCAATGTCGGCCCTTCGGGGTGTCCCGGACCCGGGCCCTTTCCAGGGCGAATATACGAGGCGATAAGATGAGTATTCAGCCAGAGATCCACCATGAACAGCGCGCGCCGGCAGGTATCGGCATTTTCGAAAAATGGCTCTCCGTATGGGTCGCATTGTGCATCGCGCTTGGCATTTTCCTTGGGCAGTTGTTGCCGGACGCATTCCAGGCGCTTGCTGTTCTCGAATACGCCCATGTGAACCTGGTCGTTGCCGTGCTGATCTGGGCGATGGTTTACCCGATGATGGTATCGGTTGATTTCGGAAGCCTCAGGCACGTGGCAGACGAGCCGAAAGGCTTGCTGATTACCCTCATTGTCAACTGGCTGATCAAGCCCTTCACCATGGCAGCACTCGGCGTGTTGTTTTTCAAATACCTGTTCGTCGGCATGATAAATTCTGCCGACGCGGATTCGTATATTGCCGGGTTGATCCTGCTGGGGGCAGCACCGTGCACTGCCATGGTTTTCGTGTGGTCCCAGCTGACCCGCGGCGACCCCAACTACACATTGGTCCAGGTCAGCGTGAATGATCTGATAATGATCTTTGCCTACGCACCGATCGTTGCCCTGCTGCTGGGTGTGACCGACATTCCGGTGCCCTGGGATACACTGGTACTTAGTGTAGTTCTGTACGTGGTGGTCCCGCTTGTTGCAGGCGCGCTGACGCGCCAGGCGCTGATGCGCGGCAGGCGCACCGATGCTGCGGTTTCAGACTTCACCGCCAGGCTGAAACCGTTTTCGGTCATCGGCCTGCTGGCGACCGTCGTATTGCTGTTTGGTTTTCAGGGCAGCATAATCCTGGCACAGCCTCTGCTGATTGCCCTGATTGCCGTGCCGCTACTGCTCCAGTCCTATGGTATCTTTGCCGTCGCCTACGCCGCTGCGTGGGTCATGAAAGTGCCGTTCCGGATTGCCGCTCCGTGCGCGATGATCGGCACATCCAATTTCTTTGAACTGGCTGTTGCTGTCGCCATCGGGCTGTTTGGCCTCAACTCCGGCGCAGCACTTGCCACGGTCGTGGGCGTACTGGTTGAAGTGCCGGTGATGCTCTCGCTCGTGGCATTCGCCAATCGGACCAGGGCACATTTTCCTGCGTGAACCGATAACTGACAGGATGTTTTTTCAATGACAATCGTTATTCATCACAACCCCGCATGCAGCACGTCGCGCAATGTCCTGGAGATTATTCGCGGCTTTGCCGGAGACCCGGTCATCATTGAATATCTCAAGACAGGCTGGACACGCCAACAGTTGCAGGGCCTGTTTGCCGCAGCGGATTTGACGCCTCGCGATGCATTGCGAACCAGAAAATCGCCAGCCGGTGAACTGGGACTGACCGGCCCTGCGGTTTCCGATGACGCCATTCTCGATGCCATGGTGGAACACCCCGTGCTGGTCAACAGGCCGATTGTCTGCACGAAGCAGGGAGTGGCTTTGTGCCGCCCGTCCGAGGTGGTGTTTTCATTGCTGGATGTCGCGCCGGGTAGCAGTTTTACCAAGGAAGACGGGGAAGTTATTGCGGCCCCATGAACGAAGACCTTCCAAATATAGACCACGACCAGATTAAGCCCATCGACATCAAACAACTGGCGCAGACTGGCGAAGCCTGTCATCCGCCACGGGTTCTGATGCTGTTCGGTTCACTGCGTGAGCGTTCCTATTCAAGGCTGGTGACGGAGGAAGCAGCACGGGTGCTGCGCAACTTCGGGGCAGAGGTGAAGATCTTTGATCCAACGGGTTTGCCGTTGGTGGATGATGCGTCGGAGACCCACGAAAAAGTGCAGGAGCTTCGAACTCTTTCATTGTGGTCACAGGCGCATGTCTGGTGTTCGCCGGAACGCCATGGTGCAATGACAGGCATCATGAAAACACAGATTGACTGGCTGCCGCTTGCGCCCATTGGTGGCGTGCGGCCAACCCAGGGGCGAACCCTGGCTGTAATGCAGGTTTGTGGCGGGTCGCAGAGTTTCAACACTGTCAATCAGTTGCGAATCCTGGGCCGCTGGATGCGGATGATTACCATCCCGAACCAGTCTTCGATACCAAAGGCGTTTCTGGAATTTGAAGAAAACGGTCGCATGAAGCCATCACCGTATTATAACCGGATGGTGGACGTGATGGAGGAACTGATGAAATTCACCGTTCTGACGCGCGGGCGTTCCTGCTATCTGGTAGACAGGTATTCCGAGCGCGTGGAAAGCGCGGCAGAACTGTCAAAACGGGTCAACATGAAGGCCATCTAGGCCTCGCTCAAGCGCAACATGCTTTGCCTTCCTGTTTCAGCGGACAGGCAATCGTTCCGTGGCGGCACTACACACAACAATTGCCCTGTCCGGGTTTGTTGAAGCCGCATAACTGAATCTACGAAACATGTGTTTGACATCGACATCTCAACCAGTGTCGCTTTGCCCGCCTTGCCGACGTCCATCTACTTGGCAAGCGTGTGATGTCTACTGCGACGCAGCAAATTTCCGCTCTGAGCCCTTTTAAGACCTTCGCCCAGCATCAACAGATGGCAACTTTGTGCCATTAATGGCCCCAAGACTTCGCGATGGAGGAGAGGTCCAACTGACGTCTGGCTCTGCACAGGCCCAAATTGTCACCGCGCGAACTGGCAGTGCTGTTCACGGATATGCAGAACTACTTTGTGTCTGAGAGGTCCGTCCACCACATTTTCAAGGAATGAAACCTGATCACCAGCCCAGCCTTCATCACCATCAAGGCTGCCTACAGCTTAAAGGACAAGACCACGCGGCGAACCAGCTATGGCAAGCCCTACGGTTAAGATACGAAAGGGCACCACACTCATTGTGTGATGCCCTTGTGAATTGTTGCTTTGGTCATTGAGGCTTTTGATGCTGATTTGAACCCCGCTTAGGATTGAACAGTCAGTTCAATCGCAATTGTCATACCTCATGCATCCCCAGTAGTTACCGTTATTGTAACCGAAACGCGCTGCGCATGCCCGGTGGACCCGTTCGCATCGGGTACTCAATACGGCAGCCGTTCCGAGAGCGACGCCAACACCCACGCCGACCCAGACTCCTCCCGGTCCCCAATACCCGCGACGCCCGGCGTACCCGCGACGCCCGGCGCTGCCTCTGCGACCTGCGTTGCCTCTGCGACCTGCACTGCCTCTGCGACCTGCACTGCCTCTGCGACCTGCGTTGCCTCTGCGACCTGCGTTGCCTCTGCGACCTGCGCTGCCTCTGCGACCTGCGCTGCCTCTGCGACCTGCGCTACCTCTGCGACCTGCGCTACCTCTGCGACCTGCGCTACCTCTTCGCCGTTGTACGAAAATGACAATACTCTCAGTCGAATTCGCCAATCCGTGCACGGCACCAACTGTACTGCCGGTGACCGGTATTGCGCCGGCTGCCCTGAAGGTTAGCGTGGCAAAAAGCAAACTCGCAACAACCAGCACACAACTCAAAACAAATTTTCTCTGCTTCATCAACATCTCCTGTTGTCGCAATCATCATGCCCTTCGTGTGTCATGATTGCATACCACGTCCACGTCCGCAATGTGGCCGGCACGCTGGCTTAAAGCTGCTTGTTTAACTGGTCAGTTACGGGCCGCCTTGCGGTAAGCCGCTCACGACAGAATGCGACACTATCCAGATCATAATGCAGCGTGGAGGGCACCGCGATTTCATCTATCGGTTTGTGGCTTTGGCAGGTGCGACGAGCGACAAGCCGCCGCGTCACGCGCCGAACATCTCTTGCACCTACAGTTTGCTGCGGTTTGCGGCGACCCAGTTGTAGATTGGAATGCCAACGAGCCGACTCAGGCCGGGAATGCAGAAAAATGGCACCTGCCACCATAACCCGGGCACCCGCAACACCGTATACCGGTAGGCTTCGAAGCCAGCCAGCACGGTTCCGTCCGCAAGCACCACATGTAGCGCCTTTTCCATCTCCTCATCGCTGACCACCGGCGACGGGTTGGTACGAAAATCCCTGGTAGTGATCTGGCCGAGACTATCGAATGCCAAAAACCAGGCTAACGAGCGCACACAGAACTTGCAGCGCCCGTCGTAAACCATCTCCATAGCGCCCATCCGCTTCTTCCACCACGCACCGAAGCTGTCAATCCACTCTGTACGCAGGAAACTCAAGTGACCCATAATCATCACCCAGGAGAAATAGTAGAGGTCGAGGAAGAAAAAGAACAACAGATGCAGGAACACCGCGCCGGCCAGGAGCCAGACCCGCGTGTGTCGCTGCCAGATCAGGAAGGGAAATGCGATCTCGATCAGCACAGTGCCGTAGGTCGCGATATTGACGATCCAGAACTGTGCCGCGAACAGATCAAGCAAGGTAGCGTTATAGTACTCCCTTAAAGTAAATACGTACCAGATCGCGTCGCCCTGCCACCATTCCCGCTCACCAAGCTTGTGGGCGGCACTGAAAAAGAACAGCACGGCCATCTGCAACTGCATCATACGGCGGCAGGCAAACGCCCAGCGGCTGGTGAACACCGGTAGTTGCGCATCGAGATTGTCTTGCTTCGCTTTTCGCAAGGTACGGACACGATCGAGACTGAGCACTTTACCAATCGGTGCCAGGCAGAGAAGTAGCAAAAGACTTGCCAGGATCGCGTCGACACCATACGTCACTTCCTGACTTCGCTGAACATAGGAGAGGTGTCCGATAAGTACGAGCCACTTCACCCAGGTGACCCGCCAGCCAACCATGAGTGCTGCACAGCAAAACAGGAACATGATGTGCACGACGGCGAGTTGCCAAGGCTGCGTAATGTAAAACAACAGCGAAGTCATTGATGTGTCATCGGGAGGAAGTTTTGTAAGCAATTCGGGCGGAAACCAGCCCTGATTGCCCCAGATCTCGAAGAGATAGGCACTGCCGAGACCATAGTGACACAGCATAGCGAAGCCGAGCCCGATACGGACCAGGTCGAGTTGCGTAGTCGGACGGTCCTGAAACCAGACGTGATCCCAAACGCGCTTGAGTGACGCCCTCAGGCCTTGGAACATTTCTTCGTCCTCAGTGTTTTGCTTGCCGCGAACTCGCGATCAAGCGGGTGTTTCCCCGCGAGATGATCTGAGGGCAGCAGGTCTTCTACCTGCACCACCTCCTGGAGTTTGATTTCGACCGGCTTAAGCGTGGAGTGCTTGCGGCAGTACTCAGCTATGAGATGGTCTCCGTAGATATCCGGACGTTGCACCACCGTTCTGTATCGGTCGATCACCCAAAGCTCGCTCGGGTGATACCAGGCTAGCCCCGCTGTTGGCCAAAACGTGTGCACTATGCCGGTGCTATCAACGACGAGGTAGCGGAACTCGGACGCACCCCCGATCGGCGCGAAGAAGCCCCATTTGACGTTGAGAGAAATGAGGCCGAGATAGGAGTTTACCAGCGGTCGAAGCGCCTGCGCGATCACACTTGTCTGTGGCGCCGGGCCGACGATCAGGCAGATTGCATGCCAAGTCACAAACACCGACATCAACACGTACACGATCGGTCCGCGCCAGCGGTGTGGAACAACCGAAGTAAACATACCAGTTCCTTATTGCTGCCTTGTAATCAATCCGATTTACACCATTTCCACAGGACATATGAACACCGATTGTCCGCTATTGCGGGCGGCGTGTGACCTACCCCCATAAAGTGGTCCGAATGCAATGTTAGTGCATAGTGGGGATTTGAACCAACGAGATTATACTCTGTGGTGTCGGCGGTTTGTGACCAAGAGTGTGTCACAAGCAGACGTTCACCAAGTTGATTTGACTGGTCGGTTTGTCCTGTGGATTCAACTGATCGCCGCAACACACTCTGCGAACTTCTCAGCTGGAGTTTGATATTGCAAGGTCTTGCGTGGCCTTTCGTTCAACTGTCTTGCAATTGCACTCAGCTTTGCCTGGGAATGCACCGACAAATCGGTTCCGCGCGGCAGGTACTGTCGGAGCAGACGGTTGGTGTTTTCGTTTGACCCGCGTTGCCAAGGCGACTGCGGATCGCAAAAATAGACCTCGACATCTGTTGCCATTGTCAGGCGTGGATGATCTGCCAGCTCTTTGCCGCGGTCCCAGGTCAGGGATTTATAAAGATCCTTTGGCAGCCGCTGGGACTGTTTGATCAACGCAGTGATCACACTTTCAGTGTCTTTGTTGGCCACTTTGACCAGCATGACATAGCGCGACTGTCGCTCGACAAGTGTCGCAATGTAGCTGTTGCTGGAGCCGCCAATGAGGTCACCTTCCCAATGACCGGGTACTGCTCGATCCTCCACAGATGCGGGCCTTTCGCTAATCGAAACGGCGTCTTTGACTTGTCCCAATCCATTGCGTTTGAGACTGGCGTGCCTGGAACGGCGAACCGTGCGTTTGGCCCGAAGATGCTCCAGAAGTTCCTTCTTCAGCACGCCACGCGCCTGTATGTACAAGCTTCGATATATCGTCTCGTGTGACACTTGCTTGTGCGCTTCTCCCGGAAAGGTGCGTTTAAGCCAGCCAGCAATCTGTTGCGGTGACCATTTACGTCGCAGCTTTGCCGATACTGCGCGGCTCAAAGATGGGTGACAAGCCAGCTTGCATGCCTTGGGACGCAGGGCGCGGTCCCATGCAGCCTGGTCGGAAGCAGTGGCACGATATGCCGCACGTCCTCCATTGCGATAGACTTCACGGCTTATGGTCGATGGTGCGCGGCCCAGATGACGTGCAATAGCACGCAAGGATTGTTTGATACTGAGCCCGCGAGATATCTCTTCGCGTTCACTCAGGCTCAAAGCTTGCCTGCCGCGCTTGCGGTTCGGAGGACGGATTCCACCTGTGGGAGAGATCACCGAAAACACAGACGATGACTGCCGATCAAACACCCGCCCAATCGAGTTCATTGACTCCCCGCGCTGCCAACGATCCCAAATCTCGGCCCGCTGAGCGGCTGAATAATAAATACGGCGACGATACTTCATGTCCAACACTCCATCTTTGGTCAAAGATTAAAGTGTTGCGTCCCCCTGTTGAGCCCACCCCGCATTGCGGACATTGAACTGTTGCAAAGATCGACGTTTTATCTCCGGTTCCTGCTGAGCCAACACATTCCACGTCAGGCTACCGGATTGTGCAGCCGGTTGTAGAACAACCCCGTTGCAGACCATGATCGCATGGTCTTGGCGCAGGACAGCACCGCCAGGTCAGCCAGTGGTTCGAGCAGCACAACCAGCATGTAGGCGCCGCCGAACGAGGCCACTGACGCCAGGTTTTCCGCACCGAAGCCCTGGCCGTAAAATGCCCACAACGCCACCCAGGCGACGACACCTGCCTGATAGGCTGTCGACAACGCCATGGCCTGCGTGTATTTCAGATCAACATAGGCGGTATCTGGTGCAATAATCCGTTTTGCCAGCAGCCCGACTGCCCACAATGGCACCAGGATCGTCGTGACGTTCATGCCGTATTGCGGCAAGTCGAAAGGGGCAAAAAACACGCCCTGGATCAGCAGGCCAAGCGCCAGACCGATTGCCGCCGCTCCACCGCCGAACAGCAGGAACAGCGTCGACCCGAGGATGAAGTGAACCTCCGATACCCCTACCGGGTAGTGCGGCAGAACCTGGAAAAAGCACAACACCAGCGTTGTCGTCACCGCGGCGCGCAGTGCCAGGGCTGCCACACCGCCATCATGGCGGATCGTGTCCCAGGCCATCTTGCCCGCAAGGCTGGCTGCGCCAGCCGCTGTCGCGTAGCCGAGGATGATTTTTGCGCCGTCAACGACGCCTGGTTCTATATGCATTTGGCACTCCTTTGCGCACTCGCCGTGCGCTGGTTGGGACTTCCGAAATGGTTCAGCAACTCTGACACAGTCGCAGCGCGTCGTTCACGGCTGCATGAATGTTGCGGCTTGAGACAGCATCACCAATGCGATGCAGCTCGAAACTGCCGGTGGGCGGTTGCGATTGAGCCTCGCCCACACCGCGGCCCGCGACCCAGTTTTCCAGGTTGGTGACACCGTCATTGGACGAGATGGACCGAAGCCCGCCATACAGGTCGTCAGCCGGGATTGTGCCGTAATCAAACACGATCTGGGCGGCCGACAACTGACATTCTGCATTGGTCAGTTCGCTCCTGAAGGTGGCAGTCAATGCGTTGCCGTCCTTTTCAACCCGGACAAGCTGTTCTTCAGTGCGCACCGGCAGATTGATCTCCCGGACCCACTTCCTCCAGATAACCCGTTCCGCATAGGTCTGGTCGGCGGCAAGAGTTTCGTCAATGGTCACCATGCGAACCGTTGCCCCTTGTTTGTGGCAGGCATCGGCGGCACTCAAGGCTGAATGCCGGCCCGTACCATCGACAATCAGCACGTCATCGGCCGGCTTGACCGTGCCATCGAGAATATCCCATGTGCTGGTGATGTATTCGCTGCCGGGCAACCAGCCGATATTGGGCGTGCCGCCGGTGGCGATGACGACAAGATCCGGGTCAAGCGACAGCACGTGATCATTGTCGGCGTAGGTATTGAACTGGATATCCACGCCAAGTTTTTCCAGTTCATGCAGGCGCCAGTCGACAATGCCGATCAGGTCGCCACGCCAGTGTGCCCTGGCGGCAAGCAGGACCTGCCCGCCGGCCTTCGGCGCGGCTTCCAGAAGGCTGACCCGATGCCCGCGCTCGGCACTGACCCGTGCAGCCTCCAGGCCGGCAGGTCCGGCCCCGACGATGACCACCCGGCGTTTGCGGCTTGCAGGTTCGATCTTCTGCCGCAGCGTGGCTTCGTGCCCGCTTGCCGGGTTGTGGATGCACGTCGGTCGCAGATGGCTCATGCAGTGAGTTGCCCCGACACACGGTCGAATGCGGTCCTCTTCACCGGCGGCGATCTTTGACACCAGGTACGGATCGGCAATATGCGCTCTTGTCATGCCGACCAGGTCGATCAATCCCTCGCCAATGGCGTGGCGCGCGGTTGCCACGTCGGCAATCCTGGCTGCGTGAAACACCGGTAATCTGACCTGCGACTTGAACGCGGCGGCCCTGGAGAGCCATGGTGCATTCGCAGACGCCATGCCGGGCATGTTGTCGGTTGCCAGCGCGGCATAGGTATCCATCCGGCCATATATGGCATTGAAGAAATCGATATGGCCCGCCGACTGGAACAGGCAGGCGATTTTCAGACTCTCCTCGAAGTCCAGTCCCTCGGTAAAACCTTCATCTACGACAAAGCGGATACCCACGAGGAAGTCGTCGCCGACCGCCAGCCGGATGGCTTCAAACACCTCAAGACCGAACCGGCAGCGGTTCTCGATCGATCCGCCATATCCATCGGTGCGGAAATTCTGGGCCGGCGACAGAAACTGGCCGATCAGATGCGCGCCGGAAACACACTCGATACCGTCCAGTCCGCCTTCCTTGCAGCGCACGGCCGCACGGGCATAGTCGGCAATGATCCGGTCGATATCATGCTGATCCATCTCTTTGGGAATCGAGCGATGCAGGGTTTCACGTATGACGGATGGCGCAACCGTTGGCAGGATCGCCCCCTTGTTGAATTCACCACGCCGGCCCAGGTGAGTGATCTGGCACATGATCGCCGCACCCTCGGCGTGGACGCGGTCGGAGAATTGTTGCAAATGCGGGATCACCGCGTCTGTCCCGACGTTCAGTTGTGGCATCACCGAAGGTGAATCAATCGAGATATTGGACGATCCGCCGAACATGGTCAGGCCAATACCGCCTTTGGCCTTTTCGACATGATAGTCCTGATACCGGGCCCCCGGCATGCCATCTTCGCCCAGACCTGCAGCATGGCTGGTGCTCATGATCCGGTTGCGCAGTCTGAGGCCCTTCAACTGGAAAGGCCGCAGCAGCGGATCGTCTTTTTTGTCTGGCGAATTCTTCATGCGGTTTTCAGGTCCTGACCGGAGTTTTCATTCTTGACGTAGGTCGGACTTAGTATTGATCTTCGCATCGGCATTGTCACGTCAAACAGCCCTGATCGCGTGCGATCACCGCCGGGTCGCGCCCGACAATCCGGAGCGCGCTTCGTTGACATCACCGGTCGCCGCAATGATCCAGAGCTTCGGGGCGGCAGCAATCCTATCCGGCGCGATGCCGTTTATGCTTGGCTTTGCTTTTCGTCACCGGCATGAAGCAGTTCTTCCATGAAGATACTCAGGAACTGCGCCCTGCCATCAACGTCTGCCTTTGCATAAATCCGGGTGCACTGTGCACGCACCGTGCTCTGCGCGGTTCCGCGCATGTCAGCGATTGAGTCATTGTCTATGCCTTTGAGAACCAGGTGCGCTATGTCGCGCTCCGACGGGGTCAATTGCCACTGGGTAAAAAAAGCATCGATGAGGTTTGCCATTTCACCGCGTGCGGCGCGGATGCCGAATTCCATTGCAGCCATACGATTGAGCAGGTCGCGCAGTTCGTGCATCAGATAGATGACGCCCATGGTCAGAGCCAGGGCAGCGACGGCTTCGAGGATGAGGTGGAGATCATCAAGATGCTCACCTCCTCTCAGATCGGCGATCACGTCACCAATAAAAAAGATTGCACACAGCGCCTGCAGGACAATGATAGCGGCGAGCGTCATGGCTCGCCGCTCCGGTTTCATTGCAGGGAAGTTGCGCGCAATCATTTAACCACCGACCTGTCCTTCGGTACACGTTTGCGCCCGTCAAGCATGGCGCGAACCAGAGGCACACCGGACCACCAGCTATCAAATACGACACCGCCGACATGCAGTGCGATTGAGACAAGAAGCCAGTTAAAGGCGATTTCATGGGCTTCTTCCACCCACTCGACGCCAAAAAACCGGATCGTGCCCATCATGTAGCCTGTTACGCCGAGGAGCAGCACGGTCAGCCAGATATTGTAGACCATCAGTGCGCCGAGCGGATTGTGTGACAGATACACGGTCTTGTCGCCTTTCGACAAGGCCACCAAATGGCGCAGTGCTGCGACCGGACTGGGCGGGAATGCCGACAGCCTTGCATGTTGCGAGCCGAGCAATCCCCAGATCAGTCGAGTTCCAATCAGGCCGACCGCGACATATCCAATCCACTCATGCGGTGCACTTTCCCCGTCTATGACCGTGCTGTTCAGCAGGATGCTCAATGCAAGGCTCCAGTGGATCAACCGGACGAGCGGATCCCAGACCACGATGTCGCGGGCGCCAAGACGCCCGCCATCGGATGTATCGACAACCGACATGACCGGTTCACTTCATTTTCAGCTTGGTGACTTTACCGGTCGCCTCGCTGACATACACTTCGCCCATTTTGTTGTCCTTGACGAAATAGACTTCGATCTTGCCGTCCTCCATATCGGACTTGCGCACCTGGTAGCCCATGTCGGTCAGGTTCTTCTTAATTTCGGGCAGGGTGGTTCCCAGCAAGGTATCCATGGTCAGTTCAGTTGCCAGGGCAGGGGTTGCAAAAGCCAGAACGGCCACGATGATCAGTTTACGCATCTTCATATCTCCTGTTGCTTTGAAATGCAGACGGTTGCCCGTCCGCACATCCGAAGATGCCGGGTATCTGCTGATATCTGAATGGCACGAAAGCTTACAACAGGCGAAATAAGCTTATGCTTATGATGTGCAAGGATAAACCAAAAGTAAGCCCTTGTGCAAACAGCCTGAACTGTCCCACAGGCGCAGACGGGCAACCGCCATCGATTTCACTGACGCGCAGATTTCAATGATTGGGCCGAGATCCCAGTTCGAGTGATTTTCACACAGCCCGGTTTCATGACAGACCCTACGGGTTCTAGTCACAGACTTCCTTGACTGCATCGGTTACGGCCGAAACAATGATGTCCGCCTCGGCCCGGGTCAGGCACATGGGCGGGGCGAAACCGATAATGTCGCCCTGCGGCATGGCGCGTGCGATAACACCACGGCTGAGCAGGGCCGCCGCGATTGACGGACCGATCTTCCTGGCCGGGTCGTAGAAAACCCGGTCATCCTTGTCTTCCACCAGTTCGATGGCAGCCAGCATGCCTTCGCCACGAACGTCGCCGACATGGGCGTGGTCACCCAGCGCACCAGCTATCGCGTTCTTGAGATAGGCACCGGTCTCGCCGGCATTGGCCACGAGCCCCAGATCGTCGATGACCTTCAGGTTTGCAACGCCTGCCGCCGCGCAGATCGGATGCGCGGAATACGTCCAGCCGTGGCCGATCGGACCGTTCTCGTCGCTGCCCTGCTCCAGCACTTTCCAGACCTTCTGCGAAATGATCGAACCGGAAAGTGGCGCATAGGCCGACGTCAGTCCCTTGGCGATGGTGATGATGTCCGGTTCAATGCTGTAGTGGGTTGATCCCATCATCGTGCCCAGGCGGCCGAAACCGGTAACCACTTCATCAGCGATCAGCAGGATATCGTGCTTTTGCAGCACCTCCTGGATTGCAGCCCAGTAGCCTGCCGGCGGTGGCACGATGCCGCCCGTACCCAGCACCGGTTCGCCGATGAACGCGGCAATGGTGTCGGCACCTTCGCGCTCGATAAGCGCTTCCAGTTCGCTGGCGCAATGCGCCACGAACTGGCTTTCCGACATCGACAGATCCGTGCGCCGGAAATAGTACGGTGCCTCGGTGTGCAGCACCTGCGACAGCGGCAGGTCGAATTTCTTGTGAAACAGTTCCAGTCCGGTCAGCGAACCGGTCATCAGGCCGGACCCGTGATAGCCGCGCCAGCGCGAAATGATCTTCTTCTTTTCCGGACGTCCCAGGATATTGTTGTAATACCAGACCAGCTTGACATTGGTCTCGTTGGCGTCAGACCCCGACAATCCGAAATACACCCGGCTCATATTGGCCGGTGCCCGGTCGATGATCATCTTGGCAAGGGTGATCGATGCTTCGGTGCCGTGACCTACATAGGAATGATAGTAGGCCATCTCCTTTGCCTGGGCTGCAATCGCATCGGCAACCTCCTGGCGGCCATAGCCGATATTGACGCAATACAGACCGGCAAACGCATCCAGAAGCCGGTTGCCGTCACGATCACTGATGTAAACGCCCTCGCCGCCAGTCACGATCCGGTTGGCCAGTTCACCGCGGGCAAACTGGCCCAGATGGGTCGACGGATGAAAAAAGTGATCGTGATCCCACTGGTCAAGCTGGTCGTTGCGCAACATGCTGCATTCCTCTTGTCATTGTATCATGCCCGGTTCCGGCACACCTGTTTGAACTGTGTACAGGGTTTCATTCCAGTGTGCGACCCATCGTGCTCCAGATCGCACCCCTGGTGAGTCTGCGACCCGACAGGATGCGCCGTGGCGTCAGCGCTTCAGGCATGCGGTTTGCGCGGTGCCTGTGCGGATGGGTTGAACTTTTTCTTGCGCTTGGGCGACGCGTCGGCCGGTCCGTTCTTTGACGGCTTGCCCTTCGATTTCGCGTATGACTTGGGGCCTTTGTTGGTGTCGCGACTGGGCTTCGGGGCGTCGGATGCAGATTGCCTGGGCTGCCATTTGCCTTTGCCTTTCCCCTTGCCCTTGGGTTTCGCCGCGTCACGGTCGTAAGGCGGCTTGCCCTCAACGCGCTGTTTTGGCTCGTGCGATGGCTTGGAAAGATCCGGCGCAGCGTCGAGACGTTTGAGCACGGCACCGGCTTCCAGCGTCATGTCCGGGCCGACCGATGCGAGAAACCTGTCGGCACTTTCCGCCAGAATCTCGACATAGCTGACTTCCTGCTGAATCCGGATTGCGCCGATCATCTTGCTGGAGATGTTTCCCACGCGGCACAGCATCGGCAGCAGCCAGCGTGGCTCGGCATTGTTTGAACGCCCGATCGAAATCGAGAACCAGACGCTATTCCCGAAATCTTCCTGCGAGCGGGGGGCCCGTTCACGTGCCGGCGAATGTGCTTCTGCGGCGGATAACTCTTCAGGGGCGGACACCTTGTCATTGTGCAACCGCAAGTAGGCTGCGGCAATCTGTTCGGCGCTGTGCAGGCTGACCAGTTTGTCGACGAAGTCGCGCTCGGTCTCGGTGATCTCCTGTTGCCAGACAGGGTTGGACAGCAGCCGATCTTCATCCCGGGCCAGTACATCGCTGGCCGACGGTGGTTCGGCCCATTCAGCCTTGACCTTGGCGCCCTGCAACAGCCGTTCGGCCTTGCGGCGCAACTTGGCGGGTACAATCAGCGTGCTGACGCCCTTGCGCCCGGCGCGTCCGGTGCGCCCGGAGCGGTGCAGCAGCGTCTCGGAGTTTGATGGCAGGTCGGCGTGGATCACCAGTTCCAGCTTGGGCAGATCGATGCCGCGGGCTGCGACATCGGTGGCCACACAAACCCGGGCGCGTCCATCGCGCATCGCCTGCAGGGCGTGACTGCGTTCACTCTGGGTCAGTTCGCCGGACAGGGCCACGACGGCAAAGCCACGGTTTGAAAATCGCGTCGTCAGCCGGTTGACTGCAGCTCGCGTATTGCAGAACACCAGCGCATTCTGCGCCTCATAGAAACGCAGCACGTTGATCACCGCGTTTTCCATGTCGCGCGGACCGACATTGAGCGCGCGGTATTCGATATCGGTATGCTGGGTCTGTTCGGCGGTCGTCATGATGCGCACGGCGTTACGCTGGTATTTCTTCGCCAGCGTCGCGATGGCACGCGGCACGGTGGCCGAGAACATCAGCGTCCGGCGATCGCTGGGGGCTTCTCCCAGGATGAACTCCAGGTCGTCGCGAAAGCCGAGGTCCAGCATTTCGTCGGCTTCGTCAAGCACAATGGCGCGCAAATCATCGGTGGTGAGCGAACCGCGCTTGATGTGATCGCACAGCCGCCCGGGGGTTGCGACAACGATATGCGCGCCCTTGTCGAGCGCCCGGCGCTCGGTACGCATGTCCATGCCACCGACACACGACGTGACGACGGCGCCGGTTTTCTCGTACAGCCAGGCCAGTTCGCGCTTGACCTGCAACGCCAGTTCGCGTGTTGGCGCAATGATCAGTGCAAGAGGAGCAGCGGCAGGGCCGAACTGGTCGGCGTCGCCCATCAGAGTGGGCGCGATGGCCAGGCCAAAGCCGACGGTCTTGCCAGACCCGGTCTGTGCCGAGACCAGCAAGTCCGCCTCGACGAACTCCGGTTTGGAAACTTCTGTCTGTACGGGCGTCAGCTCAGTGTAGCCGCGCTGTTCAAGCGCGGCGGCGAGGTTCTTGATCATGGTGTTCACTTGTCGCAATCGTTTTGGGGGGAAGTGGCGCACCAACCTGAAGTCAAGGTGAGCCCCGATACCGCAATACGTACCCAAATTCCACGCGCCGCGATGCACAGCAAATAGCGTTGATTGCACCAAGTGTATAGGGCTGATCACCACAAGCTGCATGCAGCGATGTCGCTGGCTCTGGTCCTGCCCGGCCCTATGCGCGCGATATTCTTGCCGGTCTGGCCTCGAAACCTCCCGCAACATGGCAATGTCGTTCCGTTTGAAATCAGGTATTTGCAGTGAATTTTTGTGTGAAGCAGGGCAGCGCAACTCTTGCGATTCAGCCAGCTTGTTCGGACAATAACCGGTGACAAGAACACTGGAAAAACAGGTTTCCATGACCAAGTCGGGGACTTGCCTGCTGCCATATGTGAAAGGGCTAGAATTGATGTCAAAAACAGTCTCCGACCTCATCATTGTCGGTGGAAAAATCGCAACTCTGGACGCAGAAAACCGGTTTGTATCCGCTATCGCCATTCGAGACGGACGTATTTTACTCGCGGGCAGTGACGATGATGTCCAGTCGACGGCATGTGCGGACACGAAGGTCATCGATCTTGCAGGCCAGACAGCTATTCCTGGTTTGATTGACAGCCATTGCCACCCCGACAGATATGCGGTCAGGCTCAAGTCATGGGTAAACGTCGACCCCGGTCAGGTCGCGTCACGCGAACAGTTGCTTGCCACGATCAGCACTGCCGCCAGGTCGCGCAATCGCGATGACTGGATTATCTGCTACAGGTTCGACAACAACAAGTCTGGTGGATACCCGACACTGGAAGAAATGGATTCTGCCAGTGATGGTCGCCCGTTGTTCATCCAGCGCACGGATTGTCATATCGGGCTCGCCAACAGCCGGGCTTTCGAGGTTTCCGGGCTTGGTGCTGATCCTGTAAATCCACCATTTGGACAATTTGATCGCGATCCGGTGACAGGCAGACTGACTGGTCTGGCGCGTGAAACGGCAGCGGAGTTTTTTGTCACTTCAATTCACGCCGCAGATACACCGGAGACAATCGCCGATGGCCTGGAGCAGGTCTTCAATGAATGGGCATCGTACGGCATTACCAGTGTTTACAATTCCCTTGCCGGCAGAAAATCCATCGAAGCCTATCAACTCATGCATCAGTGCAACCAGCTCAGGATGCGGGTTGGCATGATCGTGTCGGGCCGTGAGGACGGTCTGGTCGAATCCTACATCAATGCCGGCATCAAGTCGGGCTTCGGCAATGACATGGTGCGTGTGATCGGCGTGGAGTGGTGTCCGGATTGTTCGACATCCGGTCGTACCGCTGCCTATTATGACCCCTATGTCGGTGTGCCTGTAGATGGTGAGCCGCAACCCAATACCGGTATTCTCCTTTATGAGGCCGACGATCTGCAGGCAAGAGCCGTTGCAGCGCATAAGGCCGGACTGCAGGTGATGATTGAAGGTGTGGGAGATCGCGGTATCGACTTTGCCCTTGATGCAATCGAGGCGTGTCTGCAGGCAAAGCCGGTAGAAGACCACAGGATGCGTGTGGAGCATTGCTGTAATGTGACACCACCCATTCTTGCTCGGCTGAAGAAACTGGCTGTGATCGACAGCTCCGCTACCGGTTTCATGTACGATCTCGGAGACGCCTACATTGCCAATCGGGGGCAGGAGTCCATGCGCCATATGTGGCCGCACCGCAGCCTGATAGACGCTGGAGTTCCGGCACCTGGTCACTCTGATGCAATGATCTGTCAGGCCAATCCGTTCCTCGCGATGTGGTCGCTGGTGAATCGCAGGACAGACACCGGAAAAGATCTCGACGCGTCACAGAAGATCAGCCGCGTGGAAGCGTTGCGTGCCTACACCACGCTGGGCGCTTTCTCCGGCAGGGAAGAAGCACTTAAAGGCTCGCTGGAACCCGGCAAGCTCGCAGATATCGCCATCCTGGATCGTGATTTTTTCGACTGTCCCGCTGACGACATTCGAGACATCAAGGTCAACACCACTATTCTGGGCGGCCAGACAGTTTTTGAACGGAATATCTGACTGCGCCCGCCCCGGCGATCATCAACTGCGTTTGTCGAGCCAGTCCCGCATTTTGTAGTACTGGCCGACAATCGGCAAAAACCATGGGTTTCCGCCATAACCGGGAAACGGTTTATGGTGTGCAATGGCATCCATCGAAGCGCCGGGTTCAGACATGCCAAGCAGGCGCAGGGCAAGTCGATGTCCCATATAGGTCGACATGGCCACGCCACTTCCATTGTAGGGCGCAGCATAGTAGATGCCGTTGAACTGGCCAAAATGCGGAAGGAAGTCGCCTGAAAAAGCGACATATCCTGACCAGCTATGGGTAACTTCCACATCGGCCAGACCAGGAAAAACGTCCACCATGAACCGGCGCAGCATGGTCCCGGACTGTTCCAGTGGCGGGTCGCTGAAACTGGCACGACCACCGAACAGGATCCTCTCACCGTCCGGCGAAGGACGATAATAGTACAGCACACGCTTGGTATCGGAGATCATGCGCTGGTTCGGAATCAGATCGCGCACCATGTTGTTTCCAACCGGTTGGGTTGCAATAATGAAACTCTTCACCGGGATCACGCGACTGGCAAGCCAGGGCGTAAGCTTGGTGCTGTACCCGTTCGTCGCCACAATAATTTCGTTGGCGTTGATCGTGCGGTCTTGCTGTGCGCCAGTGGTTGAAGCAATCGTTACCGAAAAGCTCTTGTCGGCCTTCTGAACAATTTGCGTGGCCCTGGTGTATTCGAACAGCGCGGCTCCGGCAGATTCACATGCTGTCGCCAGGGCTGTATGATATCGCGCAGGCTGGACACCGCCGGCCCGTTTGATGACCATGCCGCCATTGTAGATGTCGGTCTGGATTTCACGATCAATATCGGCCTTTTCGATGATCTCGTAATTATCAGCCAGATCACCGGTCGCATCATCTGCCGTGCGCTTCAGCGTATCGAACGCAGCCTTGGAATGGGCGCCAACGAATGTGCCGCAGCGGGCATAGTCAGTCCGTAGATTGAGGGTGGCGACACGCTCTTCGAAGAAATCGAAGGCAGCTTCGGTCTCCGAAGCGATGAGCCTGGCTTTTTCGTCGCCAAATGCTGTAACGAGACTTTTGTAACGGCGTTTCACACCGCCCCGAACCTGGCCGCCATTTCGACTTGAGGCACCTTCTCCGATTTTTCCGGCATCAATGACCACCGGCTTGCGGCCCTGCTGGGCGATTGTCATGGCGGCGGAACAACCGGTGTACCCGGAACCGATAACCAGGATGTCGACCTGCTCCGGAACAGCGTCGAATGACTGTCCGGAAAACATGGTCACATCATCCCACCAGTATGGAGTGGTTTTCATGGCGTTACCGCTTCCGGGTCATGACTGGGTGTGTTGCGACAGATACCGGTAGCTTGCCAGCACGTGGGTCCGTACGACATGGATAAAGTCCTCCAGGTCGACATGCTCGTCATAGCTGCCCATTCCATATGGAAACGGACCATATACATAGGCTGGGATATCGCGATATCGCCACAACCGGGCATCGGTTCCACCAAGGCTGATGATGGGTGTCGGCTTGAAGCCCCGAAGCTCCTCTACCGTATCCTGCAGGATTGTCACCATCTCGCCATACGGGTCGCTGTATGCCGGTGGAGCGTGGCCAACTTCTTCCATCGTGGCTTCGGGAAAGTCGGCCATGACTTCATTGACCCGTTTCAGTATCATGTCCTTGTTGGCCCCGACCGGAACGCGGAAGTCGATGTCCATGCGGCATTGTCCGGGGATCATGTTCATCTTGATCCCGCCGTTGATGCGCCCGACATTGAGCGTCACTCTTGGAACGGCTTCATGGGCGCCTTTGCCCATGGCCTTGTCGACTGCCTCGCGCGAGGCTTCTATCGCTCTGCCCAGATTGTCCGGCAGTGGCACTTCCAGGTCGCACACGGACTCCAGTGCCAGGGCAAGCCGCGCGGCAATCTTGGTGGCGCTTTCGGTGGCGTGGACATACGCGCCATGCGCGCCTTCGGTCTGGATGGTGACCGCCAGCCACAAGGGGCCTTTTTCGCCGAACCGGATGGTCAATGGCGAGCTTGGTTCGCCATTCAGCAGGCAGTCGCCCAGAACCTCCGGTTCGTTGTCCATGAGGTAGCGCGCACCCCAAGGCCCGAAAGTCTCTTCATCGGAGACACAGGTCAGCGTCAGCTTGCCACCGAACTCGTCCCGAATTCGATGCAACATGGCATACGTGAAAATAGACGCTGTCGTGCCCGGCTTCATGTCGCATGCGCCGCGACCGTAAATCTTGCCGTCGCGAATATCAGCCTCCCAGGGCCCACTGGTCCAGCGTTGGTCTTCTTCATCCACCGGAAACACATCAATATGCCCGTTGAGAACCAGGTGCTTGCCCTGGCCGGCACCGTCGAAACTGCCAACGATATTGGGCATGACCGGATTGGGCGATACCATGCGGTAGGGCAGGTTTCTGGCGTCCAGAAATTCGGTTACCACGGCAGCGGCATCGCGCGTATCGCCGGGAGGGTTGGGTGACTTTGCCTGCAGAAATCTTTTCAGGAACGCGATCATCTCGTCGCGTTCCTGGTCAATCCAGCCGTTCAGTTTCGTGACCAGTTCATCGTTCATCTTTTCATTTCCCGTATGCAGGTCAATTGCAAACCGTCAACTGCTGTGACAGTCCTGACAGAACTTCAGGTGCACCGTCCCTGACCACCACCGTGTGGCCAAGCGACATGGCAAGCTCAGCTTCGGTATCAATCAGTATTGCGTGCAGGAACAAGACCATGCCGGGCGTTGCGGGCTCCGGATTGCCTTCATACAGCATTGGCGGTACGTCCATCCATGATGGACGATAGGTCGCTCCAAGGGAGTAACCGCAAGCTGACATGCGGGCATGGCCGAAACCTGCATCATCAAACACCTTGCGATGGGCCGTGTCGATTTCGCCAAGCTCGCGACCAGGCCGTGCGGCATCGGTCATGGCGGCAAGCGCGTCACGGGTCACGTCAAACATCCGGCGCTGACGATCGTCAGCCTTGCCTATGGCCAGGGTACGCATCAGGCAAACATTGTAGCGGCGGTAAGTGGCGGCAAACTCGATCGTCAACTGATCCACGGGGTCAAGATTTCGATAGCCGGTGGACGATCTCACCAGCAGGGCACGCTCGCCTGAACCAAGCACCGGGCCGGACGGCGGCGGATCGCCACCGCCTTCGAAAATGACATTGCTGCCTGCCGCCATGATGGTGCCCTCAAAGGCGCCGGGGCGCGAGGCAGTTGTCATGGCTTCAAGCGCGTCATCTGCGAGTCCGGCAGCGGTGCGCACAAAGTCCAGTTCAAGAGGGGATTTGACCAGCCGCAGACGGCGGATGACATGCGACCCGTCAACCAGGGTGGCCCAGCCGTCAAGGCGGTCGCGGATAAAATCATAGTTCCTAGCCAACAAGCCGAACGTATCCCGCTCGATGCCGATTTTTTCCCCCTTGAGGCCCTTTTCCCCAAGGATGACAAAAAGCTCTTCACTCGGATCCTTGCCCTCCTGATCATACCAGATCCGGATGTCGGTGATCACTGACGTGCGGCGTGCCTGTTCAAGGTCAGGTCTTCTGGTCAGCAGAGTCAGGGGCTCATCATTTGCCGTTATCACCAGGCACTGGAAAAACACGTACCCGGAGGTATCGTAGCCGCTCAGATAGTAGTGACTTTCCTGACCAAAAATCAGGAGAGCATCAAGCCCTTCCGTCTGAAGCGCCTGGCGGGCATTTTTGATACGGCGTTCAAATTCGTCAGTCGGAAAATGCAATGCCACTGTGTTACTCCAGCCCGGTATTCTGTCGCATGCCGGGATCGGGCCTGTTCAAGATCCGGGCACCGGCTTTGGCAAAGGGTGCGTCTTTTCGGGAACGACAGCAAAGGAAATAAATTCGTTCGAGTTTTGAGGAATGGTGCCGTTCACGCTTGCTGAGATGCTGATTTCCGGCCTGTCCGGCTGGATATGAACACGATCTAGTTGTTCGCGGAAATTTCACTGGTTCGACTGATTTCTTCCGATATCCAGTCCATGAAAACCTGCGCTGCCGGTGAAATGGCATTGGTCAGTGACGTGACCAGGTAATAAGCCTTGGTTTCAGGCTGCAGAGCTTCCCTCAAAGGCCGCACCAGTGTGCCGTTCAAAAGATCCGTAGCAGTGGTAATGTTGTCCCCCATGGTGATGCCGAGCCCATTGCGCGCTGCCGAAATACAATGATTGAAATCGCGAAACCTCAGTGTCCTTGTCGTGTTCTGAAGTCGAAGCCCGTGAACAGCGGACCATTCGCGCCAGTGGGTGCCTTCAATATCGTCTACCAGCAAATGTCCAGGCAGATCCGATGGCTGTCGGATCTTGTTGGGCCCATTAAGCAACTTGGGGCTGCACACGGGGAACAGTTCAAGTTGGCTCAGGCGTTGAACATTGCGGCTTGGCCATGTCGGACGCCCGTACAGGATCGCAAAATCGACACTGGCATCAACCAGTGGATCATTGCCGTGGGCCGGGATGATATTGATTGTAATGTCAGGATATCTTGCTGAAAATGACCCCAGCTTCGGTATCAGCCAGTTCACAGTGAAAGCCGGCATACACGCAACGTTCGCCTGGCCTGAGAACTCGTTGGTTTCGATATTTCGAACCGCACTTGCCAAACTATCCATTGCATCAGTCAGATGCGGCATCAGGCGCTGGCCTTCCGGCGTCAGAACAAGCCCGGTCCGGGTGCGCCGGGTCAGTTCGACCCCGAGCAGGGTCTCCAGTGATTTCACCTGTTTGCTGACCGCGCCATGGGTCACAAACAGTTCTTTTGCAGCTTCGCCAAGGTTCAGGTGCCTGCCTGCTGCTTCAAACGCGCGAAGCGCATTAAGGGGTGGTAATCGTCTCATCTGGCTGATCTCGTCGAATAGGGAAGGATTTGGTTGTGAGTTTTTCTCTCTTTGGGATCGATATTTTATCGTATTGAAGGCGATTTTCTCACAAGATAGGGTTCTTGTCACGATGGCAATGGGGCTGTTGAGCCAGTTGCCTGGATCGTCTTACTGATCACGTCAGAGAAGCTATAAATGACAAGCAAACCGAAAAACCCCACTCTTTATGGAGCGACAATCAAGCTGTTCGGGTCGCAGCCGGAGCCGGCTTTCGAAGCCCCACAACGAATGGAAGCTCTTTGGGGACGCAACTGGGGCTGCGATAATGATGTCGGTCAGTTGCGTGCCGTGCTGATGCATCGCCCGGGCGAGGAATTTAACGTCATCGATAAATCCAGCAGGCTCGAGGGCCTCGACTCCTACGGCGATGTCGAGGCTGGCTGGTACTGGCAATCGGACGAGATACCGTCACTGGCGCAACTGCAGAAACAGCACGACGGTCTTGCCGATGCCCTGCGCGCGGAAGGCGTCGAGGTCATCTATCTGGACGGCGTGGGTAATGGTCGGTTCAAGTCTGTCTATACCCGGGATTCAAGTTTTGCCGTCAAGGGCGGTTCGATTGTCACCAGGCTTGCCCCGAGGATGCGGCATGGCGAAGAGTTGCCGGTCAGCAGGGCCCTGGCAAAGCTTGGCATGCCGATATTGCGCACACTGCATGGCACGGCCATGGCGGAAGGTGGCAGCTTTGCCTGGCTGAACAGCAAGACAGCCGTCATCGGGCGCGGCATTCGAAATAATGACGATGGCATCGCACAGATCGCAGAAGTACTGAATTATCAAGGCGTTGAGTTGATCGTCGTCGATCTGCGCGGTTATGACATCCACATAGACGGGCACTTCCTGATGGTCGATGTCGATCTGGCATTGGTGTGGCCGCGCGGCCTGACGTTCACGTTTCTTGAACGGCTCAAACAGCTGGGCATCAAGACCGTCGAGATGACGGATGATGACAACAGATGGATCGTGAACAGCCTCGCCGTAAGCCCGGGGCGCGTCATAATGCCGGAAGGCATATCGGACAAGACACGGGATGCCCTGTGCGATCACGGCGTTGAAATCATAACAATCGAATACGACAAGGTTCAGTTGAACGGTGGCGGCATCCACTGTTCAACCTGCCCTTTGATCAGGGATGCCGTTCACTAGATTACGGGCCTGCCGCTCCAGTTGGGTTGGCATATGCATGGTTGAAAACGAGATTTACCGAAGCCGATGGAAACAGTTGATAAAACAGAGAGGATAATGACGATGATGGACAGTAAGCTGAACTCTTCCAGGCTGACTTCTCGCCTGCTTGGCAGCGCACTTACCCTGGTGACTGCCCTTGGAATCTGGAGCATCGGAAGTGCCCAGGCAGAAGGCACAGTGACGATTTCTTCGTGGGGTGGTGCCTATCAGGATGCGCAGCGCAAAGCCTGGTTTGACCCGGTTGCCAAGGAACTGGGCATTACCATCAAGGAGGATACCACTTCGGGTATCGCGGATGTTCGCGCACAGGTCATGTCAGGTGCTGTAACCTGGGATCTGGTGCAGCAAGGCAGCAATGCATGCATCCTGCTCGACCGGGAAGGTGCGCTGGAGAAGCTTGACTACTCGCAGATGGATGTGAAGGGCGTTCCTGATGATATGAAGGGCGAAACCTGGATCGGCAATCTTGTCTACGGCACGGTTCTCGGCTGGCGCAAGGACGCCTGGGGCGGCAAGAAACCGACCGGCTGGAAGGACATGTACAACTTCAAGGATTTCCCGGGTCCTCGTTCAATGCGGCGCAACCCGACCTATAATCTGGAAGCGGCCCTGATTGCGGATGGCGTCGCTCCCGAGGATATCTATCCGATCGACATGGACAGAGCTTTCAGGAAACTCGAGGAACTGAAGCCGCACATCGTTTCATGGTGGCCCTCGGGTGCCAGCTCGGCGCAGATGATTGTCGATGGCGAAGTCGACATGATTGGACTGTGGAACGGGCGAATTCAGACGGCGATGGATAACGGCGCTCCTTATGAATACACCTTCGACCAGCAATTGTTGATTTCAGATTGCTGGCTGATACCGAAAGGTGCGCCAAACAAGGAGCTGGCCATGAAGGTGCTTGCACGCATGATGTCGCCTGAGATTCAGGCCAACCTGCCGCAATACATCAATTATGGTCCGGCCAATCTTGATGCCTATGCCACCGGCAAGATCAGCGACGAAGTCATGCGTACCCTGCCGTCGTCGCCAGAGAACCGCAAAACCGCGATTGCGTTCAATGCGAAATGGTGGGCTGACAATCTGGATGAAGTGACCCGCAGGTTCGACCTGTTCATCCAGGAGTAAAAACCGGACAACCGGCCAGGGGACACTGTTGTGTCACAGCAGTGTCCCTTGTATTTTTCTCTTCGTCTGCAAGCACGAGGTCCTGAATGGCGGATGCACTCAAAGCCCTTCCGATAACAATCCGCGAACTCACCAAGAGGTACGGGAGCTTCACAGCTCTTGATGAAGTCAATCTCGACATTGCTACAGGCGAGTTCCTGACCCTGCTGGGGCCGTCCGGTTCCGGCAAGACCACATTGCTGATGGTTCTGGCTGGTTTTGTGCGCCCGGATGCAGGCGGTGTCAGTTTCGGCGACGAGGAAGTACTGCTGAAGCCACCTCACCGGCGCGGCGTCGGCATGGTCTTCCAGAACTATGCCCTGTTTCCCCATATGAGCGTGGCGGGCAATGTTGCCTATCCGTTGAAGCTTCGCAAAATGTCCAGAGCAGACATCGATGACCGCGTGAAGCGGGTGCTGGACCTCGTCCAGCTTGGTGAACTGGGCGACAGACAGATCGAGCAGCTTTCAGGTGGCCAGCGCCAGCGAGTGGCACTGGCGCGGGCAATTGTCTTTGAGCCGCGCATTCTGCTTATGGATGAGCCCCTGTCTGCCCTCGACAAGAACCTGCGTGAACAGATGCAGATCGAGATCAGGAACCTGCATCAGAAACTGGAAATGACCACTGTCTATGTGACCCATGACCAGCGCGAAGCGCTCACCATGTCAGACCGCATTGCCGTCATAAATGATGGAAAAATTATCCAGTTGGATGATCCGCAGACGCTTTACGAAAAGCCGAAAAACCGCTTTGTGGCGCAGTTCATCGGCGAATCGCATTTTCTGCCCGTCAAGGTATCGGGAAACCATGTCATGTATGGGCAAAACACGATCAGGCTTGCAAATCCACCAGCCAGCTCTGCCCAGGATCAACTGCTGGTCATCCGCCCTGAAAAATTCAAGCTTCAGGCAGACGGAACCAACATCGCGACGCTCAATACCATCGAGGGAGTGGTGCGCGATACGGTCTACCAGGGAGAAAGCATTGTTCTGTACGTCGAACTTGATGCCGGGCTGATCATCGCCACGCGTCAGCCTACACAGCACAGTCTGCTTGTCGCCATCCCGCAACCTGGCCAGAAGGTCGTTTTGGGATTTGATCCTGCCGATACGGTCGTGGTTCCCAATGAGGCCATGACAGCATGACGGTGACTGACAACATTTCACCTGTACACGACGGCCTTCCACCTGATGCCAACGCAACTGCACTGGCGTCACAAGCGAGGCTGGAAAAATGGCGCACATTTGCACTCAGCCTGCCTGGACTGGCACTAATCGGCATCATCATATTCGTGCCCATTGTCTGGCTGTTCGGGCTGTCGTTTCTGGAACGCGGTGGAAGTTTTTCACTAATGCACTACGAACGTTTGCTTCACCCCTCGTACCTGAAGACGTTCCAGACCACCTTTGAACTGAGTTTTCTCGTCACAGCCTTCTGTGTGCTGCTGGGGTATCCCTACAGCTATCTTATGACCCAGGCCTCCCCGGGCTGGCGAAGTATCCTGATGATGGCCGTGCTGTTTCCCTTCTGGACCTCATTGCTGGTGCGAACCTATGCATGGCTCGTGTTGCTGCAGCGCAGGGGCGTGATCAATACCTGGCTTGTGGATGCGGGGATAGTCGATCAACCGTTGCGGCTGGTTCACAATTTTACCGGAACGGCTATCGGCATGGTGCATATCATGCTGCCGTTTATGGTCCTGCCACTGTTTGCAAGCATGAAAACAATTGACCGGAGCATGTTCCGGGCCGCTGCAAACCTCGGGGCAACTCCAATCCAGGTATTCTGGCAGATCTTTGTACCAATGACGATTCCCGGTCTTTTTGCCGGCGTGATACTGGTCTTCGTGCTTTGTCTTGGATTTTATGTAACGCCCGCAGTGCTTGGTGGCGGTCGCGTCATGATGTGGTCCATGCAGATTGAACGGTCGATCGCCGTGTATGCAGACTGGGGCGCAGCCAGCGCGCTAGGTGTGGTGCTGCTGGTCGTCACGTTGGCCATATTGGCTGTGGTGGCACGATTGTTCGGGCTGCAACATCTTACGGGAAAGCGGTGATGCTCAACAGACCTGCGACTGACACACAGATCACCCACCGGCGGCGGCTCTGGCTTTATGTTTTCGGTGCGTTGATGGTGCTGTTTCTCGTCACCCCCGCGCTGATTGTCATTCCCATGAGTTTTTCCGACTCTCGCTTTCTCAAGTTTCCGCCGGAGAGTTTTTCGCTGCGCTGGTATGACAACTTTTTCAGCTCGGTGGAATGGCGCGACGCGAGCATGGTCTCGATCAAAACGGCCCTTCTGGTTGTCTTGATGGCGACACCAATCGGGACGTTGGCGGCCTATGGACTGCACGTATCCAGGTCGCGTTTGTCCGTCGCCGTGCAGACGGCCCTGATAACACCGCTTATCATTCCTCTCATTCTTATAGCGATTGCCGTGTTTTTTCTGTATGCGCGCCTGGGACTGAATAATTCAGTCATCGGACTTGCTCTGGCGCATACCACCCTGGCCATTCCGTTCGTTCTGGTCACGGTTCTGGCGGGGTTGAAAGGTTATGACCTCAATCAGGAAATGGTGGCGCGCAGTCTGGGCGCGAGCCGCCCCTGGGCCTTCCTCACCATTACCCTTCCGCAGATACGCTTCTCGGTGATTTCAGGAGCACTGCTCGCCTTCATCACCTCATTCGACGAAGTGGTCATCGCATTGTTCATCGCCGGCGGAGAATCTTCGACGCTGACGCGACGCATGTTCAATGCCCTGCGCGATGAGATCGATCCTACGGTTGCTGCAATTTCGACGCTGCTGATTGGCATGGCTGTTGTACTGATGGCTCTGAGCCAGTGGGCCAGCAATCGCGCGGAAGGCAATCAACGTGACTAGAGCATCATCGGGTCAGATGGAATCATCTGATCGGATAACATTAATGGGTCCTGACCCTAGGATTTGATGGTTGTTGCAAACTGGAGGTGACATCCAGACAACTCGTCACGAAACTGCAGATGTGCACTGTCAAAGGCGTCCTGATATGTCCGAGTTATTCCCTCATCTTTCGAAACCGATCAAGCTGGGAGCAATCGAGGTTCGCAATCGGATCATCTCCACGGGGCACATGACCTGCATGATCGCTGCAGGTGTGCCCAATGCTGCGTTTGCCGACTATCACGAGGCCAGGGCCTTAGGCGGTTGCGGCTTGATCATCACCGAGTCAGCCGCTGTTCACCCCACCTCCAACGCCTACAACATCCAGTTGACCGATCCGAAAGCCGTCGATGCTCTTGGGGTTACCGCTCACAAGGTCAAGCAGCACGGTTGCAGGATCTTTGGTCAACTCGGACACGGCGGTCGCGAGACACACTCGGGAACCGACGGGTCAATACCGGCGGCTTACGGGCCTTCAGCGATTGCGACGGAACGCTTCCATGTCATGCCGCGTGCCATGTCGAGGGACATGATTGCCGAGATTGTTGCGGCATATGGCGAGGCTGCCAGACGTTATGAAGAGGCTGGTTTCGACGGCATGGAGATCATGGCGAGTCATGGTCTCCTGCTGGCCCAGTTTCTGAACCCGGCCACCAATGTCCGCGATGATGAATACGGGGGCACCCGTGAAAACCGCTTGCGCATGTTGCGCGAAGTGATTGCCAGCATTCGTCGCGCCGTGGGGCACCGCATGGTGGTCGGCATCCGGATTTCGGGCGACGAGTTGAACGAGAAGGGGCTTCTGACTGACGAAGTGCTGCATGTCTGCACAAGTCTCGACGCCGATGGCTCGCTGGATTTCATGGATATCTGCGGCGGTTCGATGACCGGCATTGGCGGTTCCATCCATGTGGTTCCTCCAATGAACTATGATCCAGGCTACCTCGCCCCCATTGCAAAGCGTATCCGCGACGCGGTTTCGTCAGCTGTCTTTGTTGCCGGGCGCATCAATGATCCGCGCGAAGCAGAACGCTTGCTCGCAGATGGCTATATCGACATGTGCGGCATGACGCGGGCACAGATTTGCGACCCGGAAATGGCCGCAAAGGCCATGCGGGGCGCCGTGGATGATATTCGGGCCTGTATTGGCTGCAACCAGGCTTGCATCGGCCACATGCAATCAGGTTTCCCCATATCGTGTATTCAACACCCCGAGACGGGCAGGGAAGCCGGCTTGGGTAAACGCATTGCCGCCGCCCAGTCTTTGAAAGTTCTGGTGGCCGGCGGGGGGCCGGCTGGCATGAAAGCAGCCGCCGTGGCAGCCGAACGCGGTCACGCGGTGATCTTGTGCGAACAGGCCTCAGAGCTGGGCGGCCAGGTGAAGCTGGCTTGCAAACTGCCGGGTCGTGATGAATTCGGCGGTATTGTTACGAACCTGGCTCACGAAATGAAACGCCATGGTGTCGAGGTGCGGCTCAACCAATCGGTGACCCGTGAACTGGTCGAGGCAGAAGCGCCCCAGGTGCTGGTCATTGCAACCGGGTCGCGACCCCATACACCTGAAGACCTGCTGCTGGAGAATGCCCATGTGCTTCATGCAACCCGGGTACTGGAAGGCGCCAATACGGGAACGCGCGTGGTTATTGCTGACTGGCGCTGTGACTGGGTCGGGCTGGGTCTTGCTGAAAAACTGGCGCGTGACGGGTGTTCCGTACGCCTTGCCGTTAACGGCTACATGGCCGGCCAAAGCATACAGCAGTACACGCGCGACCGGTGGGTCGGTGATCTGCACAAGCTGGGTGTCGAGATAACGCCCTATGCCCGTCTCGTCGGGGCGGATGAAAACACCGGCTATTTCCAGCACACCGCGAGCGGCGAACCAATCATGTTCGAAGATATGGACACGCTGGTTACGGCAACGGGATCGCAAACTGATCATGCACTGGAGCGCGAATTGGCGGACTGGCCTGGAGAGCTCTGGATCGCAGGGGATGCAGTGACCCCCCGCTCTTGTGAGGAAGCGGTCCTGGAGGGTTTGAAGATAGGCTCAGCGATTGGCGGAGGACCTCTGGCGCCGGCAGACAATTCACTTCGACGGCGCTCCGGTTAAGGCGGTGCCGCCGTATCAGACAATCGAACTCCTGACCCGCAATCAGGTCGGTTTGGCAACATTGATTCACGAAATCGGCCCGTGTCCAAGGGGTTGAGAAACTAAGATTCATAACCACAACAAAGGAAGACTATGAATGTGCACACAAACCAAGCCCGGCACCGCCACCCCGACAATATTCATTGAGAATGCCAGGACTCGTGTCACCGAATGGCGTTTCAAAAAGCGCGGTGATAACACGGGCTGGCACCGGCATGAGTATGACTACGTGGTTGTTCCGCTGTTTGACGGAACGCTTGAAATAGAAACAGCCGACGCACAGCGTGCAGTTGCGAACATGCAGAATGGCATTCCCTATTTTCGCGAGGTGGGTGTCGAGCACGATGTCATTAACGGCAATGACTTCGAATGCGCGTTTGTAGAAATAGAGTTCCTGGATCGCCCGACCGATCAATGAGCGATCAAAAGGAGTTGCTGATAAGCGGCTGCCGATGCCAGTCGAAACCGGTCCCGGCCCGACTACAGACACCACCGGGATCTGTCGCCTGTTGAGTTGCTGCCGGACGATTGCCTGGCTGCAGCATCTGCAGCTGAGTGAGAGTTTGGCAGCACCGTCATTTGGGCTGACCGTCCACCCACTGGCCGATTTCGCCATCCAGCAGGCTCTGATATGACGTCGGTAGCAGTGCGCCCGGTGGCGAGAACGGGTCGGAGAAGGCATAGATGATGAACAGTACCAACCCGGCATAGGCGGCAAAAGTGACGATCAGAAGCAGGTTCAGCGGTCGCGGCGGATAAACGCAAAAGGGTACCCATACAAAGAATAGTCCACTCGCTGCCGCAAGCCAGAACAGTACCGATATGGATTGCGTCGCGGCGTTCTTGCGGGCTTGTCTGACATCGATGATGCGGTGAATGCGGTCCAGCATGTGTGCCCGGAGCGCCTCATGGCGCGGGTTTTGCGGCACAAGGTCAAGCACGTGCTGATAGATGGCCTCCCAGTGTACATAACTTCCTTCAGCATTTCGGCGATGTTTTCTGAGAGCCGGCCAGTCTCCCTCCACAACCTGGCGTGCATACCTCGCGACGGTTACGCGCATCTTCTGTGTTTCGGAGCCACCGTATCGGCCTAGGTCGTAGAACAAATCGGAGATTGCTGTTGCCTCCGCCACCAACTGTCCGCGAATCTCACGGTTGTTCTGGATTTCCTGGGCAAACACCAATGCAATGATCAATGCATGTAGCGCGCCTACGCGGAACGTGACAGATGCAGACAGGTCCTGTGAGTATGATCCTTGAAGAAATAAACCACTGCAAAGCGGGTGATCAGGTAGAATGCCATCGTAAGTACGACAGCTGCAGTGATAGTGCCGATGAAAATCAGAGTGTCGTAGGACAGATCGGACATTGGGTTGCAGCCTTCACACTAGCACGTGGAGCGCAGGCAGCGCCCCGGCACCCACACAAGAATAGTTGGTCTATCCGTTCCAGTGGTTCCAGCCGGGACGGGCAGGAGCGAACGCGGCAATTTGCGCATACACGATATGCGAGTGCGTAAACCTCGCACAGATTAAGACACACATAGATCGCTGTAAACCGAAACTAAGGAACATTGGATTACCCGATTGGTTTGCGGGGTTTTTTGATGCCGTGGCACATTCATGAGGAGATTGGCGTGAGCGATCGGACAAGCATTTTTTCATTGAGCCCCGAGCAAGGCAAAGTCTTGTTTGTACTGGGTGATGTCGTGACCCTCAAACTGTCTGGCGCAGAGACAGGTGGGGCCTTTTCCATGGTTGAATCGATTAGCGCCCCGGGTGGCGGTGCGGCGTTTCTTCACTCTCATGGCCAGCAGGAGACCTTCTGTATCCAGGACGGCGATTTCGAACTCTACGGGCAGGATGAAAATGGAGACAAGTACACCATCCCGGCGTCGGCCGGGGCGACCGTGCATGTACCCGGCAATGTACCGCACGGTTTCCGCAATGTCGGCGATACGCCGGGACGGATACTGACGGTGTTTGAACCGGCAGGCGGGATGATCGACTTCTTCGAGGAACTCGGGGTTCCGATGGAGTCTGCATCCGATCCGCTACCGTTCGATAAGATGCCGTCTCCGCAGCGCATTGAAGAAGCGCTGAAAAAGTACAACATACAGATGCTTGAAACCCCGGGCGTGGATTAGGGCTGGATGGTCTGCCTTTGCCTAAGGACGATTGAAAACCGATCCCGGCAAAATCGACATCAGGCTTTCCTGACCTCGCACCACGAACACCGCAACGCGACTGAACCGCTGATCGGATCACACCGCTGTGTTGAAACAACCGAGTTCAGGTTCGCGGCAAGCCGGTCCCCTTCGATATTGGGCGCATCGACCGTGGTGCTGACGGCCCAGCCGTGTTGAGCAAAAACGGCACCTGGAGCCATGTCCTTTGATATTTTTGCCCGGGCGATGAACGTTCCGGTCTCCGTGGAAATTTCCACCCAGTCGCTGTCGCTGATCCCGCGTGCTTCGGCGACGACCCCCGGCATCTCGAGAACCGGATCGGGCGCAAGGATTCGCAAGGATGCAATATTGCGGCCCTGGCTGTGGCAGTAGGCAACCGATTTCGCACTGCCCAGGCGCAGTGGAAAATTCTGGTCTTGCAGGGCAGGCAGGTCACTGATCGTCAGTGCAGGTACAGGAGCATAGCCGTGCTCATGCAACTGCTCGGAATAGATTTCCAGGCGTTTCGTGGGCGTTGGAAAGCCCTTGGTCCGATAAGACCGCAGCGCGACCTCGCCCTGCAGTGTCACGCCTTCCGGGTTTTCCCGCAGCGTTGCCAGATCAACGCCGGATGGAGCGAGCACAAAGGCGTGCCCCTTGTCAGCGTCGCAATCGAACATTTGGCTGGACAGTCCCAGTCGCCTGGCGAGTTCAAGCACAATTGCGGTGTCACTCATGGCTTCACCAACAGGTGCGACAATGGCCGGGCGCAACTGAACCTTGCGCATGCCGTCGATGCTGCTGTCGAACCCGGGCCTCAGGCCTTCGCGCTCCCAGGACGTGGCTACAGGCAACACGATGTCGGCATACTCGGCGCTGGCATTGAGAAAGAAATCTGCATGGACGTGAAACTGCAGCTTCTTGAAGGCGGCCCGGGCACGCCGGGTGTCCGGCTGGGACGCCAGCAGGTTGCCGCCAAAGGAAAACAGCATTCTGACCGGGTAGGGATTGTGATCAATGACAGCACTGTAAACATCGCGCGCCGTGACCCATCCCTGCTTGCCGGGGCCGAGCGGGCGCTCTGCCAGGCCCAGGGCCTTGGCGCGTTGGCTGTCAGACAGCAAGTCATGCCCGGCAATGTCGTTGAACACGGCGGCGGCGCCCGGCACATTGCCCCCTCTGGCGCCGTAGTGGCCCGTCAGTCCGTACAGGATGGAGATGGCGCGGTCTGTCTGCGAGGCCGTCACGCTCTGTCCAACACCGTTCCAGGCATAGTAGGCAACCGATGCACTCCGGGTCAGGGTGGTCACCACCTGTCGCAAGTCGGCTTCGCTGACGCCGGTGATGTCTGCGACACGCTGCGGCGGATACTCAGCGGCAGCATCTGCAAATATCTGCAAGGCCGAACGGCACGAGACTGTGGCCGCTTGAGCGTTCACATCACGGGTTTCAAACAGTGTCGCAGTTGTGTCGGGGTCCAGCCACTGGCCGGATGATGCATCGTAACGCAGCAGGTCATCGGACTCGGCAGAGC
>SWCD01011939.1_pt1 | contig 42931 bp, 32 predicted proteins | sample 4693011 | NCBI WGS metagenome assembly SWCD01 (sample SAMN10267278, study PRJNA491770) | bioreactor metagenome | isolation source: DHS bioreactor inoculated with marine | place: Japan: Omine Ridge, Nankai Trough
TACGACTTCAACCGCGACTATCAGCAATGCCGGTGGTAGCGAAGGCGAGGCCAGCCCGGTCACCGTTGGTACCACGGTGATCTCGGCCAGTCTCGGTGGTATCAGCAGTAACGATACCGGCGAATCCAGTACGCTAACGGTAACCGATGCGGCACTGTTGTCGATCGCGGTCACCCCTGTCAATCCGGCTACACCGCTAGGGGTGGATGTCAGTTTCACGGCTACCGGCACCTACACCGATGCTTCGACACAGGACATTACAACGCTGGTGACCTGGGCTTCAACGAATACCGGTATTGCAACCATCAGTAATGCCGGTGGAAGTGAAGGGGAAGCTACGACGGTTGCCGTCGGCAGCACGGTGTTCTCGGCCAGTCTCAACAGTATCAACAGTAACGACACCGGCGAATCCAGTACGTTAACGGTAACTGATGCGGTACTGGTTTCCATCGCGGTAACACCTGTGACGGATTCAATAACTGTTTCTGCAACAGTACAATTTACTGCTACCGGTACTTACTCTGACAGTTCAACAATGGATATTACAACGGCTGTGACCTGGTCATCATCAAATAATACCGTAGCAACAATTGATAACACGACAAATATCGGCCTGGCAACGGGTGTTAGTGCCGGCGCTGTTACTATTGATGCGACTGACAGTGGAACAGGGATTAGTGCATCAGATACTGCAGAAGATGCCAGCCTGGATATCCTGTGAGCCATGTGGCTGTGATTCTTTGCTGATTACTAAACAGAAATAGTAGTATTCGTAATATCCAGGTTGTTCAAGATTGGATGATTCGAATGGTCCCGGCTGGGTTCGCCCTTCACATCATTTGTACAAAAAAACACACGTTCAAAATTTCTCCTGGAATACTTACCCCGTGAGCTGCGTAAACTTTTAATGAAACATTATCATTACAGGTACGAATTCAAAAATACACGCAATTGATTTGTATCAACATAGTGAGTAACTAGTCGCATAGACTGGTGATAAGATAGATGTAAACAGAAACGGGAGTTTGAGCATGACAGACCGCAATCAACTGGATCCTTTTGACGCCCTGAGCCAGGCATACGAGAAGATGTACGAACACGTTGCCGGAGGTATAAACGCAGCAAAAGAAAAAACGAGCACGCTGGTCCATGACCTCGTCGATGAAGCCGAAGAAAAGATCGGTGAACTGGAAGACATCACCGAAGAAGATGCCAAAAAAGTCGCTGTCTGGTTGAAGCGCGATCTCGATGATGTCATCAACTATGTCTCTGAGACAGAATACGCATTTCAGGACTGGCTGGGTTTCGAGACATCGATGATCAAGGCGACATTCATCGATGCCTTGCTGGAAACCGCCGATCCGACCACGCTGGCATTGCTGCGTATGAAAGAGAATGCGCATGAACCGACGACATATCACACTGGTGAAGTGACCGGTTTCGGTACCCTTATCTGTGATGCCTGCGGCGAAAAACTGCATTTTCACGAGGCATCAAAAATACCGCCCTGTCCGAAGTGCCATGAGACAAGATTTCACCGTATACAGACCGATTGAGACAGGTAGATGAGCCAGCTGGTTGAGCCTGTCAGAATATAGAACCCGGAGAGGATATTCATCATGCGTACAGATAGCAGTTTTAATGAACGGTGTTACGAATTACTCAAGCTTATCCCTGAGGGTAAGGTGACGACTTATGGCGAGATGGCCCGGGCTTTAAATACCAAAGCGTGGCGGGCTGTTGGCAGTGCCATGGCCAGGAACAAAAACCTGTTCGTTATCCCGTGCCATCGTGTCGTCCGCAGTGATGGTACAGTCGGTCAGTACGCATTAGGCAGCGATAAAAAATCAGCGTTATTGCAGAGTGAAGGCGTCGAGATCGCAGGCGGTAAAGTCAAGGATCTTGGCCGACATATGCATAGATTTACTGTCTCAGCGGCACCATGAAATGGTTAATAATGAACGTGCGCTGCGGTTAATATTGAACAGGCCTGCTGCATAATAATGAACAGGCCAAGCAGTTAATATTGAACAGGCCGACTGCATAATAATGAACACGTCGGCAAGCCTTATACAATCAGTAAGAGGATATCGATATGCAACATATTGACGAACTTGAAACTACCATTATCGACATGGTACAAAAAGGCCGTGGTGTACTCGCTGCCGACGAAAGTTCACCGACCATCGCCAAGCGGTTCGATGCCATCCATGTCGAGTCCAGCGAAGACAATCGCCGCATCTGGCGCAGCGCACTGCTGACCACCGAGGGGCTTGGAGAATATATCAGCGGCACTATCCTGTTCGAGGAGACCCTGGGGCAGAAGACCGATGACGGCAGCACCATCCCGCAGGCCGCCTGGGCACAAAAAATCGTGCCCGGCATCAAGGTGGACAAAGGCAAGATCCCGCTGGCATTGTCACCCGGCGATCTCATCACCCAGGGGCTGGACGGCCTCGCTGAGCGCTTGCGCGGTTATAAACAACAGGGTGCACGATTCGCCAAGTGGCGAGAAGTCTATGCCATAGAAGAGAACGTGCCGTCACAGCATGGCATCGAAGCCAATGCCGAGATGCTGGCACGTTATGCCGCAGTGTGTCAGTCAGAGGGCGTAGTGCCCATCGTCGAACCGGAAGTACTGATGGACGGCAGTCACGATATCGACCGCCATGCCGAGGTCACCGAAGCAGTACAGCATGCCGTCTTCGATGCCCTGATCCGGCACAACGTGGTGCTCGAACTGATGATACTCAAACCCAACATGATCCTGCCGGGCAAGGACAACCGGCGTGCGCTGCCAAACGAAGTGGCCGAGGCGACATTGAAAGTATTGCGCCGCACCGTACCGACGGCAATGCCCAGCATAAACTTCCTCTCCGGTGGTATGGGGCCGGAAGAATCCACGCTCAATCTGAATGCCATCAACCAGCTGGCAGCTGATGGACTGTGGAACCTGAGTATCTCCTTCGGACGCGCGCTGCAGCAGCCGGCACTGCATACCTGGCAGGGTAAGGCAGAAAATATTCCGGCCGCACAGCAGGCCCTGCTGAAACGCGCAAGACTCAACCATCTCGCTATGCTGGGAGAATACGAAGAAGCGATGGAAATCGATTAAAGCCGTTCGCAGAATCATTTATCCTGTGATAAGCGAGGGCTAAATATTCATAGCTCGCTGTTACCTCTTCGCGACAGGGGGAGTTGGGCTCGCGCTGATATCAAAAAGATTTCTCCGATTCGTTCGAAATGGCAGTCACCAGTCGGACCGATAGCGATATAATGTCGTATCCCCAGCACTGAAACAATAAGAATGGATATGCAATCAGACAACGACAAGTTCGCATTGATAACGGCTGATAACCACATTTGCTTTGCCGACGGCAAGGGTGGTCTTCCGGTGATCAATATCAGAAATAAATACGCCACCGCCAGCATCAGCCTGCAGGGCGCACATGTCCTCAGCTGGATCCCCGAAGGTGAAGACGAGGTTATCTGGCTTTCGGACGACGCCAGGTTTGCACCCGGCAAATCGATACGCGGTGGTATCCCTATCTGCTGGCCATGGTTTGGCGCACATGAAACAAATCCTGCCTTCCCGGCCCACGGTTTCGCCCGCACCACGAACTGGAAGCTTCTCTGCACCGAACAGCTTGAAGACCAGCGGACCCGCATCACCTTTACCCTGGAGCCAGAAGCAGGCAGCAGCGACATGTGGCCACCGGCAACAAGCCTGCAATACCAGGTTACTGTCGGTGAAAAACTGGAGATGGAGCTGATCACCAGCAATAATGGAGTGGCTCCGATCACCATCGGCCAGGCCCTGCACACCTATTTTAAAGTCGGTGACGTCAGTAAAGTCCTGCTGCATGGACTTGAAGACACGCATTACCTCGACAAACTCGAAGCTTTCAAGATGAAATACCAGATCGGACCTGTCGATATCGAAAAAGAAGTCGACCGCATATACATCAATACCGTCGGTGAATGCGTTATCAACGACAAAATGTTAAAACGTAACATCATCATCAATAAGTGTGGCAGCCACACCACCGTGGTATGGAACCCCTGGCAGGAAACAGCGGAAAAGATGGGGGACCTGGGAGAGCAGGGCTATAAAAAGATGCTATGTGTCGAAAGCTGTAATGCGGGTAATGATGTCGTCGAGATCCAGCCTGGCAAGGCACACCATCTGTGGGTGCAGTACCAGGTACAGAAACATTAGAACGACAGGTCATTCAAGAGATCTGTATAACGGTATAGCCTATGAGTAAACAAGCCTTTATCTTCGAAGTCAGTGATCGAAGCTTTGAAAAATACGTCATCGGTAATTCAGACAAGGTGCCGGTCTTCGTCGCCTTCATCAGTGTCTGGTCAGAGCCCTGTATCATGATGAGCGATATGCTTGCCGGCCTGGCGACAGAGTTCGCCGAAGAATTCGTCTTTGCCAGGGTCGATGTCGATGAAAACAGCCAGCTCAAAGAACAGTATCATATCGAGAATGTACCGACTCTGAAGATCTTCGTCGATGGCCAGGTGGTGGCGACAGAAGAAGGCAAGTTGTCTGAGGAAGAGGCCCGCGCTCTACTGAAGGACTTCGATATCGTCAACAAGACCGAAGAGCAGCGCATGCAGGCACGTCAACTGCATATGCAGGGCGAAACCCATGATGCCATCATGCTGCTGACCCTGGCGATACAGCAGGACCCGTCCAATACGAAGGTCGCCATGGACATGGTGCAGATATTCATCGATATGGGTGAGATAGAACAGGCGAAGAGCCTGTTCGACCGTCTGCCGGAAGCCGACAGGAGCAGTGAAACAGGCCTCAGCCTGAGCGGGCAGATATGGATCATCGAACAGGCCGCTCAGACCGCCGGCCTGGAAGCACTGAAAGAGACCATATTTAAAAATCCCGATGATTTTGATGCGCGCTTCGATTGCGCGATATGCGAGATCGCACTGCATAACTACCAGCAGGCGCTCGACCAGTTGTTCTATATCCAGCAGAATAATGCCGATTATAAAGAAGGTGCCGCGCGCGAGATGATCGTCACCATCATCAACACCATCGCACCCAATAATCCCGAGATGGCGCAGCAGTACCGGACACAGCTGGCGGGAATGCTTGCCGTATAGGTTTCAATGTTCTGCCTCGGGGTGTATCTCGCCCCGGTTTTGATGATACCTGCAAGCGCTGCAAGGCCTGTCTTTTGGCCTGCTGAGCGCTTATTTCAGCGGTGACCGCCCGTCTAAAAGTCCCACCGGGATGTTGAATAGTGATCATCGTGCAGGTAAATTAGTGAGTTACTATGTTTGCTTCATAAATGACTGGTTCATAAATGGCACCTTGCATTGTGTACCGGTAAAAAATTCAGGATCGACCTATGTTCAGTTCAAAAGCATTTTCCCGTTTATTGTCGTTATCTTTTCTTGCGATTATCTTTGTAGTACTTGGAAGCTGTAGCAGTGGTGGTGATTCAACATCATCGGTGACACCAGGTGGTACCGGCACTGTGGCGCTGCTGCTGACCGATGCGCCTTCCGACATCTTCGAAGAAGTTAATATCACCGTGGTCAAAGCTGAGCTGCTTTCAGATTCTGGTTCGGTAACGATATTTGACGGTGAAGAAACATTCAACCTGCTTGATCTCACGGATGTTGAGATATTTGCCATCCGTGAAGGTGTCGCAGCCGGTACCTACAGCAAGATCCGTCTGACACTGACAGAGATAGAACTGGTCGATTACGTAGACCCGGACAATACAAGCGATGACCTCAAGTTTTATCCGAAACTACCTGGTAACGGTAAGCTGGATCTTAATCCACGTGGTGATTTTGACGTCATCGGTGGTGAGACACTGACTATCCAGATCGATATGGATGCCAACAAATCCATCCATATCGTCAAACTCGGCAAAAACGATATCTATAACTTCAGGCCTGTGGTGTTTATCACTATAGTGACCGACTCTTTCGTAGAACGTTACGTCAAGCTGTTTGGCGAGATCGACGCTATCGATAGTTCAGCCGAATCGTTCAAACTGTGTAATACCGACATCCCGGTAATCACAGGTGACGACGAGATCGATGACAGCAGCAGTGGTTGCGTACTGGTCACAACCGATAACACGACTTCGATATTCGATATCAACGGCAAGCCAGCAGGCTTTATTGACCTGGTCGAAGGCGAACCTGCTACCGTCTTCGGCTACCTGCAGCGTGATCAAAGTCCGGACGATGAGGTTGTGGCCGGAGGAGAGATTGACGAAGATCGCGAACTGCATGACCTGGTATTGAGAGCGGCTTTGATCGAGCTGGGTCCTGATGGCGCGTTCCTCAAACTGAAAGGTACTGCTTCATCAGGTGTTGATGTCGATGACCAGTTCACCATGGACGTTGACCCGGGCCAGGGACTGAGCACGCCATTAAGTCTCACGGTACAGCTGCAGCAAGGAACAATACTGATCAACCGTCAGGGTGAACCGGTTGCCAGTACAGATATCGGCATCGGCAAGCTGGTCGCAGTGCGCGGTGTGCTCGATGCTGACGAGACACTGTTTGCTTCGCTCATCATCGTCGATACCGACAGCTCAACCCAGTTGACGGGGTCAGTAGGCGCAAACCCGGACGGTAGCTGCGGCTTCAGCTTGACGACTGCAGGCGGTGACCGCAGTATCGCGACCGATGCCGATACTAAGGCGTTCCTGGTTACAGGCGGAACTTCAAGCCCGATCGAAGTCAGCGAACTTGTCGCGGATCAGTCGGCAGATGTCTATGGTAACGAGAACGCCGGTACCGGCTGCTTCGATGCGCATACCATCATCGCTTACTAAGTCGACAGGCTAAAATAAGCAGCGCACAAAAAAAACCGGGTTTATACCCGGTTTTTTTATTCCTTATGAAGCTTTGGCCAGTTTAGCATCCTGGCCCCGGCTAAACGTGTAATCACTGCCGCTGCGTTTTGCAGTGATATTGCTTCGTTCGAAATTGATCTCTTCACCATCCGCGATATCCCGCGGATCTCCGGCAACCGAGATACGGCCCTCGGTGACGACATCGCAATGATAGATGCCCAGCTTGCCGTGTTTTGCAGGGGTTAAAGTAATAGATTCGTCTGATGACATAATTCTCACCTCAAAAAATATTATTGATTAAACAGTAACAACAGGCTGCACGGATAGCATCCGTTCAGGTGCCTGTTATATTTTTTGATAGGGGTTATCAGAAAGATTTCAAGGCTGTTAATTACAACAAAACATTTCAACAATCAGCCGATGTTTATGGTCAGATTTTAGCTGTCATGTTAAGTTTCCACTCTTTGTTGTCCTCCGGTTAGAACATATGACGCTGCTATTCGTTTACCTTGCCATCGCCATCGGTATCTCTTTCCTGTGCTCCGTTCTCGAAGCGGTGCTGTTATCCATCACGCCGAGTTATGTCGAACAGGTCAGTACCGAGAGCCCGAAATCCGGGGTGATCCTGGCGAACTCGAAAGACAAGCTGGACCAGTCACTCTCCAGCATATTGATCCTCAACACTTTTGCTCATACCATGGGGGCTGCCGGCGTCGGTTCCCAGGCGGTGCGTGTCTTCGGTGACAAGTGGGAAACCCTGATCGCGGTCCTGCTCACGCTCGCCATCCTGTACTTCTCAGAGATTATCCCGAAGACACTGGGGGCAACGTTCTGGCGAACACTGGCCGTGCCCGCAGCGTATATCATCAGCTGGCTGGTCAAGCTGGTGTATCCGCTGGTCTGGCTGTCCACGCGCTTAACCAGGCTGTTCAGCAAGAATCGGGAAAGCGAGATCACGCGAGAAGAGATCATCGCGCTGGCATCCCTGGGGCATAAAGACGGCACCCTGTTCACGCAGGAGAACCAGTACCTGTCCAACCTGCTGGGCCTGCACGAGATACGTACCGAGCAGGTACTCACGCCGCGCAGCGTGGTGCATATGCTGGATGAGAATACGACGGTGACCGAGGCACTCGATAACCCGCAGTCAGCCCAGTTCACTCGCATCCCGATATGCGGTCAGGGCAGCGACAATATTACCGGCAAGGTGATCCAGCGCGATCTGTTCGAAGCCGAACGCAAAGGTCACGGTTCAGACCCGATCAGCAAATATGCCAGGAAGATACTCCGTGTCTCAGAGAAGCTGCCGGTACAACAGCTGCTGGACATGTTTATCAAACATCAGATGCACCTGTTCCTGGTCGAGGACGAGTTCGGCCAGACCTCCGGTGTGGTGACACTGGAAGATGCCATCGAGACCTTGCTCGGCCGCGAGATCGTCGACGAGAGTGACCTGGTCGAAGATATGCAGGCACTGGCCAGGGGAAAATACCGTGATCGTCTGCGCCAGGATAAGCAGAAGGTAGATGCTGGCAACAATAAATAACTAATAATCAATAATATAAGACACTATATTAATAAATAACATTAAGATAATGCAGACATGAATTCATCCGGTTTCTGGCTACGTTTCCTGCTCATCGCGGGTTATCTCGCGATGCTCATCGGTGCGATCGATCCCATGGAAGGATCGCTGCTCATCCTGCCCGGCAGTGCCATGGTTGCACTGGCTACCATTCTCAACAATCAGCAGCGCAGCTTTATCTTTTACCGCCTGTGGAGTTTTTTCCTGATCACGGTCGGGGTGGGCGCCTTATGGATTGCCTCCGTGCTCGGGGGCATTGGCGGTGAAAGTGCCTATTCGATGTGGTGGGCATTGTTGTTCCTGCCTTATCCGATCGGCTGGTCGATGGCTGTGTGGGGACCTGATTCACCGCGCTGGGTATTGTGGACTGGTATCGTCCTGGGCGGCTGGTACCTGGTGATGACGTTACTGGTGATCAAAATGTCACATCGCTGGACCGAGAGCACGGCGGAGGGTGCGCTTGTTGCCGGCTTCATCGGCGCCATCGGCCTGGTCACCATCGCCGGCTGCATCTATCGTCTGAAAAAGAAACCGGTTCAACAAGGTGCCTGATCAGCCGACAGCCGTCATTGCGAGCCTGGCAACGACGGACTTCTGTCGTTTAAGTGGCACACAATCACCGCGAACTTGACCAGGCTTATGTCGATACATTCGATTATTCATTAAAATAAAGACAATCCGTTTTGCCGTGTGTTTTTGCACACAAAGAAACAAAAAATAAGAGGACACAAATATGACACCCAAAGTAAATACAGCACTGACTAGACTGGACAACATACTGCCGCTGCTCGATGGCCTGAAATCACTCAGCGATGAAGACGCTGCACTGTATTGCAAGCTGCTCAACAGCTACGTAGAGCATGGCCGTACGCTGACCCGTGACGAAGTTGCAGAGATCGTCAGCGATGCCGGGCAGTCACTGGCCAATATCGTCGAGAGCAAACTTATTGTGCTCGATGCCGACGGCAACCCGGCCGGTGCCTATCCGTTTACTTCGGAAGAACGTGAACACAAGGTACATATCAACGGTGTCACCGCGCACTGCATGTGTGCCCTGGATGCACTCTCCGTCAGCTGTATGTTCAGTACACCGACCGTCATCGACTCAGTATGCCGTGTCAGCAACGCACCGATCCATATCGAACAGAACGGCACCAGCTTCAGCGGCGGTACCCTGGATGCCTGGTTCGGCATCAACTGGGGCGCGGCTGCCAGCGACACCGTCTGTGCCGCATCGTTGTGTATGGAGATGATGTTCCTGGCCGACGAAAGCGTGGCAAAAGGCTGGCTGGCAGAATCGCCGGAGACACGTGAGATATTCGATCTGCCGTCAGCTGTCGATTTCGCCGCCGCCTTCTTCGTACCGCTGTCAGATAACTGCCGACAGGCTGCCTGATAGAAGCAGTTTCATAGCAGAGTAATACCCAATCAGCTTATACTGAAGGGGTAATACTCTGCTGCGTCCTAGCTGTTGAAGATACCAAGATAAGGCGGCACGCTAAAGCCCGGGAACACATCAGCGAGATCAGTCCCGACGAAACGCTTGCTCAGCATCTCAGCAAGTACCGTGCGCAGGTCGGTGGTAATTTTCAGATCTTCCCCCATCTCCAGGTTGGCATCTGCCAGACCTGGCCAGTTGCTATAGACCTGGCCGCCGTTAACACCGCCGCCCATAAGGTAGGCCAGGCTGCCGGTACCATGGTCAACACCCTGCGAGCCATTTTCAGCGACACGCCTGCCAAACTCGGTATGCACCAGCACGGTAATACGCTGCATCCGTGTGGGGCCCATATCGGTATGGAAGGCGCTGAGTGATTCGGCGAGTTCGGTGAGTGACTGGTTGATGTAGAACGGCAGGTTCTCATGGTGATCCCAGCCGTCCGAATCGATACAGATGACTTCCACCGGCAGGTTGGATTTGATCAGCTGGCTGGCCTGGAATAATTTATCGCCAAGTGCACCCGCGGGATAGACCGCGCCATTTTCCGGCACGAAGGAAGCGATATTGGCAGCCTGTAACTCACCGATAGCTGCGAGTGCTGCCTGTGCCGGTCCCTGGAACGGGGCAGTGCTGCTGTAGATACTGGAGAGTATATCCAGGTAACCCGAGTCGATGACATCCTGGTCAAAGCCAAAGTCGCTGATATTGCTTATCGCCAGCGGTTCGTCCGCACCGAACAGCGATACCGCGACATTGCCGCTGATCGAGACCATGCGAAAAGCCGATGTTGATGCTGCCGGGCTGTTGTTCATATGACGGCCCAGCCAGCCGGTATCAGGCCCGGCTTTATCAACCACGCCGCGTTCCACCAGGCCCTGCGCGGTAAAATGCGAACGCGAGCCGTGGGGCACACCGGTGGCATGAACCAGTGCCAGGTCACCGAGATCATAGATAGATTTGAGTGGGTTGAGCGCCGGGTGCAGGCCGAAGAAGCCGTCGAGGTCGATGGGATTCTGCTCATAGATACTGCTGCGTTGTTTATCGTAATCCATGTCGCCATAGGGCACGACTGAATTCAGGCCATCGGCAGCACCACGCTGGAAGATGCAGACTAAAAGATCACGGTCGCTCTGTAACATATCTCATATCCTCCTATCGCAGCTGAAAGTAAGCCGAACTGATCAAAACTGCCATCACTAACGGAGCATAGGTCTCAGGGACGCCGGCGGGCAGCGGGTCATCCTCCGCATAGCCGGCTTCGCTCACCATCCACTCGATCATACTGCTGCGGTCCTCTGCCGACAGCGGCCGCATCAGCACGTTATCGACCAGCGCATCGAGTATGCCGGCGATCGTGTCTGCATTATTGGTCAGGCTGGCGTAGTCGATCTGGAAGAAATTAATCTCTGGAATATAAGGCGCATAACTCAAAAATGACATGCGCCAGCGGTTCAGCAGGCCACCGGTGTTGGCCCAGTAACTCTGCTCATCGGGATAACCGTCGGGCGTCGGCCAGTAGAAAGGCGCCTGTCCCATAATCAGCCGGGCATAAAAGAACAGCATACCGTCATCCGTCGGGTAAGTGGTGTCCGGCGCGATGGCGCGGATGACGCCGGCGAGATATTCCGATGGCCGGGTGAATTTAAGGTCGGCGCTGTTTTTAAACGCATCGCTGGCAAACAGGGCGCGCAGCGTAGTTTTGATATCGCCGTTCGAGGTACTGAAGGCACTGGCGACAGCATTGACCGTGGCGCTGTCCGGTGTATCCGAAATAAACCGCCGGCACAGCTTGGTGGCGATAAACTGTGCAGTGGAGGGATGTGCCGCGAGGATATCGAGTACCTGTACACCATCTGTCTGCTGGCCGCCAGATGCAATGCTATTGCCCAATACGAGCTTGCCACCAGTATCGTGATCCGCAGAATTATAGACAAAGCTGCCATCACCAAAACTGATCGACCAGCCGGTGAAGCAGCGGGCCACTTCTTTTACATCGTCTTCGTTATAGCCGCCATCGACACCGAGCGTATGCAGCTCCATCAGCTCGCGGGCATAGTTCTCGTTAGGTGCGCCGCCAACATTCAAAAAATTGTCCAGGTAGAACAGCATCGACGGACTGCTGGCCGAAGCACCGAGCAGGTCACGGAAATTGCCCAGCGCATGTTCGCGGATAATATTGCGGTCATCATCGGGCTTGAGCACCGGGCCAAAGCCGTTCAGCAGGTGGATATTGAAATGGTCAGACCAGAATTCCACCATCACTTCATACAGCTGGCGCTGGCTGAATATCTGCCGGTACTGCGTAGCACGCGCCATATCCAGCGCTACAAGTGCGATATTGTCAGGGAAGGCGGGATAGCCAGGTGTACCGTTGATTAAATCAACTGGTGTCTGCGTGCTCAAGGGGAATAAATTCGCGATAGTGCTCTCAAGATCACCGTCATTGATCGATTTATAGTCCAGCTGATTTTCCAGGTAAGCATCGATACCGATACTCTTCATGGCACTGAGCGAATCTCGGTGCACACCAAAACTGGTGCGTTTCAGCGCATTGTATTCTGCGGAGGCGGCGGGTAATGTGATTGGCGTTTCAGGTACCTCTTCAACAGGGGGCGTGCCGCTGGAATCATCACCGCTGGAACCACAGGCCGTCAGTGCAGCATAACCCATGCCCAGCCCCATGCCCTTAAGAAAACTGCGGCGGCTGTGCACACTGTCGAGCAGCTTGCACAGCTCCTGGCCGGCAGCGTCATTATCATGCGGGGTTTTGTGGATACGTGACGACAAGACAGCGTCCTTCCTGATAGTGAGTGAATAACAACGCGAAAAATATTACTCAAAATAGTATAGCAGTGCGAGCAGAGATCGGCCTTAACGGCGAATCCGCCCGACGAGCGGTAGGGGTCTTACCCAGGAGTCTATTTACCAGCACTTTTCTGATGCTGGACATATTCATCGAGTAACTGCCGTATCATCTTTTGATACTGCATATGATGTTTTTTTGCCGCGTCTTTAAAATAGGCCACACTTTCCGAGCTAAGAGAAATAGTAACCTTGGTGTTTTGATTTTTAAGTGCAAGCTCATCAGGTGAGGGAAGAAAATCAGCGGTTAACTCAATGTCACCGATAGGCTCATCACTATATTGAATTTTTTTGTTCATAAAGCTAGGGTAGCATTGGTATGGCTATTTAGCCATATAATATAAATTTATGATATTAAACAAATTAACGAAATCTGATTGTTTCAACATACTTTCGTTGTTTATAGAATTAATGGTAATTAAGTAACATATAAGTTACCATAAAATTTTACTAGTACTGGAATACGTCAAGAAATATGGATCAAGTCCGTATAAAAAACAAAAATGAATATGGCTATTACCAGAGATTATAAAAACACCATCAATGAACGGGCAGCAAGAGAGCCAGCATTCACAGCTGCGCTGCTTGATGAAGCCATTACATTATTTTTAAATGGTGAGCCAGAAGTTGCTCGTCTAGTGCTTAGAGATTTAGTCAATGCGACAGTCGGTTTCGAAGACCTGGCTATTGAGGTTAAAAAATCCAGTAAAAGCCTGCACCGAATGCTTTCCGCCCGCGGTAACCCGACCATGGATAATTTGACAAAGATAATTGTCATCCTTCGCAACAAGCTGGGGCTTGATATAGAAGTACATACAACACCCAGCAATCATCAACTAATATAATCCTGACATGGCCACATTCCTCCGCAAGCCTGTCATCTCGACCATAGGGAGAGATCTTGTTGTTCGTGATTAAGATTTCTCCCTATGGTCGAAAAGACAAAATTATATGTACAGGATGTAGGGAAGGGGTGATATCTTTCAATAAGTCACACCAGGAGCTAGAGCAATTGCTTAATTAATTCTTCGTATGAGTAATCTGAAAAGACGCTTTTTCCACCTTAAATTACTTTAATTACACAATCCAGCCAAGAGTCTCGAAACAGGCCTTTTCTCTGTCGCTTGCGGTATCATGAGCACCATGTGGATCCGTCTATTGAATAGTCCAGCCAGCCCCGGCAATCGCCGCATACTGATGCTGTCGCAGTTGCTGTTATGGGGCGTGTTAGCGGCTGTTTTTCCCTCACCAGCGTCTGCCGTGCGGGTGGACAACTGGCTGGACCTGGTTCGGCAAACACCCTACTGGGAAAGCCAGGGCATGGCCAGGAATCTCAGCACCATTCGCCGCTGGGTATTGCTCAGCGAAGGCTACTGCAGCAAGCCCCAGCGTCATATCCTGTTTGATCGCCGTGGCCGGTTTGTCGGCTTTATCGATAATGCCGACACTACCGAGGCCACCGGCCAGCGCATCAACGAGACGCGCGAACGCCTCGCTGCCGAGCACCGCGTGGCCGACTGGAGCCCCGGTACAAACACGAGTCAGGGTTATCCGTTTGCCCTTGCATGCAACCAGCGTCATGTGAATATAAACGAGTCCATCGCGCGGATGGTGGGGAGCGAGAAAGATTACCGGCTGTGGGGTACCTGGGACGGGATGCGTGTGGGCTCGGCCAGCAGCCCGGTATCGCTGGTCACGCTGATCCGGACGGTGTACGAGCATCTCAAGGACCAGGGCCGTATCAGTTTTCCGGCGAGCGTGATGCCTGCCTTTATGGGCAAAACGATTATCGAGAGTGGTGGCGTAAAACACGCGCTATCAACCGTGTCAGCACGGGGCATTATGCAGTTGCGACCCAGTGTGCTCGACGATTGCGAGATTCCCAAAGAATTCCACCTGCACCGCATGGCACAGGTGGACTGCGCACTGCGACTGGTTGAACAGATCGACCGTAATCTTCAGCAACCTTTCAACGCAGTCTTCGGAAAGCTGCCGCAGAAGAAGCGCCGGTCGTTGTATAGCTTGCTGCTGACACAGGCCTACCAGATCGGCGTCGGCCGTATGATCGAATTGTTGCAGGATGACGAACTGGGCAAGGCGGCGCAGTATTTTGCGGCACATGCGGAGCGTTTAAGCGCCGAGGATATTCAGGCGGGTATGATCTACCACAACATGGGCCGCCGTGATCTCGGCATGAAGACGCTTTACTACGTCACCGACGTGGCTATAGCCAGCGAGGCGCTGTGTGCGTCGAGCGAAATGCAGAACGATGCATGGTGCGATCGCACGCTATGCGAATGACCCGACCCCTCTAATTCTTTCTACTCATCAATACTATGCTCACTCATAATAAAAGATAAGGTATAGACAAAACAGGTATAAATGACTATATTGATTAAAATGATCATTTTAATTAGTCAACGAGTTCAATTATGGTTATCTTAAACGCGACTGATGCTAAGCGTGAATTTGGCGATGTTCTCCTAAAAGCCCAAAAAGCACCAGTTCGAATTAACAAAAACGGTAAACCCGTGGCTGTTGTAGTATCTGCTGTAGAGTATGAACAGCTGGAAGCGCTGCGCGAAGCACAATTAAAAACAGAGATTGATAAAGGGATTGCTGATAATGAAGCTGGCAATGTCACCGATGGACGAGATGTATTAGAAAGGCTACGCAAACGGACGATGTAATGCAAACATACGACTTTACGGACAAAGCCGAACAAGACCTTGAAAAAATCGTTAATTACACGCTAAAGCAATGGGGAAAGAAACAAGTTAAAGACTATATCGATGCCCTGGAAGAAACGGCACAAATGTTAGCAGATAACCCTGACATTGGTCTAAATCGCGATACCTTGTCAAAGGGATTGCTCAGTTTTCCATTTCAAAGCCATAATCTATACTACGTAAAAACGAGTAGTAGCATCACTATTATCCGTATATTACACACCAGCATGGACTCTGCAAAACATCTAAAATAACAATCTTATCGAACGGCTCACAATAACCAGACAATAAGCATCCTATGGCATCAAAACCAAACCGTAGGAGCGCTCTGTGATGTGCAAGGATGCACAAATACAGAGGTGGCATATGGCCATGGATGGACAGTAGTAGGGTAATGCATCGTTACATGGATGTAACTTATTACTGTTGCATGGATGCAACTGGTAGAGTCGAGTCGGGAACAGAGACCGAGGGTAACGCATATGTCCATGGATGGACGGTAGTAGGGTAATGCAGGAGCAATTACCGAGGAGCAGTTACCGAGGAGCAATTACCGAGCAGTTTTCTGGCGCGGCAACCCCATGTAGGTAACTGTATCATCTAAGAAAGATTGCCACGCTCCGCTCGCAATGACGGTTTTCAGATTGTTTCGTTGTTAAATGTTTTTGATTTTGATTTTATTCCACCTTAAGCAATGCCATTTTGCCAGGATCGGTTTCATTGGCTTTCTGTGCCAGCATGTCTGAGTGTACGAGCTTTTCAACGTACGCGAGTTCTGGCGCAGCATGAAACTGGTTCTGGCTAAATGGGAACCCCAGTGTCATTTACTGGGGCGAAGCTGTCGTGGCGGCCTTGTTTGGTTACTTTGTTGGGCTGCAGCAAAAAAGTAACTCGCCATAAAAGGCGAAACCCACTCACCAACAACCTTAAATACTGTGTTAGTATCAAGTCTAAATAGTTGCAAGGAATGCACCAGGGTTACACGCTAGAGTAGCCCTTATAACAAAGCTCAGGGAGGGAAGTAGCACTTAAAGGAACGCACAATAATAATATGTACAGGACGTACGGTATTAGAGCAATGCAGGAGCAATTGCCGGCAATAATATGCAGAGCAACGACCGCAAAAAAATGATCCAGCAGGGCTTCGACACCGTCGCACCGGTGTATACCTACAAGGATGTAGGAGTTACTGGCAATGCAGGACGCAATTGGCAATGAGGCCACCCCAAGCTACAAACGAACAACGCAAAGCCATGATTCAAAATGGCTTTGACACTGTGGCCGAAGGGTACGATCACCCCTCATTATTCTTCTTCCCCGAAACCGCCAGGCGTCTGGTCGACCACCTTCAGCTAAACCCAAGCGATCACCTGCTCGACGTATGCACCGGCACCGGCTGCGTAGCCCTAACCGCCGCAGAAAAACTCCCCCAGGGTAAAGTCACAGGCATCGATCTTTCATCCGGCATGCTGCAGCAGGCAAAGAACAAGGCGGCAGAACGGAACTTGAACAACACCGAATTCCACCAGATGGATCTGGAACACCTCAGCCTGGAAAATCTAAACAGACCGCAAGACCCATTCGACATAGCCACCAGCAGCTTCGGCCTGTTCTTTTTAGAAGACATGACCCAGGGTCTGACAAACATCACCAGTACCGTGCGCCCTGGCGGAAAAGTCGCCATAACAACCTTCGCTGGTGATGCATTCTCACCGATGGCCGATGTCTTCATAAAACAATACGAAGCCACAGGCAGGGAAATACCGCCCCTGTCATGGAAGCGCCTTGCAACAAAAGAATTAATCGAAGAGCAGTTTAATGCAGTTGGTATAACAAAAGTAGAAATACATCACGAACCGCTGGGCTACCAGATGACCGATCCACAACATTGGTGGGATGTGGTCTGGAATGCTGGGTGGAGAAGTTTGCTAAATCAGCTTTCAGCTGATGAACAAGTGTTATTTAAAGATGAGCACATTAAAGAGATTTCAAATGTGCTCGGCAGCGATGGTGTGTGGTTCAACACCGAGGTCTTAATTGCTATAGGCAAGTTGGAGTGATAACAAATTACCACGCTAAATATTTCGCCTATGCGCTATCTAAACGTGGTGGTGATGGAATTGAACGCTTGGGCCAATCATTATTTGATGCGTGTGTCGATTTAAACCCACACCAAGTAGAAGCTGCGATGTTTGCGCTTCGTTCGCCCATATCTAAAGGTGTTTTATTAGCAGATGAAGTCGGTCTTGGTAAAACTATTGAAGCTGGTCTTGTACTCACCCAATTATGGGCAGAAAAGCGCCGAAGACTACTTGTTATCTGTCCGGCATCCCTAAGAAAACAGTGGGCGCTTGAGCTTGAAGAAAAATTCAATCTGTCCGTCTCTATCATGGATGCAAAGTCTTTCAGACAGGAAGTCGATGCGGGTAGCCTGGGTCCATTTGATAAACACGAAGTTATTATTACGTCCATTCATTTTGCCAGCCGACAATGTGATCAGATAAGAGCGATACCCTGGGATCTGGTCGTTGTTGATGAAGCGCATAAACTGCGCAATGCTTATCGTGAAAGTAACCGGATGGGTCAAAACATCCGCTGGGCACTGGAAGAAAAACGCAAGATTCTACTTACTGCTACTCCTTTGCAAAACTCGCTGCTTGAGTTGTACGGATTGTCGTCAATCATCGACGACAAAATATTCGGTGATTTGCCATCGTTTCGAACACGCTATATTAATACAGGTGCAGATCTGGAGAGTTTACGCCAACGTATAAAACCATTCTGCCACCGCACATTGCGCCATCAGGTACTGGAGTATATAAAATACACCGAACGTCGTCTCATCACACGCCCGTTCGATCCATCAGAAAACGAACATAAACTCTACCTGGCGGTATCTGAATTCCTGCAACGTGAAGACACTTACGCTATACCGCATAGACAAAAACATCTCACCACGCTGATTGTCAGGAAGTTGCTCGCATCATCACCTTATGCTGTGGCAGGTACGCTTGAAGCTATGCGCGATCGCCTTATTCGCTTACGTGATCAGCACGCTGATACTCGGGACATCTGGGAGCACATCGTCGAAGATGAAGATTTAGAAGAAGAGATTCTCGACGAACTACTGGACGATATAGAAACCGAAGTACAGCGTGAAGATGAGGCAGAGCAAGATAAAGAAGAGATTGATCTCCAGCAGCTTGAATCAGAAATTAATGAGTTGGAAACTTTCTCCCACTGGGCGCGCAGTATCGGTGTCGATACCAAAGCACGGACTTTAATCAAGGCGTTAGAAGTAGGCTTTCAGCAAATGCAATCAATGGGTGCAAGTCGCAAAGCCGTACTCTTTACCGAATCAAGGCGCACCCAGCAATACTTGCGTGATTTTCTCGAAACAAATGGCTTTGCCGGACAGGTCGTATTATTCAACGGCAGCAATAATGATGCTGAATCACAACAGATTTATCAACGCTGGCTGGAAAACAATACCAGCAATGGCCGTGCCACAGGTTCACGACCGGTAGATATCCGTACTGCATTAATCGAACATTTCCGAGATCATGGTACTTTACTAATAGCAACAGAAGCCGCTGCCGAAGGTATTAACCTTCAGTTCTGTTCACTGGTGGTCAATTTTGATTTGCCATGGAACCCGCAACGCATCGAACAACGCATTGGTCGCTGTCATCGCTATGGTCAAAAACATGATGTCGTCGTCATCAATTTTCTTAACAGTCGAAATGCAGCTGACCAACGTGTTTATGAGTTACTGGAAAGTAAGTTCAGCCTGTTCGATGGCGTCTTTGGAGCATCGGATGATGTATTGGGTATCATCGAGTCAGGTGTCGATTTTGAAAAACGCATTCTCGAAATCTATCAGCAGTGTCGTTCACAGGATGAAATCAATAAAGCCTTTCAAAAACTACAGCAGGAGCTGGATGAACAGATCTCACAGAAAATGGAGGAAACACGCAAGACACTACTGGAACACTTTGATGAGGACGTACACGAACGCCTACGCGCAAACTTACAGGGTACTCGTCAGCAGCTAGATCGCATCAGCCAATTTTTTTGGAAGCTCACCAAATTTATATTACTTGATAAGGCCAACTTTATTGATGAAGAGCTGAGTTTTGATCTTAATGAATCACCAGCCGATAATATTCGCACTGGCCACTATTCACTAATTGCCAAGAAGCAAGATCATACGATGAGCATGATCATGGCTGTTAGCGATTTTCTCTACCGCCTTTCACATCCACTCGGCGAATATGTTATTGAGCAGGGTAAAACTTGCCAGACGCCAGCGGTTGAAGTTGAATTTGATGTCAGCCATTATCAGCTCAAACTCAGCATTGTGGACAATCTTAAAGGGGAGAGCGGCTGGCTGTCACTGCAATCCTTAACTATCGATTCCTTCGAAACAGAACAGTATTTACTGTTTTCGGCTTTCACCGATAGTGGCAACACCCTTGATCAAGAAACCTGTGAAAAACTGTTTCAGTGCGATGGCAACGTGTTAAATGACATTACACCTGGTGATAGAGAACAGGCGCACCTGGATGCCGAAGCCCAGCAACAAATTCGGGCCACCATCAACCGCTCACTAGAACTTAATAATCAGCACTTTCAGGAAGCACGAGAACAGCTTGATCAATGGGCCGAAGATATGGTGCTCGCGTCTGAACGAGAACTCAAACTCACCAATGAACAGATAAAAAACCTGAAACGCCAGTCACGACAGGCCGCTAATCTCGATGAACAACACGAAATACAAGACAAGATTCGTGAATGCGAAAAGAAACGCCGGCAACAACGGCAGGATATCTTCAAAATTGAGGACGAAATTGAAGAAAAACGAGACCGTCTGGTCGATCAGCTTGAGGAACGTATGTCCCAACGAAGTGATATCCAGACGCTCTTTGTTATACGGTGGCGCGTCATATAGGCCAGATATCGAGGTGACGTAACCCAGAGTAAAACATGCCAAAAGTAAATAATATAGAAAAGATTTCACATCCATATTGTTCAAATGAATAATATGGACTAGTATTCGGAACCATATTATTAAAACAAAAAATCATCAGTAAGCTCATAACTTATTGAAATAAAGGGGAATTGGATAAGATGCCACGCAGCGGTAGTTTTAGGCGCACATTAAGGGACTACACGGCCTTTTTCCCGAGTGACTTACCCCCAGAGCCGCCCGTGCAACTCGATGGTGATCTGGCATTGTTACTGTCAGATGCCGACCGTGCATTAGGTGCGATCAACACCATTGCAAGTATCTTGCCCAATCCTGAGCTTCTGGTCGCCATGTTTATCCAGAAAGAGGCGTTGCTCAGCTCACAGATCGAAGGCACGCAGTCTTCACTGGTCGATGTACTGGGTGCCGATGAAGAAAACGAGCCCACCCAGGATGTCGGTGAGGTAGTTAATTACATCCATGCCATGCGCTTTGGCCTGAAACGCATCCGAGATGACGAATTTCCTATGTCGCTACGACTGTTTCGTGAGATTCATGAAATACTGCTTACCCAGGTGCGCGGAGGTGTATCGGTTCTTACCCCCGGTGAATTTAGAACCAAACAAAACTGGATCGGAGGTTCAAATATCAATAGTGCCCGCTTTGTACCGCCACCGCCACATGAAATGCAGGCCTGTCTGGATAACCTGGAAAAATACCTGCACACTGAAGATGAGTGTCCGGTACTAGTGCGCTGCGCACTGATTCACTACCAGTTTGAAACCATACACCCGTTTAACGATGGCAATGGCCGTCTCGGTCGCCTGTTAATTACCTTTTACCTGGTCTGGCGTGGCCTGCTCGACGAACCCATGCTGTATTTAAGCGCCTATCTCAAAACCCACCAGCAGGAATATTACGACCGCCTGCAACAGGTGCGTACCGATGGCAACTTTGAAGCCTGGGTCAGGTTCTTTCTTGAAGGTATCGTCACCGTATCAAAACAGGTAGTACAAACCACCAAATCCATACAGGCATTACAGCAACGCGACATGGACAGAATTTTAATTGAAGGTGTCGGCCATGCCGGCGTCTCGCTGCTACGCCACCTGATGGAACAACCGGTGATGAAGGTCAAAGATGTCGAAAAAGCCCTGGGTGTTAGCTACTCCAAGGCCAACAACCTTATCGCCGAACTGGAAAAGCTGGACATCCTCAGGCAGATCAGCAAGGGCAAACGCAACCGTAAATTCAGCTACAGAGAATATGTCAGTATTCTTGCCGAGGGTACCGAGCCCATGCATCTGACAGCCAACGTTGAGCACACCCAGAGCGAATAGCTCCCTGCAAACAAACCTTAACAGACAAGCAATACAGAGAACAAACACTATGCCAAGTGCACAGCAACACCGCGAAAAACTGATCGACCTGCTTAAGCAGCTATTCCAGCTCGACCAGCCGGAACTAGATTTTGGCCTGTACAAAATCATGCATGCTAAAAGCGAGCAGGTTTTGCGCTTTCTGGAAAACGATTTACTCGAAGAAATCGAACAGGCTTTCGAAAGCAAAGACAATGTCGATGCTAAACAGTTGAAACAGCAGGCGAGGGTGAAGTTAACCGAAGCGCTAGGGGAGGGTGCCCTTGATGAAAAAGGCAACTTGCAGGATGCCTTTAAGAACATACCTGCTGGTATAAAATACCTTGAAGAAATGGCTGCCGCAGAGGCCGCGAAAGACATCGTCAGCGCCGAAAGCGAAGTCTATGATCATCTCTACCGCTTCTTCGAACGCTATTACGACGCTGGTGACTTTATGTCGCGTCGCTACTACGCACGCGAAAGCGATAGCCGTGCGGCGCCATACTCCGTACCTTACGATGGTCGCGAAGTGTATCTGCACTGGGCCAATAAAGACCAGTATTACATCAAAAGCAGTGAATACCTCAGCAACTATACCTTCGAGTTAAATGAAGCAGTCAGCCAGGAAGCCAAACGCCAGAAAAGCCAAAAGGGTAAGAAGACAAAAGACAGCGAAGCATTCGATTTCGACACCGAGATAAGTGATAAGCCATTAATAGTTCATTTCAGAATTGTTGGCGCTAGCGAAGGTGAACACGGTAATATCAAATCTGTCAGCGATCAAAAACGTTTTTTCATTATTCATCATGAAACGCCTGTACTGTTAGAAAATGACGAACTCATTATCCAGTTCCAATACCGCACCGACCCAGAAAAAACCGGCCAGGATAAAAAATGGCAAGACACCCGCCTGCAACAGGCAGAAGAATCTATCGTCGAAGCACTAACAGCCGACAAAACCGCAGCAGTTTATCTAAAGGCGTTCCAGCAATTTGCACCTACTGATAAACAAAAGCAACGTACTCTGCTGGGTAAATACCTGCAAAAATACGCCGCCCGCAATACCATGGATTACTTTATCCATAAAGATCTCGGTGGCTTCATGCGCCGTGAGCTGGACTTTTATATCAAGAACGAGATTATGCGCCTCGACGACATTGAAAATGCCGACGCGCCCAAAGTAGAGCAATACCTGGGCAAGATACGCGTGCTACGCCGTATCGCGCACCAGCTCATCACCTTCATTGCGCAACTTGAAGACTTCCAGAAAAAACTCTGGTTGAAAAAGAAGTTTGTTACCGAAACCAATTACTGCATTACACTGGACCGGGTGCCGGAAAAATTCTATGAAGAGATAGCTGCCAATGACAAGCAGCGCGAGGAATGGGTAAAGTTGTTTGCGATTGATGAAATTAAGGCACCAGAAGATCAGGATTTGCTTGGCAGCGATGTGGTGGATTACAGCGAGTCACTGAGTGTCGAGTTTTTGAAAGCTAATCCGTTTTTGTTGATTGATACTGCCTTATTTGATGGAGAATTCAAGCAAAGGTTGTTGGCGGAAATAACTGAGCTGGATGTGCAGTGCGATGGCATTTTATTGCATAGTGACAACTTTCATGGGTTATCGCTATTGCAAAGAAAATTCAGTAATTCCATTAAAAGTGTGTATCTTGACCCACCATACAATACGGACGTTAGTGCAATTCCCTATAAAAACTCATATCGGCACTCATCGTGGGCGACACTGATGAATGACAGGTTAAGACTGATTCAGCGACTGATGCTGGACGCATCAGCCTGTTACGTGAGCATCGATAAACATGAAAGGCGGTCTCTTGAGGCGGCTATGGATATAGCTTTCGGCGAAGAGAACAAAGTCGAAGAGCTTATTTGGGCGCAGAATACGAACGATGGGCGCTCACCAACTTTTTCTACAAATCATGAGTACATTGAAGTTTATTCCAAGAACATAACTGCTGCAGAAGAAGATTATTCGCTTTTTCGTGAGCCAAAACCGGGTTTTGAAGAGGTTATGCAGCTGATAACCCAGCTAAATCCTGACTACCCATCATGTGAAGAAATCCAGGATAAATTACGTGAGCTTTATAATGGGCATAAAAAAGAATTAAAAGAGAAAATTGAAAAAGACGGACTGAGTTGGAATGAAGAAAAAAGAAATGACCCATGGAATGGAGCATATCAATATAAGTATGCTGAGTATCGTGATATCAATGGATGCTATATTGATGAGGAAGAGGCAAAAAGCAAGAATGCTCAAATATGGATATTTAACCCTAGTGACTGGACAATTATGGAGTCTGACCGTAAACAATCATCTACAACTAAAGATCCAGATCACCCAAACTATAGGTATTATCAACCACTTCATCCTATAACAAACAAGCCATGTAAGATGCCCTCTAGAGGATGGAAAGGTACCTTAAAAATAGATCCCACTCATCCAAAAAGAAATTCATGGGAATCGCAAATGGCAGATCATAGGATATGGTTTGGTAAAGACGAAAACAATGTGCCTCGACAGAAAAAATTCTTACATGAAGTTGATACAAATGTTGCCAAAAGTGTCATCGTTGATTATTCGGATGGGGAGAAGGAAACATCTGCTTTATTCGGAAGGAAAGGCGTTTTTCTAGCACCTAAACACACAAATTTTGTCAGCAAATTTGTTCTTCAGTCTACTAGAAAAAATAGTTTTGTCCTGGATATATTCGGAGGTTCAGGTAGTACAGGTGGTGCCGTCATCAACTGTAATAAAGTAGATCAACTTGGTCGAAAATATATTCTCATGGAGGCAAATGAATATATTGATACCATTATTGTCCCTAGGTTGAAAAAGACGGTCTACGCTTCATCATGGAGTGGTGGAAAGCCAAGCTCACATGACGGTATCAGCCATTGCTTCAAATACCTCCGCCTTGAAAGCTACGAAGACGCTGTTAATAATCTGGATTTACAATCCGATGGAACCCGCGATGCAGCGTTAGTCAACAATACCGAACTGCAACGTGATTACCTGCTCAACTATTTCCTTGATGTCGAAACGGAAGGTAGTCAGAGCCTGCTCAATATTACCGACTTCCGTGACCCCACGGCTTATAAAATGTTCATTAAAAAACCCGGCAGCGAAGAATCGAGGTTGCAGACTATCGATCTGATCGAAACCTTTAACTGGTTGATCGGCCTATGGGTAGACTACATGGCTGCGCCACAGTGTTTTACTGCCGAGTTCGAACGTGAGAAAGACGCTGACCTGCCTGAAGATCAGAACACCCGCCTTATCTGTAAACGCTTGAAAACAGAGTCCAAAGGTGATTACTGGTTCCGCCTGATTGAAGGTTACACATTAAAGGTTCCGGGCGATAACACATCGAAAATACCGACACTGATTGTCTGGCGCAAACAAACTGACGATGCAGAAAAAGATAATGCGGTATTGCAGAAGTACCTGCTGGATAAGCTAGATATTTCACCGCGTGAGCAGACTTATGAAGTGATTTACATCAACGGTAGCCACACCTTGCCAAATCCTGTCATTGAAGGCGAGCAAACCAAAGTGCGTCTAATCGAAGAAGCCTTTTTTAATGCGATGTGGGCTGGAGAGAGTGCATGAACTTCTCCAAGAAGCATGACTCGTTTTCAGTTAAAAAAATTCTTAATTTGAATAAAACTGGAAAATTGAATTTAAATCCAGGTTTTCAACGTGCATCGGTTTGGTCGAATAACGATAAAAAAGCGTTAATCGACACCATATTAAAAGGTTTGCCGTTACCAAATGTATTTCTTTGGGAACACAAAGAAGGAAATAAAAAAATATACGATGTCATTGATGGTAAACAGCGTATCGAGTCACTGCTTGAGTTCACGCGATTTCGTTTGCCTATGTCGGTCAAGTTTGATCCTGATAGAGATCAAGACTGGAATTGGCCAGAGCCTTATGAGTGGACCTGGAAAGAGTTGCAAAAGGAGGAGCGCAAGATAGCAAGTCGATTTTTATCGTACACGTTGCCAGTTGTGATCGTAAGAGGAAGCCTGCCTGATGTGGAGCAAGTTTTTATTCGCATTAATTCAACTGGAAAAAAACTGTCACCACAAGAAATACGGCACGCCAAATGGTACAAAAATAGTAACTTGTTGCTGGCGGCGGAATCTATTGCTAAAGCCAGGAAATACGAGCGCTATTTCACAGAAATGGGTATCCTGAGTGCTTCACAAATCACAAGGATGAAGGCGATCGAGCTTGTAACAGAATTAATTCTGTCGGTAGAAAGGGAAGATGTATTAGACAGAAAGAAATCTTTGGATAGCGTGATGGGAAATCAAGGTATCAATAAAGCGACTATCACTAGAATTTCTAAAGAAGTGAAATCTATCCTGGATCAAATACAGAGAACATTTCCTGAACTACCTACTAGTAGATTTCGTAAGACATCGGATTTCTATGCGCTATTCTTAGCTGTCTGGCAAATGAAACGTGATGGTTTTGATTTGACAAATAAAACTAAAGCAAAAATGGCCTTTGAGATTCTTAATCAGTTAGATAATGACTTGATCATGTATCGCCAGTCATTCAAGAGTGGTCGTAGAAGTGTGCTTCGTTCTCCGGCAAGGGAATACCATAATACGGTGCTGGAAGGAACTGATACTGCGAGAAAGCGCAGGGCGCGTGTGCGAATTATCGAAAATATACTGCGGCCAATATTTAACCAGAAAGACCCTAGAAGATTATTCACTCAAGAGCAAAAACAGTTGTTGTGGCACAGTTCAAAGGATAAGTGCTGTAGTAATAGGCAGTGTAGGAAACCATTGTCCTGGAATGATGTGAGAATGGATCATATCAAAGCGCATACCAAAGGCGGTCGAACTAATCTACGAAATGCGCAAATATTATGTGCAAGCTGTAATTCAAAGAAGGGTGGGAAATAATGCCTAACTTAAAGTTTCCCGACAAACTGGTACTGAACCAGTGGGTAATTTCTTTATTTGGTATCAATACTTTTGCTGAACACAAGGAAGGTCACCAGCACGTTCGCCCCATGCAGTTGTTAGCCAAACATTTACGTGACTGCCGCGAAGGTGTCGATGCCGATAACTTACATTTCTTTTACCATCAGCTAAAAGATCACTGGCAACCGAGCGCTAAGCTGAAACTAGATGCATTATTACAGTATGAGCAGAATATCGTTGCGCATACCGAGTGGTTGAATGAAGGCCGTGAACGACCGATAGAATGGAAATATTTCCAGTGGCTGTCTCTGCTGTTTATGGAAATATATCTGCACCAGTATTTTACTGACCGTGAAGCACTGCTTGATCAACTAAACGATTATGTCAGGCGCTTTAATCAACATTGGGCCAGTCATAGCCCACCGATGAACACGGGTATTAGCGAATTCACATTGGATGAGCTAAACAAACTCTGCCTGCAAAATGCCACTGGTTCCGGAAAAACATTGTTGATGCACGTTAACTACCGTCAGTTTGCGCAGTATGCCGATGAAGCGGGACAACATGATGCCGTTAGCCGAGTATTACTGATTACACCGAATGAAGGCCTGAGCAGTCAGCACGAACAAGAAATGTTACAAAGCGGCATTGAAGTTTCGCGGCTGGTGATTGATAACAATGATATGTTCGCTAGCCAGCATGGCCACCTGACACGTGTTGATTTTATCGAAATCACCAAGCTGGGTGATACAGATGGCCCCAATTCTATCGCTACGCGCAACCTGGGCGACCAAAACCTGATCCTGGTGGATGAAGGTCATCGCGGCATGGGAAAATCGGATGAAGAAGGCTGGTATAAACAACGAGAACGCCTGGTGGAAAAAGGTTTTGCCTTCGAGTATTCCGCAACCTTCAAAGAAGCAGTGAAAGCCGCTAACAATGCCAGAATCGAAGAAAGCTATGCCAAGGCGGTGTTGTTCGATTATTCCTATCGGTATTTTTATGAGGATGGTTATGGTAAGGATTATCGTATTTTCAATATTCCCCAGTCACAGGCTGATCACGAATTTCTTTATCTTACCGCCTGCCTGCTGAGTTTTTATCAGCAGTTGCGATTATATAAAGAACGCAAGTCAGAATATGCAACATACAATATCGAGAAACCATTGTGGGTATTTGTTGGCTCCAGTGTTTCTAAAGCGTCAGCAACAAGAGGTGCTGATTCGGAAACCGTTTCTGATATTGTGCGCGTGCTGGGATTTATGGCGCGTTTTCTCGAAAAGCCGGATGAATCGATCAAGGCAATTGATGTTCTGCTTAACAACGATGGCGGTAATACCGGTCTGATGGACAGTACCGGCCACGATATTTTTCATGGCGCATTTCTGTTCTTGCGCGATCGTTTACTTAAGAATGAAAAGTCGGTCGATATACATGCGGACATATTACAAACACTGTTTAACAACCGTGCAGGTGGACAGTTGCAGCTGCAGCGACTCAAGGGCGATAGTGGCGAACTGGTGCTAAAGGCCGGTAACGGCGATGAACACTTTGGTCTGATCAATGTCGGTGATGCAATAGGCCTGGCCAAACACGTCGAAGAGGAATGTGAAAAAGGTAACTGCCCGCCGATAGTTGTGGATGACAGCGATTTCCTCGCAGCACAGTTTGCAAGCGTTAAAGAATCGTCTTCGCCAGTAAACCTTTTAATTGGTGCCAAGAAATTTGTTGAAGGCTGGGATTGCTGGCGTGTAAGCACGTTAGGTCTGATGCGGGTAGGGCGCAGCGAAGGTTCGCAGATAATCCAGTTATTTGGCCGCGGTGTACGTTTAAAGGGTTATCAGTGGTCACTAAAACGTTCACGTGCCGCCACGCCTGTCGGTCAGCCGGAATATCTCCATTACATCGAAACGCTAAATGTGTTCGGTGTACAGGCGGATTTCATGGAGAAGTTCCGCGACTTTCTCAAAGAAGAAGGCTTGCCGGGCAATGACAGCAAGGAAGTATTCCAGATACCAATGAACGTCACCCACGATTTTGGCCATAAGCTGAAAGTGATTCGTCCCAAACGTAAGTCGGCTGATGGCCGTGAATATAATTTCAATCGTGATGGTGCTATGCCCTTGTTCGGTGGCGTGCCGGATTATCTGACGAAGAACCGTGTGGAAGTTGACTGGTATCCGAAGATTCAGGCAATTGTAGCAAAAGGCGTTGCTACCAGTAGCGCTGCTGCGGCACAACAGAATGAAGCAACATTCAGAGATGAACACATTGCCTTCCTCGATATCAATAAACTGTATTTTGATCTTGAGCAGTACAAGGCGCGGGAAAATCTCTACAGCCTGATTATCCGGCCACAGGCTATCCGTGGATTACTACGGAATCATGACTGGTATACCTTGTATGTGCCGCAAAATCTGATGGCGATGAACCATTATGACAATGTGCGTGTCTGGAACCAGATTTCCCTAGAACTGCTGAAAAAATACAGCAAGAAATACTTTCAGTATTCTGCTGATGAATTTATCCGTCCTCGTCTGGAAGTGCGTGAACTGAGTCGTGGAGATGAAAACCTGCCCGAACCTGATGAATCGTATCAACTGACAGTCGATGCCAGTGAGTTGCAACTGATTGGCGATATCAAGAAACTTCAAGGGGAGATAGAAAAGGAATTAAAGAAGAAAAAACACCACCTTATGATCGAAGCTGGACAGCTAAAAGCATGCATACTTGGTAATCACCTGTACCAACCTTTGCTCTATGCGCAGAAGGGATGTCCAGTCACAATCGCACCGGTTTCACTGAATGACAGTGAAAAAGATTTCGTGGTCGATCTAATGACCTGGCTGGAAACAAACGAAGCAGACTTAAGAGAGAAAAAAACGTCAGTTTACTTATTACGTAATAAATCACGCGGTAGCGGCATTGGCTTTTTCGAGTCAGGTAATTTCTATCCTGATTTTATTCTGTGGGCTGTAACGGGTAATAAACAGGTAATAGCATTTATTGAACCACACGGTATTTCACACGAAGGCCCGGAACATCCTAAAGTTCAGTTTCATAAAGTGATTAAGGATATTGAAACGCGATTGAAAGATAAAAACTTACGCCTGGAGAGTTTTGTCGTTACACCAACTCGCTTTGAACAAGTCAAAGCGCAAGGTCATAGTCGTAAGTATTGGGAAGCCAGGCATGTGTTATTTATGGATAACATCAACTATTTAGATGTTCTCATGCAGAATTTGATCGAATGAGTATTGTCTGGAGTTGTACAGCGATGTACATCGGATATTGTATCGATTACAAACTGACAGAATTTTTTAACGTTTTCATAGAGGAATATACAGTTTAAAAAGATTTTTTATTTACAATGCGCATTATACAAATGTAGTAATAATAAAACGTGCATTACACAACAATAGACAAAAAGGAGAGTGTTATGGCTAAACGAATTAGTGTAATTAATTTTAAAGGTGGTGTTGGTAAAACAACGCTCTCATTTAACTTAGCGGCTGGCCTAGCCAGATACCATGATAGCCGTGTTCTATTAATCGATGTAGATCATCAAAGTAGCCTATCTATAGTTTGTTTGGGTGGTGAGGAATGGGAGTCATGTGTAAATAATGGACTGACAACAAATGAAATATTTAAACCATTTATTGGTTCTGACTTTCAAATGCCCGGTGACGAGATTATTAATAAGAGACCAATAACGGTAAGAAGATCATATCTAAGTCGACACTATGAAAAACTTCATATCGTACCAGCGAGTTTGCAATTAGATGATACTGAAATAGAACTTACTGCTTCTCATCATGGAAATGCTATACATTCAGAATGGGATAAACGAACGTTGATGTGTAAATGGCTGGAAGAGGCTGATGTAGATGACAAATACGATTACATTATTTTTGATTGCCCGCCTGCAACAAAAATTGTGTCACAAAACGCTATTGCCGCTAGTCATGGTTATGTCATTCCAGTAGTACCAGAAGCTGTAATGGAGCGTGGAACACCACATTTGCATCAGATGGTGAAGTCTGGAATAGATACGCGGTTAGATGCTTTATCAAAAATGGGTAATAAAAGAACTATGTTTGTTCCAAATACAGAGCTTGTAGGTATTGCAATCACAAGAATAGCCACATCTGGCGGTTACTCAGGGTATACCGATGACCATACGCAGCATTTACATTCATTACAATCGTCATGGGGCAATTTGCTATTAAAACCATATATCGTCCAAGGAACAGGAATTTCACAAGCTATAGGTCGTGGACTACCTGTATATGATATGGCGAATACGCAGAATATCGGTAATAGAGGCATACATACCATGTTTGAGAAGTTAACGGCAGAGATCAAAAATAGAATCGATGCTATATGAAAACTAAGAACAGCAAAGAAAATGTAACCACAGATGATGTGGTTGATTATCTAAAAAAATGCGCAGACCATGAGTCACACGGAGAGTCAAAATATTCAAGTGATATTCGCGATGCATTGCTTCAACTAGCAGAAATACTACACTCTGATTCGAACCTGTTATTTAAGGAAACTATTAAAAAACTTCACAAATTGAATCAAATAAAATCACAAAACCCAAAAAATAAACAAGAAACAGAACTTCCACCGAATATTGCTAAATTAGACAATAAAGAGCTGAAGTCAATAGTTGAATCTGGAAAACTAAGTAAACGAGAGCTTATCGCTCTTGGTCATATTCGTTTCGGTATACCTGAAAGTGGAATGAAAAGATTAAGTAAGATCCAGATTCAAGATTCGATCATATCTGCAATTTCGCATAATACATCCCTAAATATTATTTCTGATGTTGCAAAAAGCAATGGTAATAAAAGAAGGTCATAACAATAATCAAAAAAAGCAGAGATGAAAATATTGTTTCTAATTTATTTATTCAACATTTTTCATAATTCAGCCAGGTAGCGATTTATGGATGAAATATTAAATCTATTGAATGATGCAAAAAAATTAGCAAAAAAGTATAGGATGCTTACTGGAAAACCTTTAGGCATTACTGGTGAGGTTGCAGAATTTTCTGCAGCTAATATTCTTGGGCTGAAATTGTCAAAAGCTAGACAAGCCGGATATGATGCTACTAAAAAAGTAAATGGTAAAGAATTAAAAGTACAAATTAAAGGTCGTTGTATTCTTAATAATGCCAAACCCGGTCAAAGGCTCGGAAGTATTCAATTAGATAAAGAATGGGATGCTGTGATTATGGTTCTTTTAGATGAGGATTTAGAAGTAATATGCATGTATGAGGCCGAGAGGCGAGCGATTGAAAATGCGCTAATGGTACCTGGCTCAAAAGCAAGAAATGAACGTGGTGCTTTGGGTGTAAGTAAATTCAAATCAATTGGCCAGCTTGTTTGGGAGCGGCCCTAGAACTAAAGAAACTGAATTAAAGAGTGCCGTGACATATGATACTCATTAAACTATACAAATTCATAAGTAAGTTATAAGTAGCTTATGCATTATTGGTGGGTAAATCAAAAACAAACCCATCGTCATGAAATTGGCGAAGGTTATATGTGGTCACCAAAACGTCAGCAAGATGGAAAAAAACATTTCTCCTATGAGTATATGAAACATATTCAGCCAGGGGATATTATTTTTTCTTACGCAAATGCGCATATTATAGCTGTTGGAGTTGCGTGCACACATTGTTACTCTTTTCCTAAACCCCTAGAATTTGGACGCGCTGGTATTTACTGGTCAGAAGAGGGATGGAAGGTGGATGTTAATTACAGACGATTTAAGCCAGTTAGAACAATGGACCATATCGATTCCCTAAGATCGCTTCTACCAACTAATAAATCACCTATTCGGCTAGATAATGGCTGGGGTAATCAAGCTTACTTATTTCAGATAGATAAGCCTCTTGCTTTAGCATTGGCTCATTTAATCGATAGTCAGACTGTAACCTTAGTATCTGGAAATTACGTGGCAGATTTATCTAAACCGGCAGATACCATTGACATTCATATAGAAGCTTGGGAAGAAAGAATCGAAGAAGATATTCTCTCAGCGTCAGATATTTCTGTAACCGAAAAAGAAACACTTGTTAAGGCAAGGCGTGGCCAGGGGAAGTATCGTGAATTACTATTAGGCCTTGAACACAGGTGTCGCATTACTGGTGTTGATAAGCCAGAGCATTTAATAGCAAGTCATATTAAGCCATGGCGAAGTGCAGACAATAATGAACGACTTGATCCCGAAAACGGCTTTATGCTCACGCCAACTATCGATCACTTGTTTGACAAGGGTTTTATTAGCTTTGAAAATGATGGGTCAATTCTTTTAGCCGATGTTTCTGATAGGGGAGCAATGGAAAAAATGAGTATTATTGGTGATGGTGCACCCACAAACGTAGGATATTTACGTGATGGTCAAAAGCATTATCTAAATTGGCACCGCGATTCAATATTATTGAAGTAAGTATATGTCGCTATATAAAAACACGAAAATATCGAACAAATCATCAACTATAATCTAGTCATAATAAAAGGAGCTGAAGATTCAGTAACAATTATAAATGGCTCAGTTAATCCCAAATATAAATACCTGCCTTTCCCGGATGACATCTGGAGAAAAACGACTGGCTCGTCGCCTGGAAGCTTATCTCGAAGATGATTATCTGATTTGGTACGACATTCCAGTTGGGCGCAAGCACCGATATCCAGATTTTATTGTTCTTCATCCCGCTCGAGGTATCCTGTTTCTAGAAGTCAAAGACTGGCGTCTTGAAACTATTAAAAAGATAACCAAATCACGGGTTGAACTACTTACGAATAATGGAAGAGTTACTGTTGCTAATCCAATTGAGCAGGCCAGGCAGGGAGCCTATCAAGTAATTAATATGCTGTCTCAAGACAGCGAATTAGTTGCCCAATCGGGTGATCACAAAGGCAAACTGAAGTTTCCCTACGGTTATGGCGCTGTGTTTCCAAATATTACTCAAATCCAATTAAATAAAGCGCTAACCACAGAAGGTATGCATGTGCTTCCTGATCACCTGGTGCTTTGCAAGGATGAAATGACTGAAACTGCTGATGCGGAGGAGTTTCAGGAAAATTTATGGGCGATGTTTAATTATACATTTAGCCAAAAGCTCAGTCTTCCTGAGATTGAGAGAATTCGATGGCATTTGTTTCCAGAGCTCAGAATTGAGGAGTCGCAGGGAGACTTGTTTATAGAAGTGGGAGATGATGACCCGGAAGTGCCACCCACCATTCCGGAAATGATTAAGGTTATGGATCTGCAGCAAGAGCAGACAGCCCGAAATCTTGGTGAAGGACATCGTGTTATTCATGGTGTGGCAGGCTCAGGTAAAACCATGATTCTCGGCTTTCGAGCTATGCAGTTAGCGGAAGCTCTCAATAAGCCTATTTTAATACTTTGTTTTAATGTGTCTCTTGCGGCTCGCTTGCGTCACTATGTGCTTGAGAAAGAAATCGAAAACAAAGTACAGGTTTATCATTTTCATGATTGGTGTGGTCAGCAGATAAAAATGTATCACTGTGATGTACCTAATAGCGAAGCTCCTTATTGGGAGCGGCAAGTAGCAGCGGTTATTAATGGTGTTGAGAAGGCACAAATTCCTCGTGCACAGTATGGTGCGGTACTCATTGATGAAGGTCATGACTTTGAATCCGAATGGCTGCAGCTGATTACTCAAATGGTAGATCCAGCAACAGACTCCATTTTATTGCTATATGATGACGCTCAGTCGATTTACAAGAAACATGCGGGACTTGATTTCAGTCTATCCAGCGTTGGTATTAAAGCTCGTGGTCGCACGACTATTCTTAAACTCAACTATCGCAACACAAGAGAAATTCTTGATTTCGCGTATCAGTTTGCCAAGGAATTTATCTCTGAGGAAGCTTCGGATGATGATCATATACCCGTGATCTCACCTGAGTCTGCTGGTGCTTCTGGCCCGACACCGGTATTCAGGCAGTTTGATGAACAGAATGAAGAACTGGACTACATAACTCGTTGTATTAATAAATGGTTGGCTGACGGCCAGGCAGCCGGTGAGATAGCTGTTTTGGTTCCAACCAATAAAATAGCCCAAACTATCTCACAGCGTTTGCAGCAAGTCGGTATTCCGAATCTCTGTATGGATAGTAAAGAAAACAAGATGGCCTACAGTCCGACTCAAGAACTTGTCAGTGTGTTGTCTTTACATAGTAGTAAGGGACTGGAGTTTGAAACTGTGATCTTGGCAGGAATTGATAGAATACATTACGTTGCAAAAGATTTAGCTGACCAGGTAAGACTTATGTATGTGGGGATGACACGTGCAAAATCCCAACTTCTTATCACATCCAGTGAAAGTACCTTGTTTACAGATCGCTTTGTCCAATTGGTCGCTCCTTGAGAAAGTCATAGAAAATACCAAAAGAATAATAGGAGACAGACCACGATTAAACACGATCAGAGGTCAGGCTTTCATTTATGAATCTTCACGATAAATTCTTTATTACCGCGATAATCCTGGTTTCGCAGATCAGGCCACAAATCAAAGACCTGACCCTGAATACCCTGTTGCGATAAATATATTCTCTAAAATACTTCCCATGGAAACCCGAAGATTATCGATAGTTCTTCGCCTTCATCACCTGTGGCGATATCAGCCCTGAAAATCAGCCCCGATTTTGTTACCAAACGCGCACCGATGCCATACGATTCGCGCATCGTGTTCCACAGCTCGTCCTTGTTGTCCGATATGGCGCCGCGTTCATAGAAAGCTGCGAGCTGTATTACGGTGCGTATATCTCTTGCAAAAAAGTAATTGAAAGGTTTGGTTTCCTCAATCAGGTTCCAGCGGAATTCGATACCGATAAACCTTGAGTGCGAGCCTTTGAAGCGGTCTTCCGGATAAGAGCGCAAGCGGCTGAGACCGCCGAGCGAACCGACAGAACCAAAGGTGTTTTCTGCCACTGTATTATTGACGATACTCAGGCAGTCCGCCTGGTCCTGTTCTGAACCGGTGCTGCAGTCCAGGCCGAGTTTATCTTCCACCGCCGCCGGATCGGTTTCTCCCTGACGGCTTACCCGCGTGTCTGCCTGAAAATAATTCATCGCCAGGGTATTGCGGCTGCCCATCGGGATATAACCGGTCAGGTTCAGTTCAATAATATCAAAGTCCGGCGAGTCATCATCGCTCGGCGGTGTATGCCACAGGCTGGTTTCTACCCGGATGCCGCGCCTGGGATCGATGTAATCATCGGTCAGGTCCAGCCGCATGCCATAGGTATAAGTATCCGAGGTACTCATTTCTGAATTTAATGTTGACTGGATTAAGTTACCGTCATTATCACGAATGGCGGAGAGCCGGGACTCGTTTTGATATAACACGCCATAAAATTCAAGGCGGCGGTCATACATCGTATATGTCAGGCGAGCACCGTTTAAAACAGCGTGGTCGAGATCAGCCAGAATAAAATCATCTGCCGAGGTGTTCATGCCGCGCTGGCTATAAACTTGCGAAGAGACTTGTTGAAAACTGGAGTGGGTTACATCAAGCAGCAGTTTTTTATCAATAAGGTGTAATTCGGTAGCGAAAAGACCATAGCCTTCTATATCGCCACCGGCAGCAAAGCCATACAGGTCAGCATTGGTCTGGTTGATATTGGTCATCGCGCCGACAGCGATGAAACCGTCGCCCAGTCCCGGAATACTGTAGGGCGCAGGCACAAGGTAATACCCCGGGTCTGTCGGGAACTGGTCTTTGCGCCGCTCCGGTAGTTCGATCGCTGCAACTGGCATGATGGTAGCGATAAGCACGCTCGAAAGTAGGATGCAGCGAATAGCTAATGAGAAGCTGGTGGCAAACACTTTGATTTCCTGATCAATCCATAAGTCAGTATGATTGCCTATAAGTTAGCAAAAATAATCAGTAAGAAATTTGATCTATATCTTATTAAAAAGGAACAGTAGAGGAAGGGTAAAGGAACGAGGAACAATAGGGTGCTGACCACGATTCTTTCTCATAGGATCGGGGTCAGACTAGGATCGGGGTCAGGTCTTTGATTTATGAATCTTCTCGATCAATTCCTGGAATAAAAGGGGACGGAGGTGTTAAAAAATGACCAATCCTGCAATGTGGTTAGAAAATAATCCCTCCGTCTCATTTAATAATTACTTTTAGAAACGTTCAGGTATAATTGCCAACCGTTTTTTAACAGAGTTAACATTATTAATTCCAAAGATATAAGAGAAATCAATCAGATACACCATCCAATAGCTTCACCAAATACAGCGGCATCAGTACCGATAGCAAATTCACAGCTTAAAATTGCTACCTTTAATTTATTTAATTACCTTGAGCCACCCAATGCTTTTTACGACTTTGATCGTATTTATAGTGCCGAGCAATGGCAAAAGAAACAGCGCTGGCTTACTGATTACTTAAGTGAATATCAGCCCGATATTATTGGGTTTCAGGAGGTTTTTAGTTCTGAGTCGTTAGAAGAGTTAGTTACCTTACAAGGGTATGGTTATTTTGAAGTGGTTGATCAACCTGAAGTCATTGATGGTTTTATTTATAAGCGACCTGTTGTCGCCATTGCATCTCGTTATCCTATTGTTGGTATTAAAGCGGTTCAAGCAAATGATGAGCTTGTACAAACATTAGGGTTGACCGATGATTTTACATTTAGTCGAAAAGTATTAAGGGCAACTGTTGATGTCCCTCATATGGGCAACTGTGATTGTTACGTTGTGCACTTTAAATCGAAACGTCCAATGATTGAAATTGATGAGCACGATAATAGTCGATCGGCAGAACAAACGATTATTGAAAGTTTAAAAGCAGATGTGGCTGGTGGTTGGGGGTCAACGATACAACGTGGCAGTGAAGCAACGTTATTAATGATTGATATGATTCAACGGCGTGAAACGACTGGAAACCCAATGATATTAATGGGTGATTTTAATAATACCTTAGCTGATGGTGTGTTGAGCCATCTGCTCACAAACTCGTTACGTTTTGCTTCTTCTATTGACTGCGATGCCTATCTTGCTAAGTATTGCTTAAATGACGCCTGGGATTTGTTTCAACACGTGCTATCTAATGAAGAAAACGATATAGATGAAACAAGTGTAATTAATGATCTAAATGAAATTGATGAAACTGCTATAGGAATTAATCGAAAAGAAAACTTAGTACGCACCCCAACGCATTATTATGGTGGAAGTGGATCAGTGCTCGATTACATTTTATTATCCTGTGAATTTGATGCCAGCTATCACGACAGTCTTTTTCAAGTTAGCTCTTACAATACTTACAATCGACATTTAATTAATCCTATTTTCGATCGTGATGGCGAATGTACAGATCATGGCGTTGTGTTAGTCACATTAACTTTAAGGTCTTGACGGAAAAACCGGGTCAGAGAGCAATTGTTTCTAATATTAGAGAATATTGTTCTCTGACCCCTATTAATTTTAATCAGTAGAATAAAATGGGACGGAGTAACAGATGAATACTGAGAACGAAATACAGAGTGCGCTTGATACGAGTAAGTTTGCGGTTCTCGCTACTCAGTATGATGGCCAGCCACATGCCAGTCTGATGGCGTTCACACCTATTGATGGAATCCGGTATCTCATCATAGCCACCTATCGCAATACAATGAAGTATCGTAATTTGTCAAAAGATGGACGTGTCGCCGTGCTGATAGAAAATCGTTCAGTGCAGGCTTCAGTAGAACATCGTAACCTTGTTATAACGGCTCATGGCATTGCCTCTGAGGTGCCGAGTTCCGATCATAAAGCAGCTGAGCAGGCGCTTCTTGCAAGGCACGATAACCTCACTGCCTTTCTGGCTTCAGCAGATTGTATATTGATGCGCATTGCTGTCACTGCATACGAGATTGTTGCTGGTACTGACGAGGTGTTCTGGTACGAGGTAGCGAAGTAAGGAAATAGAGGCCAGAGAGCAATTGTTCAACGAAAACAGCATGATAATAGAGGTCAGGCTACGATTAATTATCGCTCAGCTGAACGTTCGTCATATTTCTACTCGAACGATTCTGCTTCCAGCTCAAGAAAGATGCGATATGCATTACCACGGTTACTCGCCTCGAACGCCGGCATCTCTTTGTAAGCCGACCAGTCAGTCGCATTGTAGGCATCTTCAAAAGGTGCAAAATTCTCTGCGGCACTGCTCATCGCATCACGCACGTAGTTGATGTAATCACTGGTTGTGGTGATCGCTTCTTCGACACTTTGTGATGGCTCGCCATGACCGGGAATAACAAAATTTGGCGGAGGATCGAGCTCGACCAGGTACTCAAGCCCCCGAAGCCAGCGCTTGGTATCTGTCTCCGGGCTGTCCAGGAAGGGCACGCGACCCTTGTAGATCACATCACCACTGAACAGTACGCCGTAATCTTTCACCAGCAAGATACTGTCTGCCGGCGCATGTGCTGGCCCCAGGTGCTTCAACATAAAACTAACACCGCCAACGACAAAGCTCATTTCATCTTCGAAGGTGTTACTCGGTGATATGATGCGGGTATTCTCATCTACCCATGGGAAAAGTGCTTCACGACGCTGCGCAAGACGTCGCTCTGCATCTTCGCCCTGGCTGGCAGTAGATCCACCGACATAACCAAGCGCAAGCACTTGCGCCCACACAGGCGGATTACCGGCATGTTCTTCAAATGCCTGTAGTCCATAAATATGATCTGCGTGATAGTGACTGATAATCACCCGTTCGATGGATTGCTCGGTAACTTCGCGAATACGCTGTAACAGGCGATAACCCAGTGCTGGCGTACCCAGCGCATCAAATACCACGACGCCCGCATCGGTAACGACAAACCCGGCATTAGAAGTATGACCTTCGTTCTGTGTGTCCGGCACACCAGAAAAACCCAGCACATAATAAATCGGCGCATCTTTTACTTTGAACAACTTCATCTCAAGTTTAGATTCGCCATAAGGCGTAGCAACCACGGTAATAGTTGCTGAAGCATCGCTGGCAGATGTTTCAACCTCGGAAGACTTGCTGCAGGCCAGTACAGTCAGTAGCAATACAAAAATAAAAAGATGACTCAAGCGCATGTTTTTTCCTTAACTTAAGTTAGTGGGTTCAGATGGAGCATTCAACTTAAACATAATTAAGCGAATAATAGGAGGCAGATCACGGTTTATAATCTGAATGCATGGGAAATCGAATACCTCATTTACTACATCCAGAAATTAATAATAAAGATCACTGCTTGCCTTCCTGTGACAGGTCCGGCTCACCACAATGCCGCAATATATGTTCACGGCTGCGATTACGAAGCTCGATTGAGGTATGCCATGTGTCCATTTCAGCGGTGCCTGCAATATCTTTGGGATCGATGGCTTCACCGATATTTATAGTGATGGAACCATAGTGTGGGTACCATGATCCTGAACGTAAAATAGAGCGTGTGCCGCGTATGGCAACAGGGACGACTGGCGTACCAGTCTCGGCGGCAACCTTGAACGCCCCCAAAAGAAAAGGCCTTAATCCCGGGATTCGGGTAAAGGTGCCTTCCACAAAAAACATTAATACATTGCCAGCTTTGAGTATTCTGGACAGACGTTGCGTGCTTTCAACGCTTTTACTTATTTCAAAACGATCAAGAAATTCAGTACGAATATTTTGTAAAGGAATACGGTTGTACCACTTTTCGCGTAATTCCTTTTTGGCGGTAAAACGAACAGGCTCGGGTAATACTGCAAACATGGAATAAGCATCAAGGTAACTGGCATGGTTGCAAACCAATACATATGGCTGCTCTGCTGCAGGAATGTTTTCCAGTCCATTGACTGTCACTTTTGTTCCAGTGGCTTTGGCAAGTAAGTTCGCCAGTTTTTTAAGTATCATCCAGCGTAGCGTAAAACCCGGCACAAACATACTGGTTAACCAGCCAGGTGTAGCCAGTAGAATGAAAACAAACCAGCAATATGTCGCGTATGTTACTGACTTGGTGTAACGCCACATCCGTCTGAACTGCGGCATGATGCTGGCCAATGTTATTTTTGTTATCTGCCAGTAGACACCTGATTGTTTTTTACCGATTTCACCTTTCTCGAAAAGCTCACGGCTGGCGGCACGACGAATTTTACCGCTCGATGTTTTTAATACTGTTCCGGGTGGTGCCAGCACGACTTCATCGGGCGGTGAACCAATGAGATCGATTGCCAGCGTATTGATTGCCTTATGCAGGCTTTCCAGCTCTGTTTTATCAGTGCTGCGGGTCTCGGCAATAATGATCAATCGTTCTGTTTTGCTATGTTTATCTTCACTGCCAAATGCCGCGACACGACCGGCGCGGATGCCTTCGATATTACCGACCGCTTCTTCCAGCTCATGGGGATAGATGTTGCGACCGGCGCGGATAAAGATATCCTTGATTCGTCCGGTAACGAATAATTCGCCGTTCGCAATGTAAGCCAGGTCGCCGGTATCCAGCCAGTCTTCATCGAACAGTGTGCGTGTTTTTTCCGCATCATGATAATAACCGCTGGTCGATGACGGACCACGAAATTCCAGGCGGCCTTCCTGGCGCTCGAGTAATTCATGTCCTGCATGGTCGACAACCCGTATCTGATGCCCGCTCAGGGGCGGGCCGCTGGAAACAAACTTTAAAGCGTGTTCATCTTCTACAGGTACTGGCGTGGCTGAACCCGTCTGCATAAAAGTGTCACGCTCGACATGGTCGATGACCGGGCCACGACGCAGGGGAGGAAACGTCAGGCCGACACTTGATTCTGCAAGGCCATAAACAGGCATCAATGCCTCATGACTAAATCCATAGTCAGCAAAACGCTGACTGAAATTGTCCAGGGTTTCCGGGCTAACGGGTTCTGCACCGTTAAAAGCAGCCCGCCATGAACTGAGATCAAGGCCTGCCAGGTCTTCATCACTCAAGCGTCTTATACAATATTCATAGCCGAAGTTGGGGGAAGCGGATAATGTGCCGCCATGGTTATGAATTGCCCACAACCATCGTTCAGGTCTGGCCAGGAAACTCAATGGTGACATGACCACGAATAACATTGAGAAGTACAAGCTACCCAGCCATGCACCGATCAGCCCCATGTCATGATAGAGCGGTAACCAGCTAATAAAAACATCATCGGCGCCAGCCTCGACGGTGCGGCCCATGGCGCGGATGTTGGCCAATAAATTAGCATGCGTGAGTACGACACCTTTGGGATTACCGGTGCTGCCAGAGGTGTATTGGATAAAGGCCGTGTCGTTTTCTGCTACAACCGGGGCTATTGGTAACTCAGTCGATGATACAAGGTCGGCGGCAGTAACGATGTGTTGCAGTGCCGGCGCCTGAGACTTGAGCAGGTGGGCAACGGCTTTAGCTTCGGGCACGGTAATAAATGTTGTGGCTTTGCAGTTGTCCAGTATTCGAATATGCCTGTTTATATGATCTTCCAGCTGCGAAGGTCTTGCCGGCGGGTAGATAGGCACTGGAATACCGCCTGCTAATAAAATACCCATAAAAGTATAAAAATACTCAGGACTGCTGGGTAACATAAGTACAACGGGGCCTGCTGGTTGCAATCCGCGTTGCTGCAGTCCACCGGCGACATGAACAGCTCTCTGTTTAAGCAGCTTATAGGTGATCACCTCACCATCACCTTCATCGCTATACATCCTGATATGCGGCCTGTCGGGATGTGTGCTTACATGCCAGTTCAAAACGTCGATCAGTGTCACTGCGTCGTCCGGGGTGGCCCTGACATCAACCCTGTCGTCAATGCCGGCATCAGCGCCTATATCAGCCCCTGTATCAGCCCCTGTATCAGCGTGTGCCTCGGTCAGACCTGGTGTCTGTTTACCAGCCTCATGCAAGTCTGCTCTGGGCACTGCTGCGCCCTGGATTGCGCGTAATAGATCTCTCGCCGATCCTGCTTCAGCGATATATTCTTCCGGCAGTGCAAGTTTGAACTGTTTTTCTACCCTTGAAACCAGTTCGACACGAGTCAGGCTATCCAGACCAAGATCCTTTTCAAAACTGGTATCGAGTGTTATCTCCTTCGTGGGGCGATTTGGCTGGACTTCAGTAAGCAGAGCATTTATCACCTGTAACAATTCATCTGTCGTATTGTCTTCCTTGCCTGTGGTATCGAAGGGGGG
>SWCD01004433.1_pt1 | contig 42906 bp, 37 predicted proteins | sample 4693011 | NCBI WGS metagenome assembly SWCD01 (sample SAMN10267278, study PRJNA491770) | bioreactor metagenome | isolation source: DHS bioreactor inoculated with marine | place: Japan: Omine Ridge, Nankai Trough
GGGGGCCGCGCCACCAGCGCAGCCGCCGCCAGCCCCACGAAGGCCAGCACGCCGGCCGCGATGGACAGCCGATGCTGGTGCACCATCGACATCGGGTTCAGACCGGCGGGATTCATCATGAACATGATCATGAAAATCGCCATGACCATCATCTCGACCGCCATCATGAAGACGGTGGCGACGCCGATGTAGGGCGCCGACAGCAGCACGCCGACCCCGCCGACCGCCACGAAGGACAGCATCAGCAGGAACGAGGCCCGCACCATGCTGTCGACACGGAACACGCGCCAGCCGGTCCAGACGGCGAAGGCGATCAGCAGGGCGATGGCCACATCGGTCATAACGCAACCACCCCCGAGATCACCAGATCGGCGAACGACAGCGGCAGCACCACCAGCCACAGGATCGCCAGCATCCGGCTGGGGGTCGTGCGGGCAATGCGCCGACCCAGCCAGACCAGCAGCGCGATCAGCGCCCCGGTCTTCAGCCACAGCCAGACCGGGCCGGGCAGAAGGGGGCCGAGCGGGCCGCCCAGAAACACCGTCGCGGCGATGGCCGAGACCGAGACAAGCATCGCCATCCGGACGATCTGCCACAGGGCGCGCGCCGGGCCGCTGTCCTCGGCCGAGGTGCCGGTGGCGATGTCGGCGCCGTCGGCGTAATCCATCGGTCCGCGCAGGGTCAGCGCCAGCGCGACGATCAAAAACAGCGGCAGACCCAGAGGCTGGCGGATGACGTTCCAGACCTCGCGCTGGCTGTCGACGATGGCCACAACCGACAGGCTTTCGGCGGGCAGGGCGGCTGCGATCAGCACGAACATCGAGGGCAGCATCACCGGCAGCCCGATGGCCGCATAACGGTAAGCCCCGATCAGCGGGAAGGGCGCGTGGGGGGACCAGCCGTGCAGAAAGACGGTGATGATGGTCAAGGCCTCGCAGGCCCCCCAGACCACGATGCCGACAGGGCTGTCGATCAGCGCGACGCCCGGCGCGAAGGGCACGACCGACAAGCCGATGGCGGCAAGCGCCAGATACCAGCCGGGGGTCAGATTGCGGTTGATCCGGTCGGGCGCCTCGGTCTCGATGCGCTGGCGGGCGAAGCTGGCGACAAGCGACGGCGCGGCCCGGTCCAGCACGGCGACAAAGGCGGTGCCGGCCAGAAGCGTCGCAAGGATCGCGAGGATTAGAAGTGGGATCATGCGGCCTCCTCCTGTCGGGCCGCCCGCAGGATCGCCGAGGGCGGGACCGAGGCCAGCGTCAGCGCCGCCTCGGACCATTCCGCCCCGATCAGCAGGTCGCGCAGGTCAAAGCGGGGGACGGTCACGGACGTTCCGGCCAGCCACGCCGTCAGCCTTTGGCGGGCGTCCGCGTCGCCGATCCGGCCCAGACCGGGGGGCACCGCGTGGCGGATCAGGAAGGCTCCGGGCGTTTGGCCCGTCATGACGCGCCGCGCCGCATCCTCCAGCCCCAGCAGGCGCAGCATCCGTGCCGCGCCAAGCATGGGCGCGTCGGCGTCGGCGGGTTGGGCGAAAGGCGCGTCGCAGATGGTGAGGTCGCAGATTACGTCGCCCTGCAGCGTCACCTCTAACACCAGACCCGGCGGCAGCATCGGCGCAAACGGCCCTACCTGCGCGGTGTAAAGATCAAGCTGCAGGCCGTCGCGCACATCGGGGCCGGTCATCGCCATCGGGCGACCGTAGGGCGTGCCGCCCATCATCCCCTTGCCGCCCTGACCATGCGGGCCGACGCCTTTCCACGGGTTCGGAGGGGTGTCGGGCAGGTGATCATCCTCGTCTCGGCGACCCTCGCAAAGTTCGTGCCATGCGGTCACCAGACGCTGCGCGATGTCGTCGGGCGACTCGGGCGGTGCGTCTTGCCAATGCAGGGTCGTGCGCGGGTGTGGCAGTTGGTCGTGAACGCGCGACAGGGCCTTGCCGGCGCTTGCGGGCATGTCGCCCGCGACCAGCAGGATCGCGGCGTCGCGGGGTGTGGCGGCAAGGTGCAGGTCGCGCCGGGCCGCCAAACGCTCGACCCTCGGCTGAAAGCCGGGGCCGATCGCGGCGAACACGGGGGCCGGGGCCCGGGCGGCCATGCGGGAAAGCCAGCTTATTGCCACCGGAAGATTCCCTCTCGCCAGCCATACAGGATACCGACCGACAGGATCGCCAGAAACATCCCCATCTCGGCCAGCGCCTTGATGCCTTCCGAGACGAAAACCACGGCCCAAGGGTACATGAACATCATCTCCATCTCGAAGGCGATGAACAGCAGCGACATGGAGTAGGGCCGGAAGTGATAGCGAGACCATGCATGGGTTTCGACGCTGCCGCCGCCGACGAACGGCGCGGCCTGCGGCGCGGTCGCAGAGGGGCGCGAGACCGTTAGCGCGAAGGCGACAGCCAGCGCGGTCCATCCGAGTATGATGCCAACGGTCAGCATTTACCTCTTTCGCGACAATTGCCTTCGATCGTCTCCTGTCCCGATCAGCATCGGGCACAGGGTCTTCTGGGGCAACACGCCTCCCGCGCCGGAGGGTTCCCGGAGGGCCGGATTCGTCACGATTTTATAAAGGCTCGCCGGTTTTTCGCCCGATCCGGCCTTAAACAGGCTCTAAACAGGCGGTGGACGCGCCCGACGGTGCGGTCGTCGGGCGCCTGCCTTGGCTGTGGACGCTTACCAGTTCAGCTTCGACTCGCGTTCCCAGAACCGCAGCTTGCGGCAGGTTTCGACGAAGCCCTTGGCGCCGCCTGCGTCGATCTCGACCATGCCGTCGTCCATCTTGTCGGCCACGCCGGCGGCTTTCAGCAGCGGCTTGGCGGCGCCGGTCCAGGCGATGAACTTGGCGTGGGCGAAGGCATCGCTGACGAAATCCTGCGAGGGCTTGTTGTCGGCGATCTGCTGGCCGGCATCGTCCGCGAAAACCAGCGCGACGGCGTCGAACACCACCGAGGGCCCGCCGTCGATCTTCTCATCGGCGGGTTTTTCGGTTCCGTCCGACAGGGTGACGCCCTGAATATGGGGCGCGACGATGGCGACCATGGCGCCTTCGGCGGTAAACGCATCTTCCAGCGCCTTGACCAGATCGGCATCGGCCCCGTCGCTTAGATAGAGCCCCAGCTTGCGGCCCGCGAAACTGTCCGGCCCGTTCTTGAGAATGCTCAGCGCGTCCGAGGGCGGCAGGTCGGTGATCGGCTTGCGGGCCGGGGTGGCGGCCTTGGGCATCTTGGTCACGCCCAGCCCCTTGGCCACCATATCGGCCAGATCGTCATGCACGTTCATCAGATGCGACAGCATCCGCAGGCGGATCTTTTCGTGCTGGCATTTGGACAGCTCGAACGTGTAGCCGGCGGCGATGTGGCGCTGCTCGATCTCGGTCTGGCTGATCCAGAATTGCCGGGCTTGGCTGTAGTGATCGGCGAAGGTCTCGGAGCGGGTGCGCTGCTTGGTGCCCTCGACCTGTTCGGGGTGGCTGGTGAAGCCGATCTCGGGGTTTTCGCGCGGACCGCCATTTTCGCCCCAGCTGTTGGGCTCGTAGTTGGCGCGGCCTTTGGGGTTGGTCATCGCCATGTGACCGTCTTGCTGGAAGTGGCGGACGGGGCATTTCGGCGCGTTCACCGGGATATGGGTGAAGTTTGGCCCGCCAAGGCGTTTCAGTTGCGTGTCGAGATACGAGAAATTGCGTCCCTGAAGCAGCGGGTCGTTGGTGAAGTCGATGCCGCGCACGATGTTCTGGGTGCAGAACGCCACCTGTTCCGTCTCGGCAAAGAAATTGTCGACGTTGGCGTCCAGCGTCAGCGTGCCGATCAGACGCACGGGCACCTGTTCTTCGGGGATGATCTTGGTGGCGTCGAGAATGTCGAATTCGAATTCATCGGCGAAGTCGTCGTCGAAGACCTGAATGCCCAGATCCCACTGCGGGAAATCGCCGGCGTCGATGGCGGCCCACATGTCGCGGCGGTGAAAATCGGGATCGGCGCCGTTGATCTTCAGCGCCTCGTTCCAGACCACCGATTGCAGGCCCTGCCGGGGTTTCCAGTGAAACTTGACGTAATGCGACTTGCCCTCGGCGTTGACCAGACGGAAGCTGTGGACGCCGAACCCTTCCATGAACCGAAGCGAGCGCGGGATCGCGCGATCCGACATCTGCCACATGGTCATGTGCACCGCCTCGGGCGAAAGCGAGATGAAGTCCCAGAAGTTGTCATGGGCACTTTGCGCCTGCGGGAAGCCACGGTCGGGCGCGGCTTTGACCGAGTGGATCAGGTCGGGGAACTTGATCGCATCCTGAATGAAGAAGACGGGGATGTTGTTGCCGACCAGATCCCAGTTGCCTTCCTGCGTATAGAACTTGGTGGCAAAGCCGCGCACGTCGCGGGCAAGGTCGAACGAGCCCTTGTTGCCCGCCACGGTCGAAAACCGGGTGAAGGTCGGGGTCTTTTCGCCCACGCGCTGGAAGATGTCGGCGCAGGACAGTTCGGGAATGGCCTCGGTCAGTTCAAAATGGCCGTGAACACCGTAGCCACGGGCATGGACGACACGTTCGGGAATGCGCTCGTGGTCGAAATGAAAGATCTTCTCGCGCATCACGTGATCTTCCAGCAAGGACGCACCGCGCGGCCCCGCCTTCAGCGTGTTCTGATCGTCCGCGATCGGCCCGCCTTGTGCCGTGGTCAGGGTCCGCTCGCGGTCGGTTGTCTGCTGGCGCGGCTCGCCGCCTTTGCCCAGATCATTCTCTTTCATGACGTGTCTCCTTGGGAAGTGTCCTGCGCGGCGACTCGGCGGGCCGTTTTCGCCGGTTGGGGGCGGAAACGGGCGAAGCGCGGCAATACTCCGGCCCAACTCTTGGGTTGAGGGCCGGTTCCCACGGGGGGCTGGCGGGTGTTCAGGATCGGAAGAGACGTCGGGCGACCGGGGGTGCGGGTCAGCCCACGGCCTTGCTGCGCACGCCCTCGGCGTAGTTCAGAAGAACCGTCGCACAGCCGTCGGCCCAGATCGCCGGCAGCCAGTGGCAAAAGGCGTCGGCGAAGGGTTTGTCGTCTGCGAGGTCGCCGTAGACATGGCGCTGTTCCAGCCACGTCGCGGGGCGCGTTCTGGCGGCCTGCGCCGTTTGGACAAGCGTGTCCCACATCGGATCGTTCGGCTCGATGGTCGAGCCATCCTCGCGGGTCCCCGCGCACATCCGCGCCCACAGGGCTTCGACCAGCGCCAGACCCTCGACCGAGCGCCCCGCCGCAAGCTGATCGCGCAGGATCGGCAGCACGAAACCCGGATGCCGCGCCGAGCCGTCGAAGGCCACCCGGCGCGTCGTGTCGACGATCCGGGGGTTGGAAAACCGTGTCTCGATCAGCTTGACGTAATCCGCTGGCGTCTGGCCCGGAACCGCTGAGACCGTCGGCGCGATCTCGGTCCGCTGGACCTTGCCGAAGAACGCCCGGATGCCGGGATGGGCCATGCAATCGGCGATGGTCTTGATGCCCAGCACTTCGCCGGCGTTCGCAAGCACCTGATGGCCGGCATTCAGGATGCGGATCTTCATCGTCTCATAGGCGTGGACATTGTCCGAGAAGGTGGCGCCGACCTGATCCCAGTTCGGGCGACCCGCGCAGAAGCGGTCTTCGATGACCCATTGCCGGAACGTCTCGTGCGTGACCACGGCGGCGTCCTTGATGCCGAAGTCGGCGGCCAGCGCCAGCTCGTCCGGGCCGGTGGCCGGGGCGATGCAATCCACCATCGAGTTGGGGAAGGTGGCGTGGGCGTCGATCCAGTCGGCAAGCGCGGGGTCGGACATGCGGGCAAGCGACACGACGGTCTGGCGCAGGATATCGCCGTTGCCCTGCAGGTTGTCGCAGCTCAGGCCGGTGAAGGGCCCGTGGCCGGCATCGCGCCGCTGGCGCAGGGCCGCGACCATCGCGCCGAAGGCGGTGCGCGGGGTGTCGGGGTGGGCCGCGTCGAAGATCAGATCGGGATGGGCCCGGTCGAAGCTCTTGGTCACCGGGTCGATGTAATAGCCGCTTTCGGTGACGGTCATGGCAACGATGCGGATGGCGGGGTCGGCCATCTTGCGGATCAGCGACGCGTTGTCTGCCTCGATGGGCAGATAGTCGATCATGGGGCCGACGACCTCGGCCGAGACGCTGTCGGGGTCAAGCTCGACCAGCGTGGTCAGACAGTCCTGCGCCAGCAGCTTTTCCCGCATCGCCGCATCGAAGGGGCGCACGCCCGCGCCGATGATCGCCCAGTCGTGGGCCTGACCCGCCTGCATCAGACGATGCAGATACCACGCCTGATGGGCGCGGTGAAAGTTCCCCACCCCGATATGCACGATCCCCGGCGTCAGCGCGGCCCGGTCGTAACGGGGGCGTTCGACGGACAGTCGGTCAAGCGTCGCGTTCGAAAGGGAGATCAGCTCAACCATTGTCCACCATCCACGTTGTAGGTTTGCGCGACGATGTAATCCGCCGCATCGCTGGCCAGAAACACGGCCATGCCGGTCAGGTCCTGCGCGGTGCCCATGCGCCCGAAGGGGACGGCGGCGCCGACCTCGTGCTTCTTCTGGCCGGGGGCCTTGCCTTCGTATTTGGCAAAGAAGGCATCGACGCCGTCCCAGTGTTCGCCGTCCACCACGCCGGGCGAGATCGCGTTGACATTGATGCCGTGCTTGATCAGATCCAGCCCGGCGGACTGCGTCAGGCTGATCACGGCGGCCTTGGTGGCGCAGTAGACGGCGACCAGAGGCTCGCCCCGCCGTCCGGCCTGACTGGCCATGTTGATGATCTTGCCGCCCTCGCCGCGCTGGATCATGTGCCGCGCGACGGCCTGCAGGGTGAAAAGCGTGCCCGCGACGTTGACGTCGAAGGTGCGGGCGTAATCCGCGCGATCAATCTCGACGATGGGCGCGGCGGTAAAGAGGGCCGCGTTGTTGATCAGGATGTCGATCTTGCCAAGGGACTGCACGGTCTCGGCCACCGCCGCGTCGATGCTGGTCTGGCTGGTCACATCCAGCGCCACGGCGATGGCGCTGTCCTTGACGGTCTTGTTGATCTGATCCGCCGTCTCTTTCGCCCGCTCGACGTCGATATCGCCGATGGCGACCTTGGCGCCTTCGCGGGCGTAACGTTCGGCAAAGGCCCGCCCGATGCCCCGGGCGGCCCCTGTGATCAGGGCCGTCTTGCCTGCGAGTTGCATCACGCGATCCTCAGACCCTGCCGGTCGAAGCGGTGCAGCTTGTCGAGCTGGGGCGTCAGATAGATATCGTCGCCGTGCTTGGCCGCGATGTCGCCGGTGATGCGCACGGTGACCATGTCGCCGGGCCCGGTATCAAGACCCGTGTTATGCACGTGGATGAAGGTGTCCGAGCCCAGATGCTCGGCCACGCCGACGGTGCCCTTCCATGTGCCCTCGGTCATGCTGACGTCGGTGTGCTCGGGGCGGATGCCGATGGTGGCGGCGCCGTGCTTTTCAGCCTCGGGGCCCTTGATCAGGTTCATCTTGGGCGAGCCGATGAAGCCCGCGACGAACTCGTTGCGCGGCGCGTGGTAAAGTTCCAGCGGAGAGCCGACCTGTTCGATGAACCCCGCCCGCAGCACGACGATCTTGTCGGCCATGGTCATGGCCTCGACCTGATCGTGGGTCACATAGATCATGGTGGTCGCAAGGCGCTTGTGCAGCTCGCTGATTTCCAGCCGCATCCCGACCCGCAAGGCGGCGTCAAGGTTCGACAGCGGCTCGTCGAACAGGAAGGCCGACGGCTCGCGGACGATGGCGCGCCCGATGGCCACGCGCTGACGCTGACCGCCCGACAATTGCCCCGGACGCCGGTCCAGATAATCCGTGAGGTTCAGCGCCGTGGCGGCGGCGTCGATGCGGCGGTCCTGTTCGGCCTGATCGATGCCGGCCATCTTCATCGGAAAGGCGATGTTCTTGCGCACCGACATATGCGGGTAAAGCGCGTAGGACTGAAACACCATCGCCAAACCGCGTTTGGCGGGGGGCACGTTGGTGGTGTCCTTGCCGTCGATCTCGATGTGCCCCGAGGTGATATCCTCGAGCCCTGCGATCAGACGCAGCAGGGTGGATTTACCGCAGCCCGAGGGTCCGACGAACACCGTGAACTCGCCATCCACAATCGTCAGGTCCAAAGGGGGTATGACCTGAACATCGCCGAAGCTTTTGGTGACTTGGTTAAGCTTGATCTGTCCCATGGTTCGGGTTCCCTATTTCACAGCGCCGAAGGTCAGGCCGCTGACAAGTTGCTTCTGACTGAACCAGCCAAGAATGAGGATCGGCGCAATGGCCATGGTGGAGGCCGCGCTAAGCTTGGCGAAGAACAGACCCTCGGGGCTGGAGTAGCTGGCGATGAAGGCCGTCAGCGGAGCCGCCTTGGCGGCGGTCAGGTTCAGGGTCCAGAACGCCTCGTTCCATGCCAGAATGAAGTTCAGCAGCAGGGTCGAGGCGATGCCCGGGATGGCCATCGGCGTCAGCACATACAGGATCTCTTCGCGCAGCGAGGCGCCATCCATGCGGGCGGCTTCCAGAATCTCGCCGGGGATCTCCTTGAAGTAGGTGTAAAGCATCCAGACGATGATCGGCAGGTTCATCAGCATGACGATGACGACCAGCGCGACGCGGCTGTCCAAAATCCCAAGCTCGATACAGATCAGGTAGATCGGATAAAGCACCCCCACCGCCGGCAGCATCTTGGTCGACAGCATCCACAGCAGGATGTCCTTGGTCCGCTTCGAGGGCACGAAGGCCATCGACCAAGCGGCGGGCACGGCGATGATGATGCCAAGGATGGTCGAGCCACCCGCGATGATGATCGAATTCCACAGGAACTTGGCATAGTTCGACCGTTCCAGCACGGCTGCGTAATTCTCCAGCGTCCAGTCGAAGGCCAGGAACACGGGCGGGTCCGCGATTGCCGTGGCTTCGGTCTTGAAGCTGGTCAGGATCGTCCAGAGGATCGGGAAGAAGATCAGCAAACCGATGCCCCATGCGGCGGCGGTGTTGATGAACTTGCGTCGCTGAGAAACTGAGCGGGCCATTATATCCTCCTCACGCGTCGAGATTTTTGCCGACGATGCGCATCAGGAAGATGGCAACGATATTGGCAAGAATGATTGCGTAGACCCCGCCCGCAGACCCAAGGCCGACGTTCTGGCTTTCAAGCACACGCTGGAAAATCAGGTAGGTCAGCGTCCGGGTGCCGAAGGCGCCGCCGGTGGTGACGAAGATCTCGGCGAAGATCGCCAGCAGAAAGATCGTCTGGATCAGCAGCACGATGGTAATCGCGCGGCTCAGGTGCGGCAGGGTGATGAAGGCAAAGCGTTTGACCGGCGGCGCGCCGTCGATTTCCGCGGCCTCCAGTTGTTCGCTGTCCAGCGACTGGATCGCCGTGAGCAGGATCAGCGTCGCGAAGGGCAGCCACTGCCACGACACGATCAGCACGATCGACGCCAGCGAGGCCTCGGACAGCCACGACACCGGATCGGCGCCGAAGAACCGCCACAGATGCGCGAAAAGTCCGTTGGTGGGGTCCATGAACATGTTCTTCCACACCAGCGCCGAGACGGTCGGCATCACGAAGAACGGGGCGATCACAAGGATGCGGACAACGCCCTGTCCCCACATCGGCTGGTTCAGCAGGATCGCCAGAAGGATGCCAAGCACGATGGTGATCGCCAGCACGCCGCCCACGATCACAAGCGTCGCGTAGACCGACGGCCAGAAGGCGCTGGAGCTGACGAAGCGGACGTAGTTGTCGAAACCGACCCAGCCCAGATCTCCGCCGCGCATGGGCAGGTATTTCTTGAACGAGAACAACAGGGTCATCGTCAGGGGGACCAGCATCCAGCCGAGAAGCAGGATGACCGCAGGGGCCATCATCAAACGGGCAGCTGATCGGGAATGTTTGGTTGCCATCGGGCATGCCTCCTCGGTTGGTCGCCGAAGCGATCCGGATTAGGGCTGCGATTTCGGGAATACTAAAGGATCCCGGGGAACATTTCGCCCCCCGGGATCGGGATGCGCTTAGCGGTAGCCAGCGGCTTCCATTGCGTCGTTCGTCAGGGCCTGAGCCTTTTCAAGCGCCTCGTCCACGGACTGCTGACCGGCATAGACGGCCGAGAATTCCTGGCTGACTTCGGTCGCGATACCGGCAAACTCGGGGATCGCCACGAACTGCACGCCGACGTAGGGCACGGGGTCCACGGTCGGGTTGGTCGGATCGGCGGCAAGGATCGAGTCCAGCGTCATCTGAGCGAAGGGCACGTCCTTGTAGTTCGCGTTCTCATAAAGCGAGGTGCGCGCGCCGGGAGGGACGTTCGCCCAGCCTTCGTTTTCGGCAACCAGCTCGATGTAACCGGTCGAGGTCGCCCATTCGACGAACTCTTTGGCTGCGGCTTCTTTCTGCGTGCCGGCGGGGATCGCCAGCGCCCATGCCCAAAGCCAGTTCGCCTTGCGATCAACGCCTTCGCTGTTGGGTGCAAGCGCAAAGCCGACCTTGTCGGCAACGGTCGAGTCGTCGGGGTTGGTCACGAAGGACGCGGCGACGGTGGCGTCGATCCACATGCCGCATTTGCCCTGCTGGAACAGGTTCAGGTTTTCGTTGAAGCCGTTGGTCGCATAGCCAGTGGGGCCCGACTCTTCCATCATGGCAACGAAGAATTCCAGCGCCTCTTTCCACTCGGGCTGATCGAACTGGGCATTCCAGTCTTCATCGAACCAGCGCGCGCCGAAGGAGTTCGCGGTCACGGTGATCAGCGCACCACCTTCGCCCCAGCCGGCCTTGCCGCGCAGGCAGATGCCGTTGATGTCGTTGTCGCGGTCGGTCATGGCGGCGGCGGCTTCGCGGATGAACTGCCAGGTCGGCTCTTTCGGCATGTCCATGCCGGCCTTTTCCATCAGGTCGGTGCGATACATGATCATCGAGCTTTCGCCATAGAAGGGCGCGGCGTAAAGCGTGCCCTCGTGGCTGAGACCGGCGCGCATGGCGGGCAGGATGTCGTCTGCGTTATACTCGTCGGACAGGTCGTCCAGCGGGACCAGCCAGCCGTTGGCGCCCCAGATCGGCGTCTCGTACATGCCGATGGTCATGATGTCGAAGGAGCCGCCCTTGGCGGCGATGTCCGTGGTCACGCGCTGACGCAAGACGTTTTCTTCCAGCGTCACCCACTCGACCGTGTGGCCGGTCTTGTCGGTGAAGTCCTGGGTCAGACCCTGCATGCGGATCATGTCGCCGTTGTTGACGGTCGCGACCACGAGGTTCTCTGCAAACGCGCCGCCCGCGGTGACAAGCGTCACGGCAGTCGCGGCATAGAGTTTCTTAGCAAATGACATCCCAAATCTCCTCCTCGTTGGGTAATAGGCAACAGATACTGCAATAGGCAACGCGAGGTCAAAGAGAATTTTTCGCGCGTAAATTTATGTGCGTAAGTCGTTGACTTAAGCCGAGTCCCTCATGACCAGCCGTCCGTCGAATGTCGTCTCGGTGCGCTCCGACGGACGTTCTTTGTGCTCCAAAGTGGCAAAAAGTTCGCTGACTGCCCGATTCGCAATCGCTTCGTAATCTTGCGCGATGGTGGTGAGCGGCGGGCAGGTAAAGCGCGAAAACGGATGGTCGTCGTGGCCGGCGATGCGCAGATCGCAGCCCGCCCCGTGGCCGACGCGCAGGCCAAGGCCGTAGGCCGTGGACAGCATGCCGATCGCCAGACGGTCGTTGCTGCACAGAACCGTATTGGTGCTGAACGCCCCCGAGGACAGCAGTCGGCCGCCTTCGGTGCTGCCGATCTCTTCGAAGTTCCAGCCATCGCCTTCGGCCTTATAGATCCGTGGCTGATAGCCGTGCCGCTCCATGCTTTCGACATAGGCCTGATGGCGCTTGTTGGCATTGGGATTCGAGGGCGACTTCATTTCGAAAAAACACGGCGGCTCGCCACTGCGGCACAGGTATTCCACCATCAGATCAACGCTTTGCCGGTTGTCGGTGCCGACAAACGCCTGACCGACACCGGCCATGTTCGCGTCGAACAGGACAAGGGGGAAGTCGTCGTCGAACGCCTTTACGGCGGCCTCGTGGGACATGCGCCCGAAGGGGGCAAGCAGAACGCCGGCGGACTTCAGGGATCGCAGCGAACTTAGGTTGTCCCGCTCCATCTCGGGGCTGCCGTGCGAGCTTAGAAGGATGGGGCTGTAGCCGGCCTTGATGCAGGCAAGTTCGACCCGTCTGCCGATCTCGGAAAAGAAGGGGTCGGCAAGGTTCGGGACGACGACGCCGATGTTCTTGGTCGTGCGCCGGTTCTGGTTCATCGCAAAGACGTTAGGCTGATAGTCATACTTCTTCAGAGCGGCCTCGATCTTCGCGCGGGTCGAGGGCCGCACGCTTTCAGGGTCGTTGAAGTACTTTGACACGGTCGGGCGCGAGATGCCGCTGAGGGACGCGAATTCTTCCATATTGCGAATTTTCGGCTGCATCATTTGACACCTGATTTCCATAAACGTAACGCGCGACAATTTATGGAAATTACCAACGTCCCCCGCAAGCCGTCAAGGGCCTAAGTGGAGCCGGTTCTGCAGGGGTCGTCAAAAGGGAGATCAGGTCGAAAGCTTGCCCAACAGACCGCGGGTCGAGCCGTCCTTGTCCGACGCATCGGCGCCCTGAACCATCGGCAGCAGGGCGCGGGCAAGGTCTTTGCCCAGCTCCACCCCCCATTGATCGAAGGAATTCAGCCCCCAGATCGCGCCTTCGACGAACACCCGATGTTCGTAAAGCGCGATGATCTGGCCCAGCACGAAGGGCGTCAGCTTGGGATAGGCTAGCGTGACCGAGGGCCGGTTGCCCGGGAACGTCCGCTGATGCGCCTGCGCGGTCAGCGCGTCACCCGAGTAGCCCAGATCGGCGGCAATCTCGGCGGCCTCATCGAAGGGCCGGCCCAGCATCAGCGCCTCGGACTGGGCCAGACAGTTTGCCTTCAGCAGGTCATGGTGATCCTGCAACCGGGGCTCGTGGCCTTGGGCGGCGATCAGGAATTCGGCGGGCACAACCTCGGTGCCCTGATGCAGCAGTTGATAGAAGGCATGCTGCCCGTTGGTCCCCGGCTCGCCCCAGACGATGGGGCCCGAGTTGCGCGGCAGGATCTGCCCGTCGGTCGCCACCCGCTTGCCGTTACTTTCCATATCAAGCTGTTGCAGATAGGCCGGCAGCCGGGACAGCCGCTGGTCATAGGGCAGGACCGCCCGCGTGGAATAGTTGCACAGGTTGCGGTGCCAGATGCCGACCAACCCCAGCAAAACCGGCAGGTTACGGTCAAGCGGAGCGGTCTGGAAATGCGTGTCCATCGCGCGGGCGCCGGTCAGAAACTCGCGGAAGTGCTGCGGCCCGATGGCCAGCATGATGGGCAGGCCCACAGGCCCCCAAAGCGAATAGCGCCCGCCCACCCAGTCGGCGAACCCGAAGACGCGCGCGGGGTCGATGCCCATCTGCGCGGACTTCTCCAGATTGGTGGTGACGGCGGCAAGATGCCCCGCGAACCCGTCGCCCACAGCGGCGCGCAGCCAAGTGATGGCCGTTTGCGCATTCGTCATGGTCTCGATGGTGGTGAAGGTCTTGGAGGCGATGATCAGCAGGGTCGTCGCCGGGTCCAGCGTGCGCAGCGTGTCATTTATCTGCGCCCCGTCGACGTTCGAGACGTAATGGCAGCGCGGACCCGAGTGATAGGGGGCCAGCGCCAGCGTCGCCATCGCGGGGCCCAGATCAGAGCCGCCGATGCCGATGTTGACCACGTCCGTAAACCGCTTGCCGCCCGGCGTCGTGATCTTGCCCGAGTGGATGCCGGTGACGAACTGCTCCATCCGTTCAAGGGTCCGGGCGATGCCGGGGCGGACATCCTCGCCGTCGACGATCAAAGGGGTGGTGGTATTGGCGCGCAACGCGGTGTGAAGCACGGCGCGGTCTTCGGTGGTGTTGATCTTTTCGCCCGCGAACATTGCGTCACGCTTGGCCTCCACCCCGGTTTGCTGTGCAAGCTGTGTCAGCAGCGCCAGCGTGTCGGCATCGATATTGGTCTTGGAGTAATCCAGCAGAAGATCGTCCGCCTCGGCAGAGAAGGTTTCGAACCGGTCCGGCTGATCGAACAGCGAGATGATCGACCGCTCTTTGACCGAGGCGAACCGATGTTCGAGCTTGTCCCAGATCCTGTCCATCAGGCGCCTCTCAGGTTGGCGGCCGCGCGGGCCAGCGTTTCGATCTTGTCCCACTTCCGGGCGGCGACCAGATCCGCCGGTGCGACCCAGCTTCCCCCGGCACATAGCACGTTGCCAAGGCTCAGGTAGCTTTGCGCATTCGCGGGGCTTATGCCGCCAGTCGGGCAAAAGGTGATCTGCGGCAGCGGCGCGCCGATGGCCTTTAGGGCGGGTGCCCCGCCCGAGGCTTCTGCGGGAAAGAACTTGAGCATGTCATAGCCGCGGCCCAGCAACCGCATCGCTTCGCTTGCGGTGGCCGCACCGGGCAACAGCGGCAGGTCTTCGGCTTCGCAGGCTGCCAGCAATTCATCCGTGGCACCGGGCGACACACCGAAGGTGGCGCCGGCGTCTTTCGCGGCGCGGACGTCTTGCGGTGTGACCAGCGTGCCCGCCCCGACGTGGCCGCCCGCGACCTGCGACATGGCGCGGATCGCCTCTAGCGCGGCGGGTGTGCGCAGGGTGACTTCAAGCACCGGCAGACCGCCCGCGACCAAGGCTTCGGCCAGCGGGGCGGCGGTGGTGGCGTCGTCGATGACCAGAACGGGCACGATCGGCGCAAGGGCGCAAAGCGCGCGGGTTTTCTGGCTTGCTGCTGCGGGGGACAATGTCATCTCAGACTCCAAAGACGGTCGCGCCGGTGTCCGCGGACCCGACGGTGTTGCGGAACGCGGCGAACAGTTCACGACCCGTGCCCGCCTGATGGGCGGCAAGATCCGCCTGAGCGGGGGCGCGGGTCAGCACATCGGGCGTCAGGATCTGCAGCGTGCCGGTGGTGGCATCCACCCGCAGCAGGTCGCCGTCCTGCAGCTTGGAGATCGGCCCGCCGTCCAGCGCCTCGGGGCAGACGTGGATGGCGGCGGGGACCTTGCCCGACGCGCCCGACATCCGGCCATCGGTGACAAGCGCCACTTTCAGACCACGCCCCTGAAGGATCGACAAAAGCGGGGTCAGGCTGTGCAGCTCGGGCATGCCGTTGGCCTTCGGCCCCTGAAAGCGCACGACGACGATCACGTCATCGGTGAACTCGCCCGCCTTGAAGGCGGCCTTGACCTCTTCCTGATCGGCAAAGACCCGCACCGGAGCCTCGACCACGTGATGTTCCGGCGCGACGGCCGAGACCTTCATGACGGCGGTCCCAAGCGAGCCGGTCAGCCGTTTCAACCCGCCGGTGGTCTGGAACGGATCGCTGGCGGGGCGCAGGATCTTGTCGTTGAGGCTTTCGCCGCTGCCCTTCTGCCAGCTTAGATCGCCGTCGATCAGCTTGGGCTCGCGGGTGTAATTCTCCAACCCGTCGCCGCCGACGGTGCGGGTGTCGGGGTGCAGCATGCCGTTGTTCAGCAGATCGCCGATCATGTAGCCAAGCCCGCCCGCGGCGTGAAAGTGGTTCACGTCCGCCAGCCCGTTCGGATAGACGCGGGCCATCAGGGGGGTGACGTCGGACAGGTCGGAAAAATCCTCCCAGTCCAGCAAGATGCCGCCGGCGCGGGCCATGGCGACAAGGTGGATCAGCAGGTTGGTCGAGCCGCCGGTCGCGTTCAGCCCGACGATCCCGTTCACAAAGGCCTTTTCGTCCAGAATGTCACAGACCGGCGTGTAGGCGTTGCCAAGGGCCGACAGCGCCAAGGCCCGTTTCGCACCCTCGCGGGTCAGGGCGTCGCGCAGCGGCGTGCCCGGAGACACGAAGCTGGAGCCGGGCAGATGCAGCCCCATGAACTCCATCAGCATCTGGTTGGTGTTGGCGGTGCCGTAGAAGGTGCAGGTGCCGGGGCCGTGGTAGGCGGCCATTTCGGCCTGCATCAAGGCCTCTCGCCCGACCTCGCCGGCGGCGAACTTCTGGCGGACCTTGGCCTTGTCGTCGTTGGGCAGCCCGCTCAGCATCGGGCCTGCGGGCAGGAACACCGCAGGCAGGTGCCCGAAGGCCTGCGCGGCGATGACCAGCCCCGGCACGATCTTGTCGCAGACGCCCAGAAACACAGCCGCGTCAAAGACATTGTGCGACAGGGCGACCGAGGCCGCCATGGCGATGACATCGCGTGAAAACAGGCTCAGCTCCATCCCCGCTTCGCCTTGGGTCACGCCATCGCACATCGCGGGCACCCCGCCGGCCACCTGCGCGGTGCCGCCAGCGGCGCGGGCAGCTTGGCGGATTGCGTCGGGGTAGGTTTCGAACGGTTGATGCGCCGACAGCATGTCGTTGTAGGTGGTGACGATCCCAAGGTTGCCCGCGCTTTCGGTCGCCAGCCGGGACTTGTCATCGCCCGAGGCCGCATAGGCGTGCGCCTGCCCGCTGCACGACAGATGCGCCCGCGCAGGGCCCTTGGCGCGGGCGGCGGCCATGCGGTCCAGATAGGGCCTGCGAGTGCCTTCGCTGCGGGCAATGATGCGGTCGGTGACACGGGCTACAGTTGCATTCAGTTTCATCAGCTTTCGCCTTTCATCCAATTTCGCGCCAGCGGCGACCGTCGCGGTGCAGCAGCATCGATGCGTCTTCCGGCCCCGAGCCTTCGGCATCGTAGGGGGCGGGCGCGCTTCCCGCCGCCTGCCATTCTTCGATCACGGGATCGGCCCAGGCCCAGGCGGCCTCGACCTCGTCGCCGCGCATGAACAGGGTCTGGTCCCCCCGGATCACATCCATGATCAGCCTCTCATAAGCGTCCTGAGGCTCGGAATGCTCTTCGTGCAGATCCGCGAAGGTCATGTCGAGGTTGACCTCGGCCAGTCGGAAGCCGCCCGGCCCCGGTTCCTTGATCGTGTTGCGCAGGGTGATGCCCTCGTCCGGTTGCAGACGGATGATCAGCGCATTTCCCCGCCGCTCTGCGACATCGGGGAAGATCATATGCGGCGGGTCGCGGAAGACGATCGCAATCTCTGAGGTCCGGGCGCGCAGTCTCTTGCCGGTGCGCAGGTAGAACGGCGTGCCGGCCCATCGCCAGTTGCCCACCGTGACCTTCATCGCAATATAGCTTTCGGTTTTGCTTTTGCGATTGCCGACATGCTCAAGATATCCGTCCGTGCCGTTGCGCCCCCGGTATTGGCCGCGCACGATATCGGTCTGCGGGACGGGGTCCAGCGCCTCGATCACCTTCAGCTTCTCGTCGCGCACCGCCGAGGGCTTGAACTTGGACGGAGGCTCCATCGCCGTCAGGCACAAAAGCTGCATCAGGTGGTTTTGCAGCATGTCGCGCATGGCGCCGGACTGATCGTAATATTCACCGCGCCCGTCGACCCCAAGGCTTTCGGCCACGGTGATCTGGACGTGGTCGACATGGGTCGCGTTCCACAGCGGCTCCCACAGGGCATTGCCAAAGCGCAGGGCCATCAGGTTCTGCACGGTCTCTTTGCCAAGGTAATGATCGATGCGGTAGATCTGATGCTCTTCAAAACTGCGGCGCAGACCGGCGTTCAGGGTTTTCGCGCTTTCCAGATCCTGCCCGAAGGGTTTTTCGACCACGATGCGGCTGTCCGGGGTGGCAATTCCATGGGCGTTCAGCTTGTCGGCGATGGTGCCGAACAGCATGGGCGCCACCGACAGATAAAAGGCCCTGACCGCATCGGGGCGCATCATCTGCGCAAGGCTGTCCCAGCCGGTGTCGCCCGTTGCATCGACGCAGACATAGTCGATCTGCGTCAGGAACCGGTCCAGCGTGGCGGGGTCGCCGGCATGCTTTGGCGCGAATTCGACAAGGCAGTCGCGAACAACCTCGCGGAACGCCTCGGTCGTCATTTCGGACCGGGCGGCGCCGATGATCCGGGCCTCGGGGGCGATCTGACCGACGATGAACCGGTGGAAAAGGCCCGGCAAAATCTTGCGTTTCGCCAGATCACCCGTTGCCCCGAAGACAACAAGGTCGAACACCTCGACCGGAATGACACGAGAGACCATGTTCCTAGCCCGCCAGCTTCATGGATGAGGACGAGGCCAGCAACTCGCCCATGCGCTGCGCCGTGTCGATCATCCGGTTGGAGAAGCCCCATTCGTTATCATACCAGCTGACGACGCGCACCATACCGCCCGCAGTGACCGAGGTTTGCGCCGCGGCAAAGCAGGACGAATGCGCATCGTGGTTGAAGTCGATCGAGACCAGCGGGTCTTCTTCGTATGACAGTACCTCCGACAGGGGGCCCTTGGCGGCCTCGGCCATGGCGGCGTTGACGGTGTCGACGGTGGCGGGGCGTTCGGGCAGGAAGCACAGATCGACCATCGACACATTCGGCGTCGGCACACGCACGGCAGAGCCTTCCAGCTTGCCGGCCAGTTGCGGCAAGACCAGCGAGATGGCCTTTGCCGCCCCGGTGGAGGTTGGCACCATCGACAAGGATGCGGCGCGGGCACGGTAAAGATCCGGATGGTTCGTGTCGTGGCTGGGCTGGTCGCCGGTGAAGGCGTGGATCGTGGTCATGTAGCCGGTCTTGATCCCGAAGGCCCGATCCAGAACCATCGCCACGGGCGCCAGACAGTTGGTCGTGCAGGACGCGTTCGAAACGATCACGTCGTCGGCCACCAGATCGTCGTGGTTAACGCCATAGACAACCGTGCGGTCCGCATCTTGTCCGGGGGCCGAGATCAGCACCCGCTTCGAGCCGTTGTCCAGATGCAGCTTGGCCTTGTCGCGCGTGGTGAAAAGGCCGGTGCATTCCAAGGCGACGTCCACGTCCTGCCACGGCAGCTCTTGCGGATTTCGGATCGCGGTCAGGCGAATGTGCCGCTCGCCGACGATCAGCGTGTCGCCGTCGACCGACACGGTGTCCTTCAGACGGCCATGCACCGAGTCGTATTTCAGCAGATGCGCAATGTGTCCGGCGGGGGCCAGATCGTTGATCGCGACAATCTCGACATCGTCGCGCGACCGTTCGATCAGCGCGCGCAGGATGCCTCGGCCAATGCGTCCAAACCCGTTGATGGCGATTTTCGTTGTCATGGTCATTCACTCCGGGGGCTCGTCTGGTTTCGGTAAGGGATGTGGTAGCGCTAACATTATTGGGTTGAGGAGTCTGGTGTTGCGGTCGGCATTCAGACCTCCTCGGCCCAGGGGGGATTGGCGCCGGCGCGTGCCACGGTGACGGCTGCGACCCTTGCGCCGTGTTCCAATGCTTGGGTCAGGGCGTCTGCGGGCAGGCTTGCAAGCTTTGATTTCTGAAGCGTGCCCAGCTCGTATAACTTCGCCAAGACGCCCGCGTTGAAGGTGTCGCCGGCGCCCACGGTGTCGACGATCTCGACCCGGCGGGCGGGCACGGTCACCTCGGTGCCGTCGCGCAGATATCCGGTGGCGCCTTGGCCGCCTCGGGTCAGGATGACGACGCTTGGGCCGGTCTTCAGCACCGCGTTGACCTTTTCGGTCAGGGACAGCGGGTCGGGCACCAGCCAATTCAGATCCTCGTCCGAGACTTTGACGATATCGGCCAGCGCCATCATTCGGTCCAGCCGGGCGCGGTATTTGTCGATGTCCCCGATGAACTGCGGGCGGATGTTCGGATCAAGCATGACCGCACGGCCCTTGCCTTCGCGTTCCAGAAGGGCGGCGTAGGTGCCGGCGCCGGGCTCACACGCAAGGCTGATCCCGCCGAAATACAGCGACGAGACTTCGGCGGAGACCTCGGGCAGATCGTCAAAGCGCAGCATTCGGCCGGCCGAGTTTTCATCAAAGAAGGAATAGGTCGCATGGCCGTTTTGCAGGTGAACGAACGCCAGCGTCGTCGGACGGTCCGAGGTGACCACATGGGTTGTGTCCACATGGCTGGCCTTCAGCGCATCGGCAAGGCGTTGGCCGAACGTATCGTGCGACAGTCCCGTCAGCATGCCGGTCTGCACACCCAACCGCCCCAGCGCAATCGCGGTGTTGAACACCGCCCCGCCGGCATGGGGGACAAAGCCGTCGCAGCCTGCCGACGTCGGCGTCGGGATCATGTCGACAAGCGCTTCTCCGCAACACAGGATCATTTGGCCGGGCCCTTCTGAAAGATATTTCGGTCGACAAGAAAACGGTTGGACAGGGGCAGACTTGCCGCGCCAAGGGCGCGGGCATCGGGCCCGACCGTGCCTTCGATTACTTCGGGGGTCTGCGTGCCGGCGACCGACAGGCGCGCAACCTCGGCCCTTGTGCGGGCCGCGAGCTTTGCGCGCATCTCGTCAGGCATCCAGCCGTCGATCAGAACCTGCCCCACATCGACAAGGCAGATGGACGAGACAATGGCCTGCGCGATGCCCCGCGCGGCGTCGGTCAGCCATGCCTCAAGCGCATCTTCCGGCACCGTCCAGCTTGCCGGATCATCCCAGACCATCGCGCTTTGCCGACCGCTGGCGGCCAGCGCGCTTTCCAACGTGGCCAATGAGGCGACATCGACAAGCTGGCGCATCGTGCTGGCGCCTGTCTGCACCATCATCGAGCCAAGCGCCGCGGCGTTGCCCGTGCGCCCGGTGTAAAGACTGCCGTCCAGCACCAGACCGCCGCCGATGAAGAAGCCAACGAAAAAGTACAGGAAATCGCGGGGTTTGCCTTGATCGCCGAACACCAGCTCGGCCCCGCAGGCGGTCGAGGCGTCGTTGCAGACGAACACGGGGTAGTCCCACGTCGCCCCGATCTCTGCCGCGATGTCGCGGTCTTTCCAGCCCGCCATGTCCTTGGCGCCGACGCCAAGGGTCTCGGCCCAATCCCAAAGCTGGAAGGGCATGGCGATGCCAAGTCCGGCGATGCGGGATCTGTGATCCGGCGGCAGACGGTCCAGGATCTGCCCGATGGCATCGGTTGCGAATGCCACTGTATTGTCCGGCGTAGGGTAGGGATGCTGGACCCGGACGCGGTGCTGCACCGTGCCCAGAAAGTCCGTGAGAATCAGATCAAGGCTGCGGCGGCCCACCTTCAGCCCGAAGAAGAAGGCGCCTTCTTTGGCAAGGCTGATGGGGACAGAGGGCTGGCCCACCTTGCCGCGCACGGGCTTGCCGCGCACAAGCAATCCGTCGGCCTCCAACGCCCGCATGATCACCGACACCGTCTGCGCCGACAGCCCTGTTTCGCGGGCGATCTCGGCCTTGGCCATCGCGCCGCTTTGCCGAAGCAGGGTCAGGACCAGCCGTTCGTTATAGGCCCGCATGCCGCTTTGGTTCGAGCCCCGCCGCGCGGGGTCGAAACTGGCGGTGTCACCTTCGGATTTCAAAGCCGTTTCCATCCCTGACCTCATTGGTCGTTCGGCGGCAGACTGATCCGATAGGGGCGGATGAGTCAATAAATAAATCAATGTGATTTACTTATTGGCGATAAGGCGCACAGCGGGCATCGCGACGCGCAATTAAATGCGCGCCGCGAACAACCTTGATGTCTAAGACGACGACTCAGGCGTCGAGGTTTTCGACATTCAGGGCGTTGTTCTGGATGAACTCGCGCCGGGGTTCGACCACGTCGCCCATCAGCTTGGTGAAGATGTCGTCGGCGTCGGCCAGATCCTCGATGCGGACCTGCAGCAGGGTGCGGGCCTCGGGGTCGAGGGTGGTTTCCCACAACTGGTCGGGGTTCATCTCTCCCAGACCCTTGTAGCGTTGCAGCGACAGGCCCTTTTCGCCCTCGGTCAGGATGGCGTCCAGCAGGTCGTTGGGGCCATAGATCAACTGCTCGCGGTCCTTGCGGACCAGCTTGGCGGGCTTGTCGTAGACCTCTTGCAGGGCGTCGGTCATCTGCCCCAGACGGCGGGATTCCCCCGAGCGCAGGACCTGCCCGTCAAGGGTGCGCACCTCTTCGACACCGCGCAGGGTGCGGTTCAGGCGCAGGCCGCGATCCTGCGTCTGGCGGCCTTGCCAGCCACGTTCGTATTCCACGGCGATCAGGTCCAGACGTTCGGCCACGCGGTCGGCGGTGCCTTGCAGATCCGCATCCACCACGCCGGGCTTGAAGGCGCCGGCGATGGCGGCCTGTTCAAGGATGTGGGACGGGTAATGGGTCGGGAACGCCTGCAGGATGCGGCGGGTCTGGCGGGCCTCTTCGACGACACGGGCCAGATCCTGACCCATGATTTCCTCACCCGAGCCCAGACGCAGCACGGCGCCGTCGACGCCTTGCTGGATCAGGTAATCTTCCAGCGCGGTCTGGTCCTTCAGGTAGACCTCGGACTTGCCGCGGGCCACTTTGTAAAGCGGCGGCTGCGCGATGTAGAGGTATCCACCCTCGATCAGTTCGGGCATCTGCCGGAAGAAGAACGTCAGCAAAAGCGTGCGGATGTGGGCACCATCGACGTCGGCGTCGGTCATGATGACGATCTTGTGGTAGCGCAGCTTCGAGATGTCGAATTCGTCGCGACCGATGCCGGTGCCAAGCGCCATCACAAGGTTGCCGATTTCCTGACTGCCAAGCATGCGGTCGAACCGGGCCCGCTCGACGTTCAGGATCTTGCCGCGCAGGGGCAGCACCGCTTGGGTGCGCCGGTCGCGACCGGTTTGGGCCGAGCCGCCGGCGCTGTCACCCTCGACCAGAAACACCTCGGTCTTGGACGGGTCCTTTTCCGAGCAATCCTTGAGCTTGCCGGCCAGAAAGTTCACGTCCATCGCCGATTTGCGCCGGGTCAGTTCGCGCGCCTTGCGGGCGGCTTCGCGGGCCATCGCGGCCTCGACGATCTTGCCGACGATCTGGCGGGCCTCGTTCGGGTTCTCCTCGAACCACTCGGCCAGCTTTTCGTTCATCAGGCTTTCGACGGCGGGGCGCACCTCGGACGAGACTAGCTTGTCCTTGGTCTGGCTGCTGAACTTGGGGTCCGGCACCTTGACCGACAGCACGCAGGTCAGACCCTCGCGGGCGTCGTCGCCGGTGAACGAGATCTTCTCTTTCTTGGCGATGCCGCTGGACTGGGCGTAGCTGTTGATCGTGCGGGTCAGCGCCCCCCGGAAGCCCGCCATATGGGTGCCGCCGTCGCGCTGGGGGATGTTGTTGGTAAAGGGCAGCACCGTCTCGTGGTAGCTGTCGTTCCACCACATCGCGACCTCGACGCCGATGCCGTCCTTTTCGCCCGAGATATAGATCGGGGTTTCCATCACCGGGGTCTTGGAGCGGTCCAGATATTTGACGAATTCGCGCACGCCGCCTTCGTAGACCAGTTCGGTGTGCAAGGGCTCGGCGGGGCGCAGATCCTCCAGCACGATTTTCACGCCCGAGTTCAGGAACGCAAGTTCGCGCAGGCGATGTTCCAGCGTCTTGAACGAGTATTCGAGGTTCGAGAATGTGTCGGTCGAAGCCAGAAACCGCACTTCGGTCCCCTTGCGGCCATTGGCGTCGCCCAGCACTTCCAGATGGTGCACCGTGTCGCCCTTTTCGAAGCGGGCGTAATGTTCCTTGCCGTCGCGCCAGACCCGCAGTTCCAGCCAGTCGGACAGGGCGTTCACGACCGAGACACCCACGCCGTGCAAACCGCCCGACACCTTATAGGAGTTCTGGTCGAATTTGCCGCCCGCGTGCAGCTGGGTCATGATGACCTCGGCCGCCGAGACGCCTTCTTCGTCGTGAATGCCGACCGGAATGCCGCGCCCGTTGTCGCTGACCGAGACGCTGCTGTCGGCGTGAATTCGCACGGTCACGGCGTCGGCATGGCCGGCCAGAGCCTCGTCGATGCCGTTGTCCACGACCTCATACACCATGTGGTGCAGGCCGCTGCCATCGTCGGTGTCGCCGATATACATGCCCGGACGTTTGCGGACGGCTTCCAACCCTCTGAGAACCTTGATTGAATCGGCGCCGTATTCTTCGACTTCTTGCACTTGATCGGCCATTCGGACCTTCCTTGATGACGTCCCGGATTTATACGTGGGGCGGCGGGGAATGTCACGCCTTCCCCCCATATTTCGCGGTCATGCGAAGGGGATGACACACCCCACAAGGATAAGCAGCACGCCGGCGGTCAGATTGGTCCGCCGCAGCGCCTTGGGCGAGCTTAAAAGCGCCCTTGCCCGACCGATAAAAACCGCCAGCATCAGGTTGCCCAGCAGCGGCACCAGAAAGCTCAGCGTGCAGATGGCGGCGATGTCCAACGCGCCCAGTTGCGTCAGATCGAAGAACCCCGGCAGCACGCCCATGTAGAACAGCACCGCCTTGGGATTGCCCAGAATCACCGCCAGACCGGCCAGAAATCCGGCCCACATGCCGGGACGGGTCAGACGGCTGTCCGAGGCGATCGACCGGTCGGCATGACGGATCAGCAGGGCCCCCATCACCACAAAGACACCGCTGGCCACCCAGCGCAGCACGGTCATGAAGCCGTCGAAGGTGTCCACGATCCATGTGACGCCCAGAATGGCCAGCAGGGGCCACAGCACGTCGCCCACCACGACCCCCAGCGCCAGCGGCCATGCGGCATGAAACCCGCCCGACATCGCCCGCGCGGTCAGCGCCACCCAGACCGGGCCGGGGGTCAGGAACAGCACGAACAATGCGCCCGCATATAAGGTCAAATCGCTTGCGGTGATACTCATCCGGCATCCTCGGGCAGGTGGTCCAGAACCGTCGTGGCACTGGCGCCGCCGGTGCCTTTGGCCGTCTCGGTCACTTGAACGGCCATCGCCCGGTCGCCAAGGGCGCGGAACAGCCCCGGCTCGGTCCCGGTCATGAAGGCCTGCGCGCCCAAGGCACAGATCTCGTCGTAAAGCGCGCCGCGGCGGGCTTCGTCCAGATGGGCGGCGACCTCGTCCAACAGCAGCACCGGCGGGCGGCCCATCCGCTGGGCCAGAGCCCGCGCATTGGCAAGGATCAGCGAGATCAAAAGCGCCTTCTGTTCGCCGGTCGAGCAATGGCGCGCCTCCATCGCCTTTTCGGCATAGACGGCTGACAGATCGGCGCGGTGCGGGCCGGTCAGGGTGCGCCCGGCGGCCAGATCGCGGCCCCGCCCGGCGGCCAGCGCCTCGCGCAGCGTCTCTTCTGCGGGCTCGTCGCCCGACCCGGGGTCTCCAATCGTCAGATCGGCCACAGGAAAGCGGGTGGCGGCCCCGGCCTGCGCCTCTTTCAGCGCGGCGACGGCGGCGGCCCGGTTGGCACGGATCACGGCGCCTTGGCGGGCCATCTGAACCTCCAGCGCGGCATACCATCCGGGATCGCGCACCTGATCCTTCAGCAGGCGATTACGTTCGCGCATGGCCTTTTCATAGGCCAGCGTGGCCTCGCCGTGGGCGGGCTCGAAACTAAGGGTTATGCGGTCCAGAAACCGGCGGCGCCCCTCGGCGCCCTCGGTCCACAGCCGGTCCATTGAGGGCACCAGCCACAGGATCCGAACCAGCCGCCCCAGAGCGACCTGCGGCGCGGGCTTTTCATCGATGACGACGCTGCGCGAACTGCCCGCCTCGGATCGCAGAACCACCTGATGCGGCATTTCCCCGCCCGACAACTCGGCCTGCAGCTTCCAGCCCAAAGCCTCGGGGCGGCGGGCGATGTCCTCCATCGCGGCCCGGCGCATGCCGCGTCCCGGCGACAAAAGCGAGATGGCTTCCAGAATGTTGGTCTTTCCGGCCCCGTTGGGCCCGAAAATCGCGACCGGGCGCCCGTCCAGCGCCAGATCCAGCGTCCTATGGGACCGGAAATGCGACAGGGACAGATGGCTCAGGATCAACCCGCTCATGACGCGCCCGTCTTTAGTGTCGGCAAAATATCCCCGCCGGAGGCAGCCTTGACCGTGCGATGCCGTCTCAGACGCGCATCGGCATGACGACATAGACCGCCGAGGTGTCATTGCCCTCGCGCATCAGGGTCGGGTCGCCGGACGAGTTGAACATGAACACCGCATTCTCGCGGTCGACCTGGCTGGCGATCTCCAGCAGATATTTGGCGTTGAAGCCGATTTCGAGCTTTTCGTCGGCATAGGCCACGGCCAGCTCTTCTTCGGCGGCGCCGCTGTCGGGGGCGTTGACCGACAGGATCAGACGATCCTCGTCCAGCGCCAGCTTGACGGCGCGCGAGCGCTCCGAGCTGACGGTCGCGACCCGGTCCACGGCCTTGGCGAATTCCTGTGCGTCCACCTCCAGCCGGCGGGTGTTGCCCATGGGAATGACGCGGGTGTAATCGGGGAAGGTGCCGTCGATGACCTTCGAGGTCAGGGTGATCTCGGGCGTGGCAAAGCGCACCTTGGTCTCGGACACCGAGACCGCGATCTGCGCTTCGTCATCGTCCAGCAGCTTGCGCATTTCGCCCACGGTCTTGCGGGGTACGATCACGCCGGGCATGTCGGCGGCGCCCTCGGGCAGGGCGGTGTCGATACGGGCCAGACGGTGGCCATCGGTGGCCACGCAGCGCAGCACCTGACCGTCTTCGCCGTCGGCCACATGCATATAGACGCCGTTCAGGTAATAGCGGGTCTCTTCCGTCGAAATGGCGAATTTGGACTTGTCGAACAGCCGCCGCAGCACGGTCGCCGGGGCCGAGAAATTCGACTGGTATTCCGAACTGGCCATCACCGGGAAATCTTCCTTCGGCAGCGTCGCCAGCGAGAAGTTGGACCGCCCGGCCTCGACCGTCAGCCGCCCGGATGCGCCGTCGTCGGTCAGTTGCACCAGTGCCCCGTCGGGCAGCTTGCGCACGATCTCGTGCAGGGTGACGGCGCTGACGGTGGTGGCGCCGGGGCGTTCCACATGGGCGACGGTCTTGTCCACGACCTCGATATCCAGATCCGTCGCGCGGAAACTGACGGAATTGGCGTCGGCCTCGATCAGCACATTGGCCAGGATCGGAATGGTGTTGCGGCGTTCGACCACCGATTGCGCCTGCGCCACGGCTTTCAGAAGCGTGCCGCGTTCAATGCTGATTTTCATTGTGATCGTCCCTCGTGCTGCCGGGGCCGGCAAGGTATCGGAAAATACCCGCGGCTCAAGCTCTTTTCCGGACTGTCTGACGTTAAATCAGGGGCGTCAAGGGGCGCGGACGCCCCCTGTTGCCTCAGGCTTCGAGCATGCGGCGCAAAAGTTCCACATCCTCGTCGATCTGGTTGTCGATCGAACGCAGCTCTTCGATCTTGCGCACGGCATGCAGCACCGTGGTGTGATCGCGCCCGCCGAACCGCCGCCCGATTTCGGGCAACGACCGCGAGGTAAGCTGTTTGGACAGATACATCGCCACCTGACGCGGGCGCGCGATGGTGCGGGTCCGTTTCGGGCTAAGAAGATCCGACATGCGGATGTTGTAGTGCTCGCTGACCTTGCGGATGATCTCGTCGATGGTGACCTTGCGGTCGCTTGCCCGCAGGATGTCGGCCAGACAGTCTTGGGTCAGATCCAGCGTGATTTCCCGGCCCACAAGCGAGGCAAAGGCGAACAGACGCGTCAAAGCCCCTTCCAGCACCCGCACGTTGGTCGAGATGCGGTGGGCCAGAAACTCCAGCACGCCATTGGCGATGCTTAGCTGCGGGTAGTCGCGGCGATACTGCTCGACCTTGGACTGCAGGATGCCCAGACGCAGCTCATAGTCGGTGGGGTGCAGGTCGACCACCAGACCCCACTGCAGCCGCGAGCGGATGCGTTCGTCCATCCCGTCCATTTCCGACGGTGAGCGGTCGCCCGAGATGATGATCTGACGGCCCTGATCCACGAGCGCGTTGAACGTGTGGAAAAACTCGTCCTGGGTCGAGTTCTTGCCGGCGATAAACTGCACGTCATCCACCATCAGCACGTCGACCGAGCGGAAGATCTGTTTGAAGTCCATGGTCGAGCGATCCCGCAGGGACTGCACGAAGCGATACATGAATTGCTCGGCCGACAGGTACACGACCTTTTTCTCGGGGCTGCGGGCCTGCAACTCCCACGCGATGGCGTGCATCAGGTGGGTCTTGCCCAAACCGACGCCGCCATAAAGGAACAGCGGGTTGAACGTCACTGGCCCGGTCGAGGCCACGCGCCGAGCGGCGGCGTTGGCCAGTTCGTTCGGCTTGCCGACGACGAAGCTGTCGAAGGTGAAGCGTGCGTCCAGCGGGGCGCCCGGAATCTCGTCCGGACCTGCCGAGCCGTTGGCCGCCGTCGCCGGAACAAGGGATGCCGCCTTGCGCGCCGGTCCGCCGCGTGGCGATCCGGTCTGTTCGGTCACGTCGCTTGCGCCGTCACTGTCGCCGCCGTCGCTGTCATAGCGTCCGTTGCCGGACGCGCGGTGGGCCTGTGCCGAAGGCGCGGCATTGGCGGCGGCCTCGGCGGGGGCGGCCACGACAAAGCGAAGCCGCTCGACGGACTCGCCTTCTGCCATGAGGTGCTGGCGGATCTGGTCGCCGAAGTTCCGCGATACCCAATCGCCGATAAACACGGTGGGCACGCCAAAAGTCACGACACCGGCTTCTTCCTTCAGGAAGCGAAGCGGCTTGATCCAGGTTGTGTAGTTGTTGTTGCCAACCGACCTCTTAAGCAGATTACTAACACGTCCCCAGGTGTCATCGGTCATATTATTCTTAACCCGTTCTTTTATTGTTCAGAACAGCCTGATTGGCTGTCCCCGGGCCTTCACGAGGCCCCCGGTGTCTTGCGACCCGACACCGCCTTCCGACCATCCTGACGCATCGTGGCATGTGACGGATCGGCCTTTTGCAGCAAAGACCTCTGCCGTCACATTGGCAGCACACGATGACTGGCCGACGGACCTGCGCAAAAGATCGGCACGGACGGGATTGCACCGGCCAGCTTCTCTGACGACAGCTCCGCGAACCGCGGATAGGGACAATACCCGAAGCCCCGTTCGCCAGCACAGGCTGACGACCAGACCCCGACAAGTCGGGACACCGAAAAAAGACCACTCGGCACGCATCCTGACAACAACCAGCACGGCGCCAAAGTGGCCGCAACCGACCCCGGACTCCGTCAGGCAATACCTGACGATGCCCCGGACCTGTGCCCGTGCTCGTAAACTGTCCCCCAAAAGACGATGTGAATCGCAGGCTCAAGCTAGCAAGCGGTTAACAGGGCAGGCAACATATCTTCACGCTTGACTCAGAACCATGTGGAAACCGAATCCGACAGGCGTTGCCAAAGGCCCACAGTTGCTTTGCGTTCAGCCAGAAGTTGAACAAAAAAAGGGCGCAACCGTCGTGGTTGCGCCCTTGTTCATTTCTTGAGGTCCGTGGATCCGGTTGAGGATCAGGCCAGAGCTTTCACCCGGCTGGACAGACGCGAGATCTTCCGCGAGGCGGTGCTTTTGTGGACGACGCCCTTGGTGACGCCGCGCATCAGTTCAGGCTGAGCCTGCTGAAGGGCCGTCTTGGCTTCGTCTGCGTTGCCCGAAGAAATCGCTTCTTCGACTTTGCGAATAAAGGTCCGGATCCGCGAACGGCGGGCCTTGTTGACGTCTTGGCGGCGCTCATTCTGGCGCGCGCGTTTTTTTGCCTGAGGCGAGTTAGCCATAGTTGCGCTATCCGTTCTATTCGGGTCACGTGTAATCTGAAGTGGCGCTTCTAGGGGCGACTCGGGGGCGTGTCAACAGCACTGGCGCGCCACCCGTGGAAATCGGCCTATTTATCGCGGAACTGCGGTTCGCGCTTTTCGACAAAGGCGCTCATGCCCTCGGCCTGATCCTCGGTCGCGAACAGAGAATGGAAGACGCGGCGCTCGAACAACAGCCCCTCGGCCAGCGTCGTCTCGTAGGACCGGTTCACGGCTTCCTTGACGACCATGGTGCTAAGCGCGGATTTCTCGGCGATCTTCTCTGCGGCCGAGGTCGCTTCCTCCATCAGTTTCTTGGCGGGCACGACGCGGCTGACAAGGCCGGACCGCTCGGCCTCTTCTGCGTTCATGAAGCGGCCTGTCAGATGCATGTCCATCGCCTTGGACTTGCCCACCAGACGGGTCAGCCGCTGGGTGCCGCCGATGCCGGCGACGATGCCAAGGTTGATCTCGGGCTGGCCGAACTTGGCGGTATCGGCGGCGATGATGAAGTCGCACATCATCGCAAGCTCGCAGCCGCCGCCCAGCGCATAGCCCGCCACCGCCGCGATGATCGGCTTGCGACAGCGCATGATCTGGTCCGAATCCTCGACGAACAGGTTCTCGGTGAAGACGTCGACGAAGCTTTTCTCGGCCATCTCGGTGATGTCGGCCCCGGCGGCAAAGGCCTTTTCCGACCCGGTCAGGATCGTGACGCGCACCTTGTCGTTGGTCTCGTTGGACCGCAGACAGGCCGCAAGCTCGCCCAGCAACTGCGCGTTGAGGGCGTTCATAGCCTCGGGGCGGTTCAGCCGCACGATCGCGACATGATCCTCGATTTCGACGTTCAGCGTCTCGTAAGCCATCAGGGGCCCCTTCGTTCCGCGTTTCATCCAGACCCGATTCCTTAGCACCAAGGCCCGACGGTTCAAGTTATCTTTGGCATTGCGCACAATAGAACGAGGATCGACCCGACTGCGTGATTCGCCGGATCAGACCGGAACAGTCGGGGGTCACACACGGCTGCCCCTCGCGCCCGTAAACGGCAAAGGAATGCTGGAAATAGCCCAGTTCGCCGTCCGCCTGCCGGTAGTCTTTCAGCGATGATCCGCCCGAGGTGATCGCCTGTTCCAGAACCTCGCGGATGATCGGCACCAGCCCTTGCGCACGGGCGGCGGACAGCGCACCGGCCTTGCGCAGGGGCGAGATACCGGCGCGAAACAGAGCCTCGCACACGTAGATGTTGCCAAGCCCGGCCACGATCTTCTGATCCAGCAGCGCCGATTTGATCGGCGTGTTGCGGCCCCGCAGGCGCTGGGCCAGATACGGGCCCGAAAAGGCGTTGCCCAAAGGCTCGGGGCCGATGCCGGCCAGCAGGCGGTGGGTGTCCAGCGCTTCGGTCGGGGCCAGATCCATCGCCCCGAAGCGGCGCGGGTCGTTGAAGGTGATGCGGGCGCCGCTGTCCATGTCCAGCACCACATGATCATGCTTTTCCGGCGCGGCATGGGCCTGATGGAACTGGCCCTGCACTTGGCGATCTTGCGGGCCGGTGATCAGCATCCGCCCCGACATGCCCAGATGGACGATCAGCGTCTCGGCGCTGGACAGATCCAGCAGCAGGTATTTCGACCGCCTGCGCAACCGCTCGACCCGCGCCCCCGTCAGCCGCTGCGCCATCTGCGGCGGGAAGGGCCAGCGCAGGTCCGGGCGGCGCACATCGGCGCGGGCGATGACGGCGCCTGCCATCACAGGTTCCAGCCCGCGGCGGACGGTCTCGACTTCGGGCAGTTCGGGCATGGGATCGGACCTTCGCATTGTAACGGTGCAGCGGCGCCCTATAAGAAGGGAGTGTTTCAGCAAACGGCAAGGCCCGGATGACCGACGAGCAGCAGAATACCACCCATTTCGGTTTCAGAACCGTCCCCGAGGACGAAAAGGCCGGCATGGTCCACGGTGTCTTCACCAACGTCGCCTCGCGCTACGACGTGATGAACGACGTGATGTCGGGCGGCGTGCACCGTCTGTGGAAAGACGCGATGATGGATTGGCTGGCGCCCCGGCCCGGTCAGCGGCTGCTAGACGTGGCGGGCGGCACCGGCGACATTTCGTTTCGCTTTCTGGACCGGGCGGGCGACGCCGAGGCCGTGGTGCTGGACATGACCGAGCAGATGCTGGTCGAAGGCCGCCGCCGCGCCGAGGCCGACACGAATGCAGACGCCCGCGCCGACCGTCTGGACTGGATCGTCGGTGACGCCATGCAACTGCCGTTCGAGGATAACAGCTTCGACGTCTACACCATCAGCTTCGGCATCCGGAACGTCACCCGCATCCCCGACGCCCTGTCCGAGGCTTACCGCGTCCTGCGCCCCGGTGGCCGCCTGATGGTGCTGGAGTTCAGCCAGCTTCCGAACCCGGCCATGCAATGGGCCTATGACCGCTATTCGTTCAACGTCATCCCCGCGATGGGCAAGATGATCGCCGATGACCGCGACAGCTATCAGTATCTGGTCGAATCGATCCGCAAGTTTCCCGATCAGGAAAGCTTTGCCGCGATGATCCGGCAGGCGGGGTTCGATCAGGTGAAGTATCGCAACATGACCTTCGGGGTGGCGGCGCTGCACTCGGGCTGGAAACTCTAGGTGCGCGGTCCGCACAACCTCTGGCGTCTGATTCAGACCGGCGCCACGCTGGAACGCACCGGCGCGATGGGCCCGGTGTTGGAGGCATTTCAGGCCCCGCCCCGCCTGCGGCTACTGGCGCGTCTGCTGGCCCGGCCGTTCAGCTTTCTGGGCCTGAAGGGCGACACCAGCCTGCCGCCGGTGCCCCGTGCGCTGACCGCGCTTGGGCCTGCCTTCATCAAGTTCGGGCAGATCATGTCCACCCGCCCCGACGTGGTCGGCGACGAGTTGGCGATGCAACTGCGTTTCCTGCAGGACAAGCTGCCGCCGTTTTCGCTGGCCGAGGCCAAGCTGACCATCGCGACCGAGTTGGAACAACCGTGGGACACGCTGTTCAGCGAGATCAGCGAGCCGATTGCCGCGGCCTCGATCGCGCAGGTCCACAAGGCGCGGCTGCGCGATTCGGGTGAAGAGGTCGCCATCAAGGTGCTGCGCCCCGGCATCGAACGGGCCTTCCGCAAGGATATTGACGCCTTCTATCTGGCCGCCAACGCGATTGAAGTCCTGTCGCCCGCCTCGCGCCGCCTGCGCCCGACCGAGGTCATCCGCCATTTCGAAGGCGTGGTCATGGGCGAGTTGGACATGCGCGTCGAAACCGCCGCCTGCGCCGAATTTGCCGCCAACACCAAGGGCGACGCAGGCTTTACCGTGCCGAACACCGACTTTTTCCATTCGGCCCGCCGGGTGATGACGATGGAATGGATCGCGGGCGAGCCGCTTGGCGACATCGCCGCGCTGGATGCCGCCGGCCACGACCGCGTGGCGCTGGGCGACCGGGTGCTGCAACTGTTCCTCAGCCACGCTTTGCGCGACGGATTCTTTCATGCCGACATGCATCAGGGCAATTTGAAGGTCGCCCCCGACGGCACCATCGTGGCGCTGGATTTCGGTATCATGGGGCGGATCGACGAATACACCCGCCGGGTCTACGCCGAGATTCTCTATGGCTTCATCCGCAAGGATTACCGTCGCGTCGCCGAGGTGCATTTCGAGGCAGGCTACGTCCCCGCCGACCGCGATATCGACGAGTTTGCGCAGGCCCTTCGTTCAGTCGGAGAGCCGATTTTCGGCATGGACGCGACCCGCATCTCGATGGGCCGTCTGCTGAGCTACCTGTTCGAGGTGACCGAGCGTTTCGGCATGGAAACCCGGACCGAGCTGATCCTGCTGCAACGCACGATGGTGGTGGTCGAGGGGGTCGCACGCTCGCTCAACCCGCATATCAACATCTGGCAGGTCGCCCGCCCGGTGGTCGAAAGCTACATCGCCGAATCCATCGGGCCGCGCGCCTTTGCCCGCGACCTGATGCAGACCGCGCGGGTGCTGGCGCGGTTCGGCCCCCGTCTGCGGGTGCTGGCGCAAGAGGCGCTGCAACGGCAGAACAATATAGAGGAAGATTTGGACAAGCGACAGGTGCACCCGGTGATCTGGGTCGGGCTGGGGGCCGCGATGACCTTGGGGTCGGGCTGGCTGTTCTCGCTGCTTTAGACCCGGTTCAGGCCATCCAACTCGGCCGTCATCGCGGGCCCGTAGGCCAGATCGCCCTGCGCCATCCGCCACGCGCAATAGATCGCCATCCGCCAGTGCAGCAGCGGGGCCATGCGCCGGAATCGGGCGACCGTTTCGGGATCGGGATCGGGGTAGGCGGCCAGCAGCGCGCCCGTCTCGGCGGGGGGCAACGGGCCATCGCCATAGACGGTCTGCATCGCTGGCGACAGCGCGATCGCCAGATCCAGCACCGGATCGCCCAAGGCAGGGCATTGCCAATCCACCAGCGTAATGCCGCCGAAGGGCCGGGCAATGGCGTTGGCTGCGACCGGATCGCCGTGAAGCAGCACGGGCTGGGTCTTACCACCCTCGGGCAAGGCGGGCCTATGGCCCACCAGATCCGCCGCGATGCCGGGCGGCAGGCTGGCCAGCATGCGCTCGGACTGCGCCAAAAGCTGGTCGGGGCTGGACGGCGCCATCGGCAGCCCGGCCGGCGCCGCAACAGAGTGAACCCGCCAAAGAGCCTGTATAAGAGCCGCATTCGGACGTCCCAGCGCCTGCCCCGGCACAGTTCGATAGATCAACGCCGGGGGGCTTTCCCCCGTCCGGTCGCACAGCAGATCCGGCGCCAACCCGCTGCCCGCCAGATGCTGTAACATCAGCCGCTCGGCCCGCGGGTCATTGCGAAACAGCGGCGTATCGCCGTCGCTGTCGTAAAGCTTGCAGACCACACTGCCCCGTTCCCAAACCCGGTTGGTACGCCCGCCCGCAAGGGGCTGCCATCCCGCGTCTGGCACAGGCCGGGTCATGAACGGCCCCGCAATCCGGGCAAGACCCGCCGGGATGGGCGGGACCGCCCGCCCGTCGGCGGCGTCGATGCGGTGGGGATTTGCCAAGCAAGCCTCCTGATCAGGCGGGCGACGCTAGCGGCGGGGGCCAATGCGCGCAAGGGCGGCGGGGCTTAGCCAGATCTCAGCCAACCTTCAGCCGGGTGTCAGTCGGGGCTGCCCAGATGCCGCTCTCCGCGCTGCTTGGCCAGACCGATCTGGCGCTGTCGCTCGCGGAACCTGTCGCGGTCGGCCTCTGAGAATTGATCGACGCATTGGTGGCACTGCACGCCCGCCTCATATTCCGGGCGGCTTTTATCCGTCAGCGCCAGTGGGCGTCGGCAGGCGTGGCACAGGAAGTGACTGCCCTGCGCAAGCCCGTGCCCCACGGCGACCCGCTGGTCGAAAACAAAGCATTCGCCCTGCCAAAGGCTCTGATCTTCGGGCACGTCCTCAAGATATTTCAGGATACCGCCCTGAAGGTGGAAGACCTCTTCCACGCCTTCGCCCAGCAGGAAGTTGGTGGATTTCTCGCAGCGGATGCCGCCGGTGCAGAACATCGCCACCCGCTTGTTGTGAAACCGCTGACTGTTCTTGCGCCACCAATCGGGAAACTCGCCAAAGCTACGGGTCTGGGGGTCGATGGCGCCGTCGAAGCTGCCGATGGCCACCTCGTAATCGTTGCGGGTGTCGATCACCACGACATCCTCTTGCGCGATCAGGTCGTTCCAGTTCTGCGGGGCGACATAGCGCCCGACGCTGGCGGTGGGATCGACGTCGGGCTGGCCCATCGTGACGATCTCGCGCTTGAGACGGACGCGCAGGCGCAGGAACGGCATTTCGGCCGCGCGGCTTTCCTTCCACTCCAGACCGTCGCACCCGGGCAGGGCTCGCAGATGCGCGATCAGCGCGTCGATCCCGTCGCGACTGCCGGCCACGGTGCCGTTCACCCCTTCAGGCGCCAGCAGCAGCGTGCCGCGCAGACCGTGGGTGTGGCACAGATCCACAATCGGGCCGCGCAGGGCGTCCGGATCGGGGAAGCGGGTGAAATGGTAAAGGGCGGCGACGGTGATCATGGCTGCGATCTACGCAGTTCCGCCCCTTCGGACAAGAGGAACGCCAACCTCCGGGCCGCCATTGACGCCGGGGCTGGGGCCTCTTAACCAGTTAACGCAGACTGAGGGAGACAGCCATGCGACCCGCGAACGAGGCCCTGATCGTCATCGACGTGCAGTATGATTTCTGCCCCGGCGGAGCCCTGGCGGTCGAGGATGGCGACGCCGTCGTCGAGCCCATCAACCGGATGATGCAGGACTATCAGGTCCGCGTCCTGACCCAAGATTGGCACCCGGCAGAGCATTCGTCTTTCGCCTCGCAGCACGCCGGAAAGGCGCCGTTCGATGTGACCCAGATGCCCTATGGCGATCAGATCCTGTGGCCCGACCACTGCGTGCAGGGCAGCGACGGGGCGCGACTGCTGCTGGATCTGCACAGCGACCGCGCAGATATGATCCTTCGCAAGGGGTTTCGCCCCGATATCGACAGCTATTCGGCATTTTTCGAAAATGATCACGAAACGCCCACGGGGCTGGACGGCTACCTGCGGACGCGGGGCGTGGACTCGGTGATGATCGTCGGTCTAGCGACCGATTTCTGCGTGCTCTACTCGGCGTTGGATGCGGCCAAGCTTGGGTATGACGTGCAGGTCGACGAGCGCGCCTGTCGCGGCATAAACCTGAACGGATCGCTGGAAGAGGCCCGCGCCGCGATGCTGTCGGCCAACGTCGTGCTGGAGCACTGAGATGGTCGATATCGCCGCCCGGGTCTATGACCACAAATGGAAAATCGACCCGATCGTGCGCTCGCTGATCGACACGGATTTCTACAAGCTGCTGATGTGCCAGTCGGTGTTCCGCAACCGGCCCGACGCCGACGTGACCTTCAGCCTGATCAACCGCAGCACATCCATCCGTCTGGCCGATATCGTCGACGAGGGCGAGCTGCGCGAACAGTTGGATCACATCCGGTCCCTGTCTCTAACGCGGGGCGAATCCACTTGGCTGCGCGGCAACACCTTCTATGGGAAACGCCAGATGTTCCGCCCCGATTTCATGGAGTGGTTCGAGGCTTTGCGCCTGCCGCCCTACCATCTGGAAAAGCGCGACGGCCAGTACGAGCTGACGTTCGAAGGCAAATGGCCCGAGGTCATGCTGTGGGAAATCCCCGCCCTTGCCGTTCTGATGGAGCTTCGCTCCCGCGCCGTGATGCGCGACATGGGCCGGTTCGAGCTTCAGGTGCTGTACGCCCGCGCCATGACCAAGCTTTGGGGCAAGGTCGAAAAGCTGCGCGAGGTGCCGAACCTGCGACTGGCCGATTTCGGCACCCGTAGGCGGCATTCGTTCCTGTGGCAAGATTGGTGCGTCCGCGCGATGGTCGAGGGGTTGGGCCCGAAATTCGTCGGCACCTCGAACTGTCTGATCGCCAAGAACCGGGATCTGGAGGCCATCGGCACCAACGCCCATGAATTGCCGATGGTCTACGCCGCCCTTGCCGATACCGACGCCGAGCTTCGGCAGGCCCCCTATAAGGTGCTTGAGGAATGGCAGGAAGAACACGACGGCAACCTGCGCATCATCCTGCCCGACACCTACGGCACCGCCGGATTTCTGGAAGGCGCCCCCGACTGGCTGGCGTCATGGACCGGGATGCGCATCGACAGCGGCAGCCCCGAAGACGGCGCCGAGGCCGCCATTGCGTGGTGGAAAAGCCGGGGCGAGGATCCGCGCAAGAAGCTTGTCATCTTCTCGGACGGGCTGGATGTGGACCGGATTGCCCAATTGCAGAGCCGTTTTGCCGGGCGGGTCCGGGTCTCGTTCGGGTGGGGCACCTTGCTGACGAACGACTTTCGCGGGCTGGTGCCGGGCGACGAGCTTGCGCCGTTTTCGCTGGTCTGCAAGGCCGTGGCGGCCAACGGTCGCCCGACGGTCAAACTGTCCGACAACCCCCGCAAGGCGATGGGCCCCGAGGCCGAGATCGAACGGTACAAGCGGGTCTTCAACCTTGGCCATCAGACCGAGATGGAGGTGGTGGTCTAGGCGATCACCCCTCCAGAAATCGCCGGGCGGTGGCAAGGGCTCTGCGGCGATAGATCTCCATTTTCCAATGGCTTGGCGACAAGCGCGGCATGACCCAGCCCAATGAGGCGCAACAGCGCAGCATGGTGAACATCGGCAGGTCGCGGGCCGCGTGTCGGGGCAAGGGGCGGTGTTTGGCATAGCCCTCAAGCAGCGCTGCGGCCAGATCGTCAAGATGCGGCTCGTCCAGTGCTTGGGTCAGCGCGACGCCAAGGTCATACATCCGATAGCCATAGCCGCCGTCGTCATAGTCGATCAGGCTCAGCGCCTGTGCGCCGGGTGCGGCGAAGATGTTTTCGCGCAGCGGGTCGGCATGGATCAGGCCGAAATCAGGCTCTTCGTAAGCATTTAGAACCGATTTGGCCTTGGTCCGGGCGCTTTGCAGCAGATCGATTTCCTCGGCGGAAAGTGAGGGGTTTTCCCAGAACCTGCCCCACAGCGGCGCGGGGCCCAGCAGCCCGTCGCAATCCCATGTCGGCCGGTCCAGCTTTTGGGGCAACTCCAGCCGATCCGATGTCGCGTGCAGGCGGGCCAGCAGCCCGCCGATCCGCCGGTGCAGATCCACATGTCCCGCCGGGTCGCCGGGCAGGGGCGCGTCGCCCGACCCTACTGGCGCACCTTCGACCCAGCCGATCATGGTCGCAAAAATGCCGTCGCCCGCGTCCGCCACCAGATCGCCCGAAAGCGTCGGGATGGGCGCGGGCGCGGGAAAGCCGTTGGAGGACAGGGCGGCGGTCCAGTCCAGCTCGGCCAAGATCTCGGGGCTTGTCCGGTAGCCGGGTCGGTGCAGGCGCAGGGCCGCGCGGGTGCCATCGTGCAACGTTACGTCGAAGACCGCGTTTTCCCGGTGGCTGATCAGCGACGGCGGCGTCGAAGGGCTGCCCCACGCGGCCAAGGCCCGCCCGGCGATGGCGTCCAGATCCAACGCACCCATGTCCGGCAAATCGCTCATGCGGGCACCTCGGTTAGGGCATCCTCCAGCGCCGCGATCAGATGATCCACGTGGCTGCGGTCGAAGACCATCGGCGGGCGGATCTTCAGGATGTTGCCCGCAGGCCCGATGCGGTTCAGCAGCACGCCCCGGTCGCGCATCGCCTCGACCAGATCGGCCACCAGATCGGTGGCGGGACGGCCATTGGCAAGGTGGAACTCGGTGCCGAAGAACAGGCCCCGCCCGCGCAGCCCGGCGATCAACGGATGATCCAGATCGCGCAGACGCTCCAGCGCATAGGCGCCGACGTCGCGGGCGTTCTGCATCAGCCCCTCATCCTCGATCACGGACAGGGTGGCATCGGCGGCGGCCATGCTGACCGGGTTGCCGCCGAAGGTGTTGAAATAGCCAAAAGCCCCGCGAAAGGCCCGCATTATGTCCGGTCTGGTCATCACGCCCGCGACCGGGTGGCCATTGCCCATCGGCTTTCCCATCGTCACAACGTCGGGGGCGATGCCCAGTGCCTCGTGCCCCCAGAAATGGCTGCCGACGCGGCCAAAGCCCGACTGCACCTCATCGCACAGCACCAGCCCGCCCGCCTTGCGGACTGCAGCGACGGCGGCGTCGGCGTAGCCTGCGGGCACGTCGGGGAACCCTTCGTTGGCGAAGATCGGACACAGCATCAGCCCGGCCAGCCCGTGGCCCGCATTGCGCAGCCGCGCGATGGCCTGTTCGACCCCTTGGGCGAAGGTTGCGGCGTCCACGTCCGGCCCCGGCGCGGGCACCAAAGCCACGTTGCTGGCGTAGCCGCCCACCGGGGGCCGCCGTGTCGAAAGCTGGCTGACCAGCGCGGTGTTGCCGTGATAGGTGGCGTCGGTGGCGATAAACCCGGTCTGGCCGGTGACCGCCTGCGCCATGCGAAGAGCCACATCGTTGGCCTCGGACCCGGTGCAGACCGGCACCATCTGCGACAGGCCGTGACCGAACCGCGCGCCCAGCCGGTCGATATAGTCCAGCACCCCGGCGTGCAGATAGCGCGAGTGGGTGTTGAGCGTGCCGGCCTGCCGCGCAATCGCCTGCACTACGCGCGGGTGGCAATGGCCGACGTGGGCGACGTTGTTGTAGCAATCCAGATAACGGCGGCCTTCGGCATCCCACAGCCAGACGCCTTCGCCGCGCACCAGCTCGACCGGATCGCGGTAGAAGGTCGGCACATCCGGCCCCATCAGACGTTCGCGCCGTTGCAGCAGGGATTCGGCGGGCATGGCCTATTCCTCGCCGGTGATCTTGCCGCGCAGGGATTTGACCACGCCGCGCTGGGTTTTCGCCGCAAGCCTGCGCCGTTCCGAGCCTTTGGTGGGCCGGGTGGGGATGCGCCGCTTGGGTTTGACGGCGGCCAGACGGATCAGATCGGCCAGACGTTCGCGGGCGTCTTCGCGGTTGCGCGGCTGGCTGCGGTGGGCCTCGGCGCGGATGACGATGGCGCCGTCTTGGGTCCAGCGGCGTCCGGCCAGACGGCGCAGACGAGCTTTGACCGGCTCGGGCAGATTGGGGCTGCGGGCGGCCTCGAACCGCAGCTCGACAGCGCTTGAGACCTTGTTGACGTTTTGCCCGCCCGGCCCCGAGGCGCGGGTGAACTGTTCGGTCAGTTCCCAGTCTTCGATGGTGATCCGGTCGTCGATCTTCAGCATGGGCGGCCCCTGTTACCTGATCGTGAAATTATCCCCGACAGGGCCGGGAATCGAGCCGAAAACACAGCTTCGGCCCCTAAGGCCCGGAGTCGCAAAGGGCCGCCCCATGCCGGGACGGCCCTTACGAGAATTCCGGAGGCGGGGTCGGTCGATCAACCGATCCGCCGGGGCGGTCTTGCACCGCAGGGGCTGCCCTAGCGGCGCGCCTCCCCGACTGTTCCGACACCTCTCTCCAATACCTCTCTCGACACTGGATCACCTCCTTTCAAAATGTTTCGGTTACAGGTTGAAGGTGGGGTCGATGCGGGCCGTTGTCAATTACTTCCGCATGCATGATGCGCGTTTCAGCGGGGCAGCAGATATTCCACGATCTCGGTGCGCTGGAAGAACTTCTGATTGTCGTCCGAGATCAATGTCATGCGCAGCCCGTCGGGCGCCTGCCACAGGGCCATGCCTTCAAGGTTGTCACGCTCTCCCGCAGGGGTGGTCAGCACCACCGTCTCGTGGCTGAGCGCGTTTTTCGAGACCTCGAACCGCCGCACGCGAGAGGAAAATCCGGTCAGCAGCCCGAAGCTGCGTTCCAGCAGATACAGCCGACCTTCAGGGCCGATCGCGGCTTCGGTCACCAGAAAGTTGCCGCGTTTGGGGATGGCAAAGGGCTTGTCCCATTTGCCCTTGCGATAGCGATAGACCGGAAAGCTGGTGCCGCCGGCGCCCGGCCCCTCGGGGATGGTGTAAAGCGTGCCGTCGGGGGCGCGGGCCAGCGCCTCGAGCGACTTGTTGAAGCCGAGATTTTCGAAGTCCGGGTGCCGGGGCAGCCATGCCGCGGGGCCGCCGGGTTTGGCATAGGTCCAGACGCGATGGAACCCCTCGAACGAGATATAAAGCCGCCCGTCGGGCCGTATCGCCAGCCCCTCGCTGTCGGCGCGAAAGCGGGTCAGCCCCTCGCCCTCGGTGCCCAGCAGGGGGGTGAAGCTGGACAGCTTCGCGCCGGTGATCCGCCCCTTGGCGTCGCGCGTCAGCCGGCCCTGACCCAGACGGCCCCGGTCGCTGAGCACGGTGAATGCCAGCCCGTCGGCGCCCAGCGCCAGTGCCGAGAATCCGCCGAACCCCTCGACCTGCGAGCGCCACGTATAGGCCGACAGCAGCCGCGCCTTACCGTTCGCCCAAGCGCCGGACGACAGGGTTGGGGTGACTGCGAACGATAGTGCAAGCGCAAGGCCTAGCGCGAACGAAGAACTGAATCGCATTGATTGGGAAGATCCGCCAGGACCAGCTCTCGCCGGGGTTTCGGTTTCGGAGCGTTGGGATCGGGCGCCGGCGGGTTCAGGATGTCATCGACCCATTTCTGTGCCGCGTCACAGCCGTCGCCGGGCGGTGGCGGCGCCTGATTGACACATCCCCGCGCACCCCGAGGGCAGCTGAGCCGGACGTGGAAATGGTAATGATGCCCCCACCACGGACGGATCTTGCGCAGCCAGGCGCGGTCGCCCTTTTCATCCTTGCACATCTGCACCTTGGCGCCGGGAAAGATGAAGATCCGCGCGACCTTGGGATCGCTGGCGGCGGCCTTCAGCAACGCGTGATGGGCCGGGGTCCAGTTGTTGTTGACGAAGGCACCCCGGCTGCGCCGCATCGAGATCGACGAGATCTCTTCGCGTTGCCGCTGGTTCAGGCGCAGCGAGGTCGCGGGACGCAGCCAGATATCGGCATCCAGCCCCATCTGGTGGCTGCGGTGACCGCTGGACATCGGCCCGCCGCGCGGCTGGCTGATATCGCCCACGTAAAGCCCGCCCCATCCCGGCAGCCGGGCCGCCGTGCGCGACAGCCGGTCGATATAGGCGATCATTTCCGGGTGGCCCCAGTTGCGGTTGCGGCTAAGGCGCATGGCCTGCCACGTCTGCCCGGTTTCCGGAAGTTGCTGGGCGCCCGCGACGCAGCCCTTGGAATAGCTGCCGAAGGGCGCGGGCCGTTGCCGCGACGCCTGACGTTTGGCGCTGAACAGATCCTTGGCCAATGGTGCGGCGGCAGCCGGGGTGACGGGGCCAAGCCCCAGCGGGCCGGCGATCGTGCCAAGCGACAGGGCAATGCCCAGCGCCACGGCCAGTCGCGACAGGACCGGTCGAACGGGTTTGCGTGTCATGGGTGCTGCTCTCCCTCGGGTTTTACCCAGCGTAGCAGCGCCAAACCGACAAGGAAAAGCACAATCACCGGAACCACGCCGATCCGCTGACTTCCGCTTAGGGCCGTGACCACGCCGATCAGAAGCGGCGCCAGAAACGAGGTCGCCTTGCCGGCAAGCGCGAACAGGCCGAACGCCTCGGTCATGCGGTGGGGGTTGGCCTGCCGCACCAGCATCGTCCGCGAGGCCGATTGCAACGCGCCGCCCGCCGCGCCGATGGCTGCGCCAAGCGCGTAGAACAGGATGTCGGGCAGCGCACTTCCGTCGGGCACGGCCAGACCAAAGACGGCGTCGCGGGACACCAAAACCACTGATATAGAGACGCCTAGCAGCACCAGAATGCAGGTCAGGATCACCGGGCGCGGGCCGAAGCGGCGATCGGCGCGCCCCCC